>Ga0209006_10003220_pt1 | contig 14830 bp, 18 predicted proteins | sample JacPin_JW_Ref_O2_FD_188567 | JGI IMG/M metagenome (GOLD analysis project Ga0209006, IMG submission 188567) | Forest soil microbial communities from Algoma, Ontario, Canada - Jack Pine, Ontario site 1_JW_Ref_O2 (SPAdes) (version 2) | ecosystem: Environmental > Terrestrial > Soil > Boreal... | reverse complement strand
TTATTTATTCGCCATTTTTGATGCCATGTGAAATAAAAGACCCAGTTTTTTATCATCAATTCGAGAGAATAATTTGGCGAAAGCTCGCAGCTCCCGGTCCTCTTTTGCGTTGGCCGGCCGACTCGGAATGCTTTGGGGTATATTCGGCTTCTGTACGTGCACATCATCGGTGAAAAGCCGATACGTCGGAATTTCCAACGCACGGGCCATCTTCTCCAAAGTTTCAACGGATGGAACGGTGTGCCCATTTTCCACACGGGAGATGTAACAGCGAAGCAGACCCGTTCGCTTCTCAACATCGCCTTGCGACATCTTTTTAAGTTCACGCAAATCCTTTAAGCGTTCCCCAATCACCATAATGCCTCCTCTAATTTATTCTTTCGAATTTTCGCTGATAATTAATACGTACAAAGTAGCTGGTTCACAAGTCTGAAGAGTTGAAGTACGTCATTTTATTATTCTTTCCGTCCTTTAAGAACACGGCCTACCCTGGTGGCAAGAACGTCCAAAACTATCTTACGAAGATCGCTGATTCCCAAAAGTTTATCTGCCACGTTTGCTAAAGCATTCGTTACGGCGTTAATGGCCTCTGAGTCAAGATTCTCTGCGACAAGAATCTTGTGCTCCCAAAACGGCGATAGGGGAATATCCTTTAACATCAAACGTTCTTTGATAAGTAGGTAGTACTTCTTTCGAAAAATACCCTCTTGGACGGTATAGGGATGGCGCTCTATATGAAATTCGTGAAAGGCGGCTTCCTTTCCTTCGTAAAAGGCCACTTTCGATTTCAATTCAATAAAACGGCTCGCGAGGACGTAGGCAATAGCTGTCGCGGAAACTACACCTACCAATAGCCCTAACCCCACTCCCTCGAAAAAGGACGCCTTGTCAGGTATTAACACGGCATAACATTATAACTGCATTGGCAGAACAGTGGTTCGGAGGAAGTCTGGATATGAAATTCAAAATCGGAGATGCCACCGACGCGGCACTTTGCGTTGCTCTAAAGCACGAATTTCTGCGTTGCGATGACGCGTTCAACGACTTTAGATCATCCGCAATGGTTATGATCGCTCAGGGGGAAAATAGGCGGATTGCGTACACAACTTACAACGCATTTGCGAGATTCGTACAATATCTATACGAGTTCATGTTGGGCGCGGTAACTAGAGACCGTCAAGACACCACACAAATAAAAGGAGAATTGGCCGACCGATATATTGCGGGGCACGCGCAACGAATTTTGACGAACAGAAGAAAAGCTATCCTAAACGGAACCGCGCCACCCTGGGAAAACTCTCTGAGCTACTATCCGGAAAAAATTCCAGAAACGTTCGCGACCGATTTCCGTCGATTCCGAAACATTGCAAGCGCTCATGTCAAACACGACCGGTCGGATTTGAGCCCAACCAACTTCTACCACCACAACCACAAATACCTTTATCTCCTGTACTACGAAGCGAAAAGTTGGTGGGGCCGCGAGGGGCAAGAATTTCCTGATCTCAAGGAGATCACCGCCTTTTCCGTTCTGATAAAAGACGATCCCCTGGCGAACTGATGTCTCCAATTCCTGGTCAAGATTTTCCCGAGTCCGTGCAGCCCATTACTTCCCATCCGTCGAGATTCAGTACGCGTTGAAATTCGTCAATGAAGGCCTTGGAGTGTCCGTGCTCGCCACCTACCTTAACATGAACCATTTCATGCAAAATGCATTGTCGAGGTAACGGCTCTAGGCCTTGGAGTTCTTCCCGAATTACAATGAACGGTCGTCCGTCCTTCGACATTTCATTTGGGACGAACAACGCATTCGCTGAATGCCCATCTGGAAATCTGATACTGCTGGCCCAATAGACATTTAGAGCGGGCAGGCCGCTATCGAAGTATTTCTTGTTGTAAGAAAAATAGAATGCTGTTAGCAGCATGTCACAATCACAATATCGACGGATAACAAAACCATCTTCGGTCGTGATTTCCTGAAGGTTCTGATTTTCAGTAGTCAATGGAAGACCGTTTCTTAGTGAGCGTTTTTACAGAAAAGTTTGTGGAGGCGTTCTTGAATCTTGAAACCCAAACCGACATTCTCAGGTTCCAAAGCTAAACGGGCAAGATTGGTTGAGTTTTTCTTGTCCCAGTGACAGCCGTTCGTCGCATAAGCTCTTCGAATAAAATTATCCGATTCGGTTTTCTCGCGGGCATTTTTATAGTTTCTATTCCTCGCCAACGCTCCGATGTGTTCGAGCGCCTCAAGCGCAAGTAAAGTTTCCAAATTTGTCTTTTCACCACTCGGCGATGGTCCATCCGCGTGCGCCAATCTGATAACACTGTCGATTTGATCGGCCGGGATTCTTTCAACGCAATCCTTCCAGCGGACTTCCAGGAATTCCGGTGTGCTACTCACGACAAAGCCGGCGATTTGAAAACCTCGTGTGCAAAGATCGCCGCGTTTCCAGGGGCTTTTACGAGGATCGAGTGGTAATGCCACGCTTCTCTTTCCGAAAAGACTCGCACACTTATGCGGTCTTCTTGCGCTTCGCCGTGGTCTTTTTCCGAACAGCACTCCGGCAGGGCTCACACTTTACTTGATTTTCTTCGGCCCAAAATTCCGCATCACACTTCACGCATTGCTTCAGCGTGAGTAGAACGCCATCGAGCACGACGGACTTTGTTCGCTCGGGCTTCAGGAAGATAACGGACTTGGGATTGGTTGGATTGCGAGTATACATAGCTTTATGCAAGATTTTGCAAGGAAAGACAAGATTTTGCAAGGAAACCATTGACGCGGCCGGACGAAAGGTTATAAAAATAGGTCGGGTGGGAATCGAACCCACGATCCTTCCGCTAGTAGATAGCAGCGGCGTTCTTGGAAAAGTCTCGGGGCCGACCGACATCGGAACCAAAAACTTTTCTCTCCATCGGAACTTATCCGACCTGCCCATATGGTCGGTAGTTTGGGAGCGTTTGTCAACAAGCAGCGAAAAATAAAACAATATACCTTTGGCTGCGCGTTAAAGGTATACGTACCGCAACTCCACTCACTCCACTCACTCCATTAACTCCAGATCATTCGGTTGTTATCGAAATCATTTCAAGGATCTGCGGCAAGACATCCAACGCCAAATGCGACAAAAACTGATTGAAGGTGTACAAGATTATTCGGCAATGAACGCAGCCGCATACGATCACACCCGTGCCGCCCTGCGCAACGGTAAGCGGTTGCGTCGAAAAAGTATCCCAGTGATGCTTCATAAGCTCGATCTGAGCGGCCGCTAATTTTTCGGAATCCATAATTTTGAGGATAACATCCGCGTGTGGTATATGCGAAAGAGTCCCCCGATGAAAGAGCGTCTTTTGATGTGGCAGATTACCGGCGACACAGGATGTTTCGCTTGCACGGGCTGTTCGTGGACGTTTCCAAACCCAAAAAAGTTAATACAGCAACAACACGATCAGGCCGAGGTTCATCGACGTTTCACCGAACATACCTGCAATCGCGAGCTTCCGCTTAAACAATTCAGATGGCCTAAGAAGGGAGGAGAAACTTGAATCGCTATTCCGTTTTTTCAAATATTGAAGGATAAAGTTCATTCACGAATGCAGCGATACCAGATCGCGGCAGGAGTTTATCCAACACAAATTGATCGAAGATGCTCAAGGCAATCGCCGGAACTGTCGCCGGGGGTATCAAACCGAGTGCCGTCGTGGCAAGGAATCGCATCTTCTTCCCGCCTTCACTACCAATCTTTACCCCGACCTTAGCTCTTAGTCCCGCAATGCGGTCTTTTATCTCTTCTTCAGTCGCCTCTCCGATGCCGCCTAACCAATCGCGGAACTCACGAGCCTCACTGGAGTCCCTGATTTTTAGCAATCTCTCAATATTTATGCTGTCCCGTCCGGCTAGGAGATCTGGGAATCCCGCAATGTCAATGACACGCTGGAAGTTGCTCTCCCTTGTTTCTGAGGAGGCTGCGTTAGCCAAGAAGTCTAACTTATAACGAAATAGCGGAAGGTCGGCATCACGAAATCCGGACACCGCCGAATAGGCTTTCATTTCTCCAATAGTTTGTGTAAGACCTGCAATTGCCATGATGCCCTTTTCAATAATCTTGTGGGCTTCAAGTTCACTGAGCTTAGCGCGTTGAGGAAGATCGGTTTCGACTCTGAAAGTCTCAGCATCCTCCTGATGCACATCCAGTGAAAATGGAATATCACTTTCACCAAGTCGGGTGTGTACGGCCATCGAGACTGATGTTCTTAACAGATTGCGATTGTGGAGCAGATCTTCGCGAAACACAGGAAATAGTTGAGGCCGCAAGCTTTCGGGAAGCGGACGAATCGCACTGACAATAGCACTCTTCAGCTTAATCGCTTGCTTTCGTTGCAATCTCGAATCGCCATGCAGACATTGCAAGCAATCGTGGATATAACTCTTTCTATCGCGTGCATCGATCCAATTGAATTTGTAGGAAAAAAGAGGAAGTACCGGGTCGCCAAGCATGCCCGATTGAGCCATTTGCGCAAGTTGCATGCATTCACACCTGACCTCAATCAGGTTCGCCGACAAAAGGTCCCGGAGCCCTTCGTAGCCCAGATGTTTTACCAACAGCGGAAACTCTTGCAATCTCACAGACACCAACACGTATTTATCAAATAAGATGAGCCGCCGTACTAAGCCCTCTACGTCCACATCTATAACTTCGTGTTCTGGGGAAAGCACGGCTGAAGCCCCGATTAATCTTCTGCTTATGTCCATATTTTAAATTGTAGATCTAGGCAAAGTTAGGTCAAGGTCGTAAAATTCTGGGCCGTGACTTCCATTTATCTTGGGACATCCGCTTTCACCGCAGCCGGCTGGAAAACCGCCTTCTACCCTCCGGGATTAAAGCAAACGGACTACCTCACGTATTACGCTACAAGATTTCAGACAGTCGAGATCGATTCCACTTTTTACGCGACTCCGGCCACAACAACGGTCATGGGCTGGAAGAATAAAACACCCCAGAGCTTCATTATCGCTGCGAAGGTGCCTCAAGAAATTACACACGAAAAATGTTTGCTTGAATGCGATAAGGAATTCGAGATTTTCATCGAGACAATGAGCATTTTGGGCGTTCGGCTTGGGCCGCTTTTGTTTCAATTTCCGTTTTTCAACCGCGAGGTGTTTCAGAGCGGCGTCCAATTTTTGTCGCGGCTCAAGGCATTCTTGAGAAAACTTCCCACGGACAAGAAATTCGCTGTGGAAATTCGCAACAAGGAGTGGATCAAGCCTAAGTTTTTGGATCTGCTCCGCGAATACAACGTCGCGTTTGTTTTGCAGGATCAATCCTGGATGCCCGGTCCCACTCAAGTTTTCGAGAAACACGATCCCATCACAGCCGACTTCACTTACATCCGCTGGTTAGGCGACCGGAAAGGCATTGAGAAGGTTACAAAGGTTTGGGATAAGACGATCATTGATCGTACGGCTGAATTACAAAACTGGGTCCAGTATTGCCAGAAGATTCAGAAAAGGGGCGTTACGATCTACGCTTACGCTAACAATCACTATGCGGGATTTGGGCCGGCGACCGTCGAGCAGTTTCGGGAACTATGCCAAGAAAAAGGAATTGAGATACCCGCCCTTCAGTTGCCGATGAAACTTGCGGCCCAAACACTTTTCGATGAACGATAAGACCGGAAAGCCGTATGAAGTGCTGACTCAAGTAATCTTTCAGGCGATCCTCGGCCAAAAAGAATTTCCGAATCTCAAAGTAGAGCGTGATGTGATCCTTCAAGGTAAGGCACAACCCCATCAAATTGACGTTTATTGGAAATTCGAATTCGGCGGGGTTTCTCACGAAGTGATCGTTCAGACGAAGGATTGGCAGAAGCCGGTTGACCTGTCACATTTAATGTTATTCACACAAGTACTCGATGATCTTCCTGGTCAGCCTAAAGGTATTTTTGTAACTCGGACAGGATATCAAAGTGGTGCAAAGGATTGGGCAGACAAGTACGGGATCACTCTGTATGAACTGAGGGAAGACGACTGTTTGGAGCCGCCCTTATCCATCACGGCTGGCGGATGGGCACGTGTCGCGCTCATTCCGATGCCCCTAGCTGGACTTGTCAGCACAGAAGATTCTTCAATTGATCCGGCGACCGCCGTTTCACTGGGTTTCGATTTTGAGAGTTTTACTCCTCGCTATACCCAGATCGCGTACGAAACTCCGAAGAATTGGTTACAAAACGAATATCCTAGCGCGAATATCGATCCGCTTGCGAAGATCAATTTTTCACCACTCCTACCCCACAAGACCCTACACTTCGATGACGCCGGAGCGGAGGTTGGAAATTTGGGTTCCGTTACTGACAAAATCCTAGAAGGCATGAGAAAAGATCAAATCGATAAGACACAAGCGAGGCATGTTTTTGATCCTCCGGTGTTCATCCAGACGGGCGATCCAGTCATTCCACGAGTGAAAGTCATGGCCGTTTCTGTGAGCGTAGAAATCACGAGGACTAAGGCCGTACGACGACTAAGGATGTCCAACTTCACACAACTGGTCATGCATCAATTAAACTCCGATAAACGGTGGTGGTTTGCAACGACACCGACGGTCATCTCGAAATTATCGAAAAAAGGTAAGCCGAGGGATCGCCGTAAATAATGTCGCTTGAGATCAAAATCGGCATTGCTGCGCTCGTGTTCACGATTATCGGCGTCATCATAGCTTGGCTTCAGTTGCGGAAGAAAGATCCTCCAACTACCTCGCTGAAGCAGTCGCCCGTTGAAGGGTCCGCGATTATTAGTGGTTCGTACAATCAAGTCCTCATCCATCCGGCACCGGTGTCGCCGCAACCCCTGCCCCCGAAAGCTGAAAGGCCCAAAGCCAACATCCGATATATCGACGCTTCTACAATTTTCCTGGGAGATAGGTCCGATGAAAAAAGACTTGAGAACGCCATCGTCATTCGTTTTGCGAATGATGCTAGGCCCGGAATGCGGAATGTAGAAGTGTCCGTGAAGGCTACTGTAATTTATTTCGATGGCGAAAAAGAAATTTGCGCCGTGACTGGCTATTGGATGGACGAGAATCGCGATTATGCTCGATTTAAAGTTGATGGCCGCTACACGCTTCTGGCGGGACGGGTTATGAGAGATGAGCTACAGGCCCCGACGAAGTACAGAACCTTCGCTCACAATCGCGAGTATTTTCAAGAAGAGAATGAGCCGGTTATAAATTTCAAAACGGGGATCCTTCTTGTTCGTCTGACCGACGAAAACACAGGAGAGTGGCTAGACGAAAAGAAATTCAGGATAACCTTAAATCCTTTATCCATCGAGCCCATCGAAGAACGAAAATTGCTTGCGTTCCCCAACGATGGGGCTCTGGCCGACGAAATTCTTTCGTATGCGAGGTTAATGAAACAAAAACATCCTAACCGGGTGTTCGAAGAATCGGCACTTTGCCTGGAATTTGGGGTAACCGCGGAACAAGTCGCGAGGGCAATGGACATTCTTCACAAGCGGGGCAGGGCGGAGCGTACCGGCCATCCCGGCACGTGGTTCATACGTCCCTAAAAAGGCTCATGCAATGATGCGTCACTTTTTTAACCTACTATCTCACGCGTGGGCTAACCTACTGGCATCACTCGGGACAACCACTCTAGCAATCGTTCTGTTCACCCTCGCCTTTCCTGTCGTCACTTTCGTTGTCACAGTTTTTTATCTTTATAAGCGCCATCCCCCGGAAACTCTAAGGGCGTACATAAAAGGCTCATTCACCCCAACCGCTATAGGCTTTATGGTTGGCGTCTTTTTCCTATCGATTCTGTTTGGCTGGAATATCGTAAGAACCGTGTATGACGATCATCAAGGTTTGGTTGGAATAAATCAAACACTGCAAACCGCAAATGCCGGCTTGACTGGCGAAGCAACAGATTTGAAGCATCAAATTGGAGAATTAAAAAATAACAAAAGCTCACAGCCTCCTCCGCGACCCGCGCCTGCGACAATACACAACGTCGATTTGGAATTCAGATTAGTTTGTAGCCTTCGAGATCCAACAAGGTTGCCGCCAGATCTAACCTTTGCGATTTTGGAAGACCCACACGGTACGTATGTCGAAGGTGCAATTGGAAAATCCTATCTGATCCCCATAACCAAAGTCGCATATAAGAGAACGGAAGATGAAGGGAAAGCTTCAATGACTTTCCGGTACGAATTACCGGCGAATTCCGATCTCATTGGACAACCGTTTTCGCGCCTATCCAGCTACGACAAACTCGCAATTAATGCGTGGGGGACAAACGGAGACGATTTCACAGAGTGTAATTATTATGAGGTTACGTTCCGTGTTAACGGTGAGGATGTTTACAAAACCACCGCATCAACTGTCAAAATTCTAGAACTCAAAAAAAGTATTACTGCGGATTTTCGTTTTCGCCACTTAAAATTGCCACAATAAATATTGTGCGGAGGCATTGAGTCTATGAACTCTGATCTTCAATTCTTGAACGAGAAATTAGACCGCTTAGAGCGGAGTAATCGAAGGATCAAAATGGGGCTCACCCTCACTATCGTTTGCTTTGCTGCTTTGATCTCGATTGGCGCACAGCAAAACTCAAATAAAATCGTGGAAGCACGAGAATTCGTGTTGAAGGACGCTTCGGGTCAAATGCGGGCAAAGCTTTCCTCTGAGAATTCCGGTCCTCGTTTAATTCTCTATCGGGCATCCGGAGATCCGGCTGCCTTCCTAGATAGCGATTCGCTTGGGGTTGGGGGCACAGCACCACATGCCGGCGTTTTTATCTCAACAGACTCAAAGACGGCGAGCGTCCTGGTTCAAAGTGGAAAGGGACGGCCAGTTATCGACCTTGCGGCGGATTCCGAGGGAGCCAGTGCTCTTCTAGAAGGGAAAACCGAGCGAGAGCATTTACTAGCGGCGGTTGGTACGACTGGGCCGGGATTAGAGATTTTAGATCAACAAGGTTTCGAAACTCAACTAGGCGTAGCTAAGCTGAAAACGATCCGTACCGGAGAAAGCCGCACGACCTCAGCCGCTTCTTTAGTAATGTACGGAAGCGATCACAACGTTATTTGGTCCGCGCCGTGAAGAGTTTTTTGTCTAGAATTTTCCCCGTATTCTTGTTGAATCGATTTGCTGATATTTCCCGAATCTCTCCGCGACTTATGCCGTGCTCTGATATCACGTCGAGAAAATAAGCGGAGTTCCATATCGTGTTTTCCGTCGTCGGTCCAAGCCGAAAATGCAACCAGCCGGTGACAGTTTCTCCCCGCTTGACAAGCTCGTTAGGAGGAGCAATGAGTTCGAAGTGAAACATTTGTTCTCCTATTTGGGTTAGCCATACCCACTCCGAAATATCCCCTTCAACAGCCGTCGCAGATTGTCTAATTCCGGATGGAGTTTGTAACGTAAGAGAGTAGCTCACAATCGAAACCGACTGCGGTTCCTTCAACTGAAAAACGACCGCCAAGAAGACATCGAAAACCGAGTTCATTGGAGTCCTGGGAATGACCCTTTCGATTGTTACAAGGATTTCGGGCTTTGCTGCTTTCCACTTGCCCAACTCATGTTCCACCTTCACGATTTCATTGTGAGCCCGCTGGACAATAATGATGATGGTCGCAACGATCACTCCAGAAATAATTGCTGTCCACCAACGAGACGGTATGGTCCCAATAAGTTTTGCTAACTTCCATTGTTGATAACCCACCGGAAGGAACTCATCTCTTACAAGAATCCCGTATCCGATCAGAGTAAAAACGAAGCCTATCGCCGCCGTGATCGGAGTTCGAAACACCTGTTTCCAAGTCTTCCAATGCGTACGCTCTTGCATGACGCCGCTACAATATCGCAAAAAGCCTTTGTGCGATAACGGCGTCTTGATATAGTTTGCCCCATGAATCTCAACCTCACACCCATTCTGAAAAAGTTGAAAGCCGAAGAACGATCATTAGCTAGACAGTTGAAGCATGTCCGCAGGGTCATGCGGACCTTCAGAGCGATGGGTGGGAGTGTATCGTCAGGGCTGGCCGTGAAACACAGTAAGGCGGCTAGAGCCGCGATAGGCCGCGCAACTAAAAAGCGATGGAAGGCCTGGAGAGCGGCAAAGAAGAAGGGCGTCTAGATTTTACTTGTCCTCGATTGTCATCGTTTTTTGTCATCGAATTGTCATCGAAGGCGTTTTGAAACTAACTACTTGCTAGCTGTAGATCCGAAATCAACAAACTATTGATTAGGGTTAAACAAAAATAAAGAAACGGGCTTCCTTGAAAGGGCCGCGTGCTAACCGTTGCACCATAGCGCCAGGGGTTTCGTGCGTCAGTGCAACAAAAGTGCAACTAACTTTGGTCGCGCTGCTTTAGGCGACCAGTTTACTACACCTTGCCCGCGTTACGCATGCGGCCCGCAACGTACTCGCCGCCCTTCTCCATCGCGGCTTTAACGCGATCCGCCCGGCTGCTTCTCTACCCGGTCCGGTTCATTCGCTAGCACGACGTAACGATCTGGTTTTTGTGGCGGCATTGCCAGTAATTCTACTTGATCAACTGAAATATGACCATGTTCGTGCGTCGTCCGCCACGTGGTAAAATGCGGTGCCTATGGCGAAGCGGTATAAGGGCTCATTTACAATCCGCGAGGCCGATGATAAGCCGCGTCGCGGTAAAAGGAAATCCAGTTCCCGCGTAATTGTAGCTCTGCTCCTATTTTTGTTTATCGCATGGTTTGTGTACAGCCGATCCCATCGGGCTGTGACCTATACGCCTCAGCGCGCGAATGTAACTCGCTAACCTAACGATGGATAATCAGCAAGGACAGGCACTTGGGAAGCTAGCTACCACCCTCATCGCTGCATGTGCAGGTCTTCTTGGTGTTGCTTTGGGCGGGGCGATTACTATGTGGTCGCAGATTACAGAGCGTCGGCAGGCCCGTGTCCGCGACAAACTGGACAAGTTTTATTCCCCACTGCTTGCAATCCGGATGCAAATCAAAGCGAAAAGTGAAGTGCGGCAGAAGGTGCACCGTACCGCCAACAGCGAATGGCAATCTCTATTAGCTGGAGTTGACAGCCCTGAAGCGAAAGCCAGAATTGACGCAGAACGCAGCCCGGCTTACACAGCAATTTATAAATACAGTGCGGAGCAAGTGATAAACGATCTGGTTCCACTGTACAAGCAAATGGTGGAAATTTTTACGTCCAACATGCAGTTCGCTGAAGAGCCAACGCGCAAGTATTTCGGTACGCTGGTTGAATTCGTAGAACTATGGAACCGACAACTCTTGCAAGCGATGCCACCTGAGGTGGTGGTAGCTTTGAACCAAGACGAAAAGCAGCTCTATCCTTTCTACGATGACCTTGAGACGCAATTCAAAAAGCTCCGGAAACAACTGGGTTAAGGCTCTAATCTTTCGGTACCAGCACGATCTCGGCCTTGGCTCCGGCATCGCGCACATGTCGCATAACGCTGGCTGCCAGATCGCGATGCTCTTTTCCCGACGGATGGAAATGTATTTCTGTTTGGCCGCACGGCCACTGTCCAGCGCTTCTGATAAGGAAAGCAACTTCAGCCTCTACCGTTTCTACATCAAGTGACGAACGCCCGACAGCATCTTCGTGGCACCAAACATAGAGGTCTGCTTCCGTATGTGTGTGGCGAAAGGCGTATCCGTGGTATCCATTTTCCCCGTCAGCATTCCACCCACCGTAAAGTCGTTCGCGCATAGTCCGCTTGGTGACTCCCACGTAAATTACTTCGCCTTGGAAGGCTATCACGTAGAGCTTTGGTAGCTTTGTGTTGGCGAGGCCGGAAAATTTCGCCGTGCATTTCTTAGCGTCAAACGTCAGTTTGAAGTGCTCTGGCCCGGTAATCTTCATGCTCAGAGTTTAGTTCATGCTGTGTGTTGTCGTTGTGCGCAAATTACACTCTCCGCACGAACCAAGCCTCCTCGCAATTTCGTGCGATACGGCTAAGGGGCATTGCCGCCGTACAAATTCCCCCCTGAAGCATTTACGGCATTCTCCCGATGGCCGCAAAAAGCCAATCGATGCAGAATCTGCTTGATCGGGCGCCCTAAAAATCGCCGCCGGCATACGCGCCGCGGATCCTAAATAACGGGTCCTGATCATTGCTCAGCCAATTCGGGGATTGCGCTAATCGACGCCGATTCCCCCAAAAGGAGCAACCGAAATGTCAGATCAGAATACATGCAGCAAATGCGGAAGAAGCTTCGGTTCATCAAGCGAAGTGAGGGAGCACGAGAGAGATTGCCAGGGAAAATCGAGATAAACATCATACTCAAAAGCTTCATTCCATTCATAAACGGGGCGGCCCAACGGCTGCCCCTTTTTTTTCGGCAGAGCAGTCCGCCCACTCGTCGCTGTCAAACGCAGACTGCGTGGCGCTTTTTCCATTTTCCGTTCCGGCCACATAGCCGCTCTTCCGGATCGCGTGACTCGCACGATACAGCTCATTTGCGACGGCCGCCGATTTCACCTCGGTGTACAATGTGAACTGATTCCAAATTTGGACCGAAGTCCAGGTGGCCTTAGATGATGAACGAACATCGCAATCTTCGTTTTTTCGTGCGGCTCGGGCTTGTTCTCGCCATCCCGGGAAGCCTCTTCGCTCAAGGCACCCCAAATAAAACTCTGGTTGTAAACGGCAAGACTGTCGAGGCCGCCGTCCGCCAGATCGACGGCCACTCTTACGTTGACGTTGAAACCATCGCCCAGCTTACCAACGGCACTTTCATCGTCGATCCTCATCAAGTCGTGCTCAACATTCCTGTCGCGAAATCTGCGACTGCCGCCGCGGCTACCCCTGCCACCCCCGCAACGAAATCTGCCGCTGCCGCTGCCATTACCGTTGAAAGCGCTCCGCCTGCCGTCGCGGCTTCTGCTCCGGTCACCGCTGTCGTCCCGGTTGTTGCCCCGGCCACTGTCGCCCCAGCCGAGCCTCCAGGAATTTCGCGCGGATTTGCCGCACAGGCCATCGGCGCACTTGCAGACATGCGCGAGTGGCGCGGAGCCACATCCGCAATGATCACTCACGGGCTAGCGCTGGGCGACGCCTGGGCCGAGAGTTACCACCAGCGCGTGCAGGAAGGCCTCCACCAAGCGCAACTGGCGGCTATAACCGACTCCGACCGCAGCGCTCTCCAGCTACTTCAAAGTGAAGCTGACAATCTAACCACTTGGTGGAACGGGGTGCTCGCTGCTCGCCAGGATCTCAACGGCGCCACCACCGTAGATCCCGACGCCCTCCAAAATGACACCGCACTCGCAAAAATACGCGCTTGCAGCCAGTTCCTGAATTCAATGCTAGTCAGCGGCACATTCACTGACAACGCAAGTTGCCACTAACCCGCCGCGCTCCGGCGCAGCTGTTAGGGCTCGCCAAACAGATTGTTCACAGCTTCCTAGTCCTTCCAAACTGCGTTTCCTCGTGGTAGCGTAATTGTGGAGCTATGAAGGTAGAGCGAAAATGCCGGGCAAGGCAGTCCAGTACAACGAAAGCCCGGTCTCTGTCCGTGCAGGCGTTATCCAGCGACGCGGAAGGCTCATTTCGTCCCACGGGAGCGCTTTCCTCGGATGATTCGATCAATGGCCGTTTCGCCGCCCCTCATATCAGAGGCGTTTCCGGCCCAGCTTACATGCCTAAATTCGAGCCCGATCTGTCGATTTCTAATCGCGAACTCTTAGGATTAGAGCATGCTGCAACTTATTGAAAACAAACAAAACCGACCCGTTCTAATCGCGAACTTTGAACCAAACGCGTCGCCCTTATAAAGGAGAGTTGAATTGCCGCAATTAATGAGGACCTCAAACCCCGCTCTGAACGATCAGGCATTTCGAGGTGCGGGCATCGCCGTCGGCGAGCCCATGACTTTGCAAGGTACTGTCAACAAAACAGGCGTGCTGCTCCTCTGCGTGATTGCCACCGCTGCCTGGACCTGGAACATTTTCATGCATTCTCACTCGCAGGAATCCGCCCTCAGTTTGGCGGTGGTGGGCGGCATGGGCGGATTTATTTTCGCGCTCGTCACCATCTTTAAGAAAACCTGGGCGCCGGTGACCGCTCCCATCTATGCCTTGCTCGAAGGCCTCGTTCTCGGCGGAATCTCTGCGATGTTCGAGTTGCGTTTCCCCGGCATTGCGATTCAAGCCGTGAGTTTGACCTTCGGCACACTGGTCGTCCTGTTGCTGGCCTATCGGTCGGGACTGATTCCCGTCACCGAGAAATTTAAAATGGGAGTGGTAGCCGCAACCGGCGGTATCGCGCTTTTTTACTTGGTTTCGATTCTTCTCGGCTTTTTTGGAGTTCACTTCACCACTATCAACGGCGCAGGCCCCATCGGAATTGCTTTCAGCGTTTTTGTGGTGATTGTCGCCGCGTTGAACCTGGTCCTCGATTTTGATTTCATCGAAAGCGGAGTCCGCGCCGGCGCGCCGAAATATATGGAGTGGTACGCTGCGTTCGGCCTGATGGTCACGCTGATCTGGCTCTACTTCGAGATCCTGCGATTGCTCTCAAAATTGCGAAGCCGCAACTAGGATCTCTCCAACTCGCCGAAAAACTCGCGCGGCTAGCTCGACCTTGAGACAAAATTAGTCCGGCATCACGCCTCCTCAACGGTAACATTTCTACCCCGAAAAATTTCACGCCGATCTCCGCATTCTCGTCACCCAGCCACAAGATATAGATAACATTAGGCTTGTGCCGTCCTCCGCATGGCCTGCCAAGTGCATTCCCAATAGCAGATTTTAAGCTCAGCCCGCGCCTCTCTAGGGCGACTCGAGGTCGCAAACGTGAAACAGCAGCAAA
>Ga0209006_10003218_pt1 | contig 14833 bp, 15 predicted proteins | sample JacPin_JW_Ref_O2_FD_188567 | JGI IMG/M metagenome (GOLD analysis project Ga0209006, IMG submission 188567) | Forest soil microbial communities from Algoma, Ontario, Canada - Jack Pine, Ontario site 1_JW_Ref_O2 (SPAdes) (version 2) | ecosystem: Environmental > Terrestrial > Soil > Boreal... | reverse complement strand
CCAGCCACTGCCCGCCGAACGCATTCGTGTTCCTTTGCTTGACACAGACGGCAAGCCGCTCAATCATCCTGCCAATCTGCGCGCGGTCTATGAATTCGCCGCCGAACTCCTGGGACTGCCTTTGGAGAAGCTCGCGTCCCAGGTCGAAGCTAACTTCTTGCGTTTATTCGCGTCGAAATGAGCGCACGCAAAACACCATCCGCGCCAAAAGGGGCTTCCTCGCTTTGGATTGCCGTCGCGCTGGCAGTGGTGACTTTGGCTGTTTACTCCCCCGTGACGAGTTTCCAATTCGTCAATTACGACGACACCGATTTCGTCACCGGCAACCCGCACGTCCAAGTCGGCCTGACCGTCGAAGGATTCAAATATGCCTGGGGCAGCGAAGTGGCGCGCAATTGGCATCCCATCACGATCTTGACGCACATGCTGGACTGCCAACTATTCGGCATCAAACCGTGGTGGCCGCACTTGGTCAATGCGCTGTTGCACGCCGCAAATACCGTCCTGCTTTTCGGCCTCTTCAAACGCATGACCGGCGCAATCTGGCGCAGCGCCGCGGTGGCCGCGCTTTTTGCGTTGCATCCCTTGCACGTCGAATCGGTCGCCTGGGTCGCCGAACGCAAAGACGTGCTAAGCACACTGTTCTGGTTTCTGACAACTTGGGCTTACGTCCGCTACGCGGAGGGGTTCAAAGTTCAAGGTTCAAGGTTCAAAGTTTTTTACGGGCTGAGCCTGCTGTTTTTTGCGCTCGGGCTGATGTCCAAGCCGATGCTGGTCACTGTCCCGTTCGCTCTGCTGCTGCTGGATTTTTGGCCGTTGGGGCGAATGAAAACTGGCGCGGCAGTCTGGCGGTTGCTGGCGGAGAAAATTCCATTTTTCGCCCTGAGCGCGGCGCTGTGCGTGGTGACGTTTCTCATTCAGCAACACGGCGGAGCGGTACAGCGCTTGCAGGATTTCCCGCTTAGTTCGCGGCTCGCCAATGCGCTGGTTTCTTACGTGCGCTACATCGAAAAGATGTTCTGGCCGCGCCACCTGGCCGGTCTTTACCTCAGATCCGGCCAGTGGCCGTGGTCAGTCGTGACGCTTTCGGCTTTACTATTGCTGGTCGTTTCCGCCCTCGTTCTGGCGCAACGCCGACGCAGGCCATATCTGGCGGTGGGCTGGTTTTGGTATCTCGGAACTCTAGTGCCGGTCATCGGACTGGTGCAGGTCGGCATGCAAGCCCTGGCCGATCGCTTCACTTACGTCCCGATGATCGGATTATTTGTCATACTGGTGTGGGGCGGTTGGGAGTTGGCCAATGCCTGGCGTATGGCCCGGTTCGCCCCAGTTGCAGCGGCTCTCGCGCTGGCCATGTGCGCGGCTTTGACCGTCCATCAGGAATTCTACTGGAAGGACAGCGAGACGCTTTTCAAACGAATGATTGACGCGACGCCGAACAATTACATGGCGCGCTATAATTTGGGCAATCTCTACTCCAAGCAGAACAGGACGGACGATGCCATCTCCAATTACATGGCCGCGATTGAGGGCGAACCCAATTATGCCGAGGCTCACAACAACCTGGGCGGCGTTTTCCTGGAACATAAACGTTACGACGAGGCGATCGATCATTACCGCATCGCCGTCCGCGTGCATCCGGAGTATCTCTATTATTTCAACCTCGCCAATGCTCTGGCGGACGCGGCCAGCGCCCAACATGCTACCAACGAATTCGCCGAGGCGACGCGCACCTACCTGCAAGCCCTGCAACTCAATCCCGCGTCGAGCGAGGCGCACCAAAATCTCGGCCTGACCTGGCAGGCGCAGGGCCGCGCCAGCGAGGCCATGGCAGAATTCGAGCAAGCCGCACGCCTGGATCCCAACCACATGGATACGTGGACGCATTTAGGCTTCCTCTATGCCGAGCACAACCGAATGCCGGAGGCGGAGCGTGCCTTCCGCGAACTCGCTCGCCTGCAACCTAACAACGCCGACGCTTATGGCTTGCTCGGCAATGCACTGGCGGAGCAAAACAAGCTGGCCGAAGCCGTTCCGTTCTACTTGACTGCCTTGAAACTAAACTCCGCGAATTGCCAAACGGAATTCAACCTTGGCCTCACTTTCGCGCGGCTGGGAAAGCGCGACGAGGCGGCGGAGCATTACCGCACGGCCTTGCGCATCAACCCGAATTACCCCGAGGCGCAGACCGCCTTGCGCCAACTGCAGAGCACGGGAGCTCCGTCCGGCGCACGGAATCCGTGATATTTGCATTGCCTCGCCCGTCCTTTTCTCCAACGTATTTGTGATGCGAGTTGTTCGAAGTGTTTCCGCCATGCAACGCCAGGCCAAATCGTGGCAGGCTCGGCAAATTCCTGTCGGATTTGTGCCGACGATGGGGTCTCTGCATGAGGGTCACCTTAGCCTCGTCGCGCGCGCACGCCGGGAGATCGGCCACAAAGGCGAAGTCGTTGTGAGCATTTACGTCAATCCGACCCAGTTTGCACCCCACGAGGACCTGGCTGCCTATCCGCGCGATTTTTCCCGGGACCAGAAACTCTGCGCGGAAGCGGGTGTGGATGTGTTGTTTGCGCCCTCGGATCGTGAGATTTATCCTGCGGGCTTCAGCACCTATATCGCGGAGGAGAGATTGTCGAAGAGCATGGAAGGGGCGGCGCGCCCGACGCATTTTCGCGGTGTGGCGACCGTCCTGGCCAAATTGTTTCACATCGTCCAACCCACCGCGGCTGTGTTCGGCGCCAAGGATTTCCAGCAGGCGGCCGTGGTGCGAAAAATGGTTTGGGATTTGAATTTTCCCGTGAAGATTGTGGTCGCCCCGACCGTGCGCGAGCCCGACGGGCTGGCCCTAAGTTCACGAAACAAATACTTGACATTGGAGCAACGCTTGCAGGCCACGATCCTTCGGCGCGCCATCCAGCGCGGCAGAGAGGCGGTCGCCCGAACGTCTGTGCCCGCTGCGTCCTTGCGGACCAAATTGCAGGCTTTGATTGCGACCCAAAGCCAGAGCCGCGTGGATTACATCGAGTTTTTTGATCCTCAATCCTTGGCGCCCGTCCACAAAGTCAAGCGCGGAACTCAAATCGCCCTGGCCGTCTTCATCGGCAAAACGCGCCTGATTGATAATGCGAGGCTGTAAATAGCTCTGCACTACTTGCCATGACACGCAATGTGTTTCACACTTAGAACGTGAACGAAGAGAACGGCACAGTGACAATTCGAGAATTGCGGTCAGGTTCGACGACCAAACGGATTTTGGCCGGCGGGCGGCTGACGTTGCGCATGGGCCGGCATTTGATTGCGGATATCGTGCCACGGGCACCCGCAAACGGTCAGACGCTGGATGAAATTCTGGCGCCAATCAAAGCGGCGGCACAGAAGGCCCGGCCCGGCAAGAACCTGATTCTGGAAGACCGCCAGCGGCTCCGGCGGTGATGCTTTTCGCACGGCAAGAGGCGAGCTGCAGATATAAATTCTCTACATCCAGCACTCTGCGTCGGCATCTATCGGAAAAATTTGCGGACAATCTCGCGCGGAGTGGCGATAACCGGCGGTGTCAGGTCGAATGGATTCAAAACCAAAGTAAGAAGTTCGTGATCCACCCATCGTAGATGGGCGTCGCTCGTCAAAAGAAGCGCGCAGGGCAATAAAGCCGCTTCGGCCAGCACCCATGAGTCATGCACTTCCTCAGCGGGAATCAGTTCCCGTCGGCGGATTTCGTCGGCGAGGCGTTGGATGAATTCGGAAGGGAAGGGTAAGTCCAGTACTGCCCGAAAGCGGTCCCCTCTTTGGAGTTGCTGAAAGGCAACCTTGGCGAATTGGCGGAGTTGGAGTGTGTCGCCAGAGTCGGTCAGGAAAGCAAGCTCGTCCAGTACTGAAGGAGAAATCAGCCAGTCGGCCTCGGGGACTCGTTGGTCGATGACCGCTATCGCATCCAAAACGCCCTCGTCGCCGGCGGCCAAGTCAATCAGCAGGTTCGTGTCACCTGCCAACCGAAGCGGTTTCGCTTCCATACAAGAGTTCGGCGGCGCGGCGGCGCAAGCGGCGTCGATCGGCGTCAGAAAGCTTATTCATCAAAGGACGATGCTTTTCCACAGCAAGGGTTCCGGCTGTCTTCTTTTCCCTCATGCTCTTAGCGGCTTTCACAATTAGGTTATCGCACGGAAATTCGGGGATGTCAAATTTGGATGATAGGCGAGGTCCCGCGCAAAGGATGAAGGATAAAGCTCGAACGACCGGTTTTTTCATCCTTGCCAATACGAGGATGGTCAGGCATTTCACAGGCACGGAATGAACATCGGCCCTTATTCATTTCTGGCGCTTTTTGCGATCGCGGCGGTGGTTTTTGCAATCACTCCCCTCGCCATCGCGTGGCTTTGGGCGCGTAAATTCTCTCCTCGCAAATCAGGTCCGAGCAAGAACGCCAATTATGAATGCGGCCTGGACTCCCAAGCCACCGGCTGGGTCCAGTTCCAATCCGAGTATTACCTCTATGGCATCGTCTTCCTGATCTTCGACGTCGAAACAGTCTTTTTGCTGCCCTTCGCCGCCGCCTTCAAGGGTCTGTCGGCGGGCGCCTGCGCGGCCATGCTGCTTTTCATTCTCTTGCTTGTTGAAGGGCTGGTCTGGTTGTGCGTCAAGGGCGTCGTGGCGCGGCGATGACACTCTTATGATTGACGAAGGACTTCGCACTGAGTTGAGCCGGCAAGGCGTCGTGACCACCACGATGGAAGAGCTTTACAATTGGGGCCGGAAGAATTCCCTCTGGCCGCTGCAATTCGGCCTGGCCTGCTGCGCCATTGAAATGATCGCCACGTCGATGGCGCGATTCGACATTGCCCGCTTCGGGGCCGAGGTTTTCCGTCCCTCGCCGCGCCAGGCCGACCTGATGATCGTGGCCGGCACGGTGACCAAGAAAATGGCGCCGCAAATTGTGCGTCTTTACAACCAGATGCCGGAGCCAAAATACGTGATCGCGATGGGCGTCTGCGCCATTTCCGGCGGGCCGTTCAAGGAAGGCTACAATGTCCTCAAAGGCATTGACCGTTACATTCCGGTCGATGTTCACATTCCCGGCTGCCCGCCGCGGCCGGAAGCGCTGTTGCAGGCGTTGATGACCTTGCAGGAGAAGATCGACCAGCAGCGCCTGACCGGGGCGACGCGCCCGCGCCATCTGGACCCGGACGCGCCGAGTGAATTTCCCATTCCTGCCTTCGGCAAGCACGATCTGGAGCCGCCCAACAATCCGGCCCTCTGGCAGCCGCCGCCCATGCAGCGCACTGAATGAAGCGGCATGGAAACGCTTGAACAAATCAAAGCCCGCATCGAAGCCGCGGTTCCCGGCGCGCGAGTGGAGATCGTCCCCAATAGCAGCCCGGCCAACCAGCCTTCGCTCTTGCTGGATCGCGGCCACGCGCGGGCGGTGGCGGAATTTCTGCGCGACGATCCCGCGCTGGCGTTCGACTACGCCTCCAATGCGACCGGCGTCGATTGGCCGGAAAAAACCATCAAGGAAAAGATCAAAGTCAAGAAGATGGTTGGCGACGTGGAGAAGGAGGTTGAGGAAGTTTGCGAAAGGAAAACGCCCGCGTATCTGGAGGCTGTTTATCATCTCTACTCGATGGCGCGCAAGCACGGCCCTCTTATCCTGCGCCTCCGCACTGAAAACCGCGCCGACCAAGTCACCCTGCCGTCCCTGACTCCCGTGTGGCGGAGCTGCGAATTTCAGGAGCGCGAGATTTTTGATTTGTACGGCGTTCACTTCGAGGGCCATCCCGACTTGCGCCGCATTTTGATGTGGCCGGAGTTCACCGATTTCCCGATGCGTAAGGACTACGTCGAGCCGGACGATTACGAATACGAACCGACGCCGCACGATGACGTGCTGACCAGGGCGCGCCAGCATTATCCGGGAGGGGCGCCGGCATGAGCGCGTCCACCATCCCGTCGGCGTTGGCGGAGCCGGCTTCCGATCACCAAATGTTGGAAGTTTCGCTGGGGCCGCAGCACCCTTCCACGCACGGGGTTTTTCGGATGGATGTGGTGCTGGACGGCGAAGAAGTTGTTAAACTCAAACCGGTTTTCGGCTACTTACATCGCAACCACGAAAAGATCGCCGAGAAATGCACTTACCTCGGCTCGCTACCCTACACCGACCGACTCGATTACATCTGCTCGCTAACCAACAATTGGGCCTACGCCATGACCGTCGAGAAATTGGCCGGCCTGGTCGCGCCGGAACGGGCCGAATACATCCGCGTCATCCTGAGCGAGCTGACGCGGTTGATCAATCATTCGGCTCTGGCCGGTTTCCTGTTGCAAGACATGGGGGCGCTGGGGACGCCGCTCATGTACGCGTTCCGCGAGCGGGAAAAAATTCTGGATTTGTTCGAGTCCCTGACCGGCGCGCGCATGATGTGCAACTACATGCGTTTTGGCGGCTGCCGTTGCGACTTGCCGCCGGGCTGGATCGAGCAGACCAAAAATCTCGTCGCTAATTTTCCGAAGTTCCTGGATGAATTCGAATCATTGTTGACAGGCAACGAAATCCTGCAGGCCCGCACCGAAGGCGTGGGTGTGCTGACGCCGCAATTGGCCGTCAATGCCGGTGTCACCGGCCCGATGCTGCGCGCCACCGGCGTCAATTATGATATTCGCAAAGTGGACGCCTACGGTGTGTATGGCCGGTTCAACTTCCGCGTGCCGCTGGGTGAGCGCGGCGATGTTTTCGACCGTTACATGATTCGCATCCTCGAAATGCGCGAGTCCTTAAAAATTCTTGACCAAGCCTTGCGCGACATTCCCGGCGGCCCGATCATGGACCCCAAAGCCAAGCTGCGCAACTTGCGCCCCAAGCCAGGCGAAGTCTATGGCCGCATCGAGGGGCCGAAGGGCGAATTGGGTTTTTATCTCATCAGCGACGGCGGGCCAAACCCTTATCGCTATCGCATCCGTCCGCCGAGTTTGATCAACCTGACCATTCTCGAAGACATGTGCCTGGGCCAAACCATCGCGGACGCCGTCGTCATTCTGGGCAGCGTCGATATTGTGTTGGGGGAAGTGGATCGCTGATGAACGGCTTGGGCATCATCAAAGGCATGGTTGAGACGGCGAGGAATTTCGTCGGGAGCTACCATGACGCAGAGCGGCTGACTACAGTGCAGTATCCCGAACAAAAACTGCCCCCCGTGGAAAACGCGCGCACGATTCCATTCCTTGTTTTTGACGGCGACGATGCGATGGCCGGTCTTCGTTGCACCGCCTGTGTCATTTGCGAAAAAGAATGCCCGCCGCAATGCATTTACATCGTCAAAGACCAGGTCAAGAAACCGGATTACGTAGGCAAAATGCAAGTGCAACCGAAGGTTTTCGACATCGATATTTCTGTTTGCATGAGTTGCGGAATATGCGTCGAGGTTTGCCCTTTCGATGCGATCAAAATGGACCAGGTCTTCGAGTTGAGTACCGGAGATCGATTCGGCAAATTGCTCTTGGACAAAAAGCAACTGGCCAAGCCGAACGATTACTTCGTCAAACTCCACAAGACCGAGGCGACTGAAATCGATGTCCGCCGCGAAGAGGACAAGCGCAAGGCCGAAGCCGCCGCTGCCGCCAAAGCCGCCGCCGCCAAACCACCGGCCGCACCGGGGGGCGCGACTTGAGCGGCGTTGATCAAATATTTGTCTGGCTCGGACACTGGGTGGCCGGATGGTTTCCCACGTCTGTGCAGCCGCTTGTTTCCGCCCTTCTGGCCATTGCCTGCATCATGCCGCTCTTTGGCCTTTGCTTCGCCTTGACCACTATTGTCGAACGCAAAGTTCTGGGCCGGATGCAAAATCGCTTCGGCCCCAATCGCGTCGGTCCGTACGGATTACTGCAGCCGCTGGCCGACGGCGTCAAAATGCTGACCAAGGAAGACATCGTGCCGTTCTCGGCGGACAAAACGCTCCACTTTCTCGCGCCGCTAGTGTTGACAGTTCCGGTTTGGCTGGCGTTTGCGGTGCTGCCGATCGGGCGCAACATGAGCGCCATACAACTCGATGCCGGCATTTTGTTTTTTTTTGCCGTCGGTTCCGCCTCGGAACTGGCGGTGTTCATGGCGGGCTGGTCGAGTCAAAATAAATATTCACTGGTGGGGGCGATGCGCGCGATAGCGCAGATGATCAGCTACGAAGTGCCGCTGGTGCTCTCCGTCGTGCCGGTGTTGATGCTGGCGGGCTCGCTCGAACTGAACGACATCGTGGCCGCGCAGGGGACTTACACTATCGGAGGGCTGGCCTGCTGGAATGTGTTCACTCCGTGGGGCTTCGCCGGGCTGATGCTGTTTCTTATTGCCGCCACCGCCGAATCCAACCGATCGCCGTTCGATCTGCCGGAAGGCGAGTCGGAAATCATCGCCGGCTTTTTGACGGAATACTCCGGATTCAAATACGCCCTTTTCTTCCTCGGCGAATACCTGGGATTGTTCGCGGTCACAGGCTTGGCCGTGACGCTTTTTCTGGGCGGTTGGCACGCGCCGTTCCAATGGCTGGAGTGGGTGCCGTCGTGGCTCTGGTTCGCCGGGAAATTCGGCGCCTTGATTTTCCTCTTCATCTGGGTGCGGGCCACGTTGCCGCGTTTGCGCTTGGATCAACTGCTCAATTATGCCTGGCGATTTCTGGTGCCGCTCTGCTTGATCAATTTGCTGGTGGCGGCGGTTTGGTACTGGAGCGGCACCTGGAAATCCCCGGTCGCGGTGCCGGTGCGCTGGCTCGTGTGCGCGGCCCTCATCGCCCTGCCCTACCACGGGCTGGCCCGGATCTTGCGTGGCGCGCTGCCACCGCCTCGCAAATATAGTTATGCTGAATGAAATCGTATTTCTGCTCTGCGCCGCAGTGACGCTGGTTGGGGCCGTCGCGGCCATGATGATGCGCAATCTGGTGCATTGCGCGTTGTGCGCTGCCGGTGCCTTTGCCGGCTTGGCGGCGATCTACTTGCAGCTTGACGCGGAATTCGTCGGGTTCGCCCAGGTTTTGATTTACGTCGGCGCCATCGCCATTCTTATTGTCTTCGCCGTCCTGCTGACGCGGGGCGGTGATGTCCAGCCCAGCGCCGCCACCACTTCGCCTTCGTGGTGGATGGGGCTGCCCGTAGGTGCGCTGGTGGTGGCGTGTCTGATCGGATCGATTATGGCCAGCCCCAGATTGCTTCGTCTCCCTTCGCAAAATGTTCACGCGCCTGTCAAACAAATCGGAGAAAGATTGATGAATCAATTTGTCATGCCGCTGGAAACCGTCGGCCTGCTCTTGACGGCCGCATTGCTGGGAGCGGTTGTCATCGGACTGCGCGAACCGCGCAAGCCCGAATCCAACGCGCCATGACAACGCCCTTGGCCAATTACCTCATCCTGGCTGCGCTGCTTTTCGGCATTGGTTTGGCCGGTGCCTTGGCGCGGCGCAACGCGGTTCTGGTGCTCATCGGCCTGGAGCTGATGCTCAATGCCGCGAATTTGAATTTCATCGCCTTCTGGCGTTTCAGCCCTCATCCCGAAATGCTGACGGGCCTGATGTTCGTCCTTTTTTCTATCGCCATTGCCGCTGCCGAGGTGGCCGTCGGGCTGGCGCTGGTGATCGCGATCTATCGGCATCGCCGCACCGCGCAACTGGATCGATTTGATTCCCTCAAAGGCTAAGGATGGAGTCAATCATCAAATATCTCTGGCTCGTTCCACTGGCGCCGCTGCTGGCGGCCGGAATTGGAGCCTTGCTGCCGAAACGACGGCGGCGATTAAGCGCCGGATTGGCCATTGGCGCGATCAGTATTTCCTTCCTGTTATCGTGCGTGGCCTTTTTAGCCAATCTGCATTCGGGACGAGCCGTTTGCAATTTCCGCTGGTTCGATTTTGGCACCACCTCCGTGCAACTCGGCTGGGTGCTCGACCCGCTGGGAGCGATCATGGCCGTCATGGTGAGCTTCGTCAGCCTGCTGATTTTTATTTACAGCCTGGGTTACATGGCCAAGGACGAAAACTTCAAGCAGTTCTTTTGCTTTCTGGCTTTGTTCGCGGCGGCCATGCTCGGTCTGATCATCGCCAACAGCTTGTTGCTGTTTTTCATGTGCTGGGAATTGGTTGGGCTGGCCTCCTACCTGTTGATTGGCTTTTGGTTTCAAAAACCGAGCGCGGCGGCGGCAGCCAAGAAGGCGTTCATTGTCACGCGCATTGGTGATCTTGGGTTTCTGGTGGGGATGCTACTGCTTTATGCCAAAACGGGCACGCTGCTTTTTTATGACAACGGCCATGGATGCCTCGATCAAACCGCCGCCGTCGGCTTGGTTGCTTCCACGACCATTTCGCTGCTGATTTTTTGCGGCGCGGTGGGAAAATCCGGTCAAATCCCTTTGCACGTCTGGCTGCCGGATGCGATGGAAGGCCCGACTCCGGTGAGCGCGCTGATCCACGCCGCCACGATGGTTGCCGCCGGCGTTTTTCTGATCGCGCGCGTCTATCCATTGATGACCCCCGACGCATTGCACGTGGTAACGTGGGTGGGCGCGTTGACAGCGGTTTTTGCGGCCAGCATCGCCGTCGCACAAAATGATATCAAGCGCATCCTGGCATATTCAACCGTGTCGCAACTCGGTTACATGATGATGGGCTTGGGCGCGGGAGGCGTCGCGGTCGGCATGTTCCACCTCATGACGCATGCCTTTTTTAAAGCGTTGCTCTTTTTGGGCGCCGGTTCGGTCATCCACTGTTGCCACGAGGAACAAGACATTCGCGAGCTGGGCGGTCTGCGCACCCGGCAGCCCATCACCTTCGCAACTTACGCGGTCGGCATGATGGCCCTCTGCGGCGTGCCGTTATTCTTCTCCGGCTTCTGGAGCAAGGATGCCATTCTCGATGCTGCTCATCATTGGAGCGGATCGCCAATTCCATTTTACCTCGGCCTGCTCGGGGCGTTTCTTACGGCATTCTACATGACGCGCCAGGTCTGCCGTGTGTTTTTCGGCAAACCCACGACGCCGGAGGCCGCGCACGCGCATGAAAGCCCTCCTGTCATTACGGTTCCACTGGTGATTTTGGCGGCATTGGCTGTGTTGGCCGGGTTTTTTGGGACGCCGGCGTGGCCGTGGTTCCAGAAATATCTGGAAGGCGGCCAAGCCGGATTCGACTTGTCAAAACTAATGAACGAGCATCAATTGCCGGTCATGCTCCTGTCCACGTTGCTGGTTACAATCGCCATCGTGTGGAGCGGGTGGATTTATGGCCGGGCGGCGGCACGGCCCGCTCGGGAAACGGATCCGCTGGAAGCAGCCCAGCCGGCCATTTTTGCTCTGCTCCAAAACAAATTTTACGTGGACGAGTTTTACGACGCCACCGTCGTCCGCTTAACAGCGGCGTTTGCGAAGTTTTCCGACTGGCTTGATCGCGTGTTTTTGGGCGGCCTGGTCAAGGCCTTCTGCGTATTCGCTCTGGTGCTGGCTTGGCTGGATCGCGCTTTGGATGAGGCGCTTGTCAACGAGAGTTTTGACACCGGCACCGAAACAGTGCGCGGTTCGGGACGCTGGGTGTCACGCCTGCAAAACGGCCAGGTGCAGCGCTATCTGCGAATCATCGGCGTGGCCTTTTGCGGGCTGCTCATCCTGTTGCTGTGGGAGTCAGCATGATTTTATCCATCCTGACTTTCCTGCCGCTGATCGCCGGCGTGCTGGTCGCCCTGCTTGGCCCGGACCGGCAGAAGCTGGGGCGCAATCTTGCCTTCGCGGCCAGCCTCCTGGCGCTCGCGCTGGCGATTGGGCTTTGGGCGGCCTTCGACAATGCGCGCGGCGGAATGCAATTTGTCGAACGTGTTCCGTGGGTGCCGTCATTGGGGATCGAGTATCATCTGGGCGTCGATGGGCTGGGTTTGCTGATGGTGTTGCTCTCCGCCTTGATCGTGCCTTTCGCGCTGCTGGCTTCGTGGAAGATCGAGAACAACCCCAAGCTCTATTTTTCTCTGGCGCTGTTTCTGGAGTCGGGTCTCTTCGGCACCTTCACGGCGCAGAATTTCATCCATTGGTTTTTGTTCTGGGAACTGAGTCTGATCCCGGCCTTCTTCCTCATCCGAATTTGGGGCGGGCCTAAACGCGCTTATGCCGCGAGCCAATTTTTTATTTACACGATGGTTGGAAGCGTCGCCATGCTGGCGGCCTTCCTGGCCTTATACGCAACCACCGATGCCTCCGCGCGCTCCTTCGATTTTGCCCAACTGGAGTCAACCGCGCACGCGGGCGGTCTCTTCGCCGGCCACGAGACGCTGGCCACCGCCGTTTTCCTGGGCGTTTTGCTAGGCTTGGCGGTGAAAGTGCCGTTGCTGCCGTTTCACACCTGGCTGCCGGCGGCTTACAGCGAAGCGCCCACCGGCACGGCGATGTTATTGACAGGCGCGATGTCGAAGATGGGTGTGTACGGATTCCTCCGCATCCTCTGGCCGATCTTCCCTGAGCAAATGCAGGCCTGGCGAACGCCGTTGTTGGTGTTGGCGGCGGCGACCATCGTTTTGCCTGCGGCGGCCGCCTTCGCGCAAAAAGATTTGAAACGCATGGTCGCCTATTCCTCTGTCAACCATCTGGGCTACTGTTTGCTCGGCATTTTCGCCGCCGCGCGCCTGACCGATGGCTCCGCGCTCTTCCCGAATGAGCAGGCGGCGGCGCTCAACGGGGTGATCCTGCAAATGTTCAACCACGGCCTGACCGCCTCCGCCCTGTTTTATTTCGTCGGGCTGATCGAGCAGCGCGGCGGTGCGCGCGGGCTGAATGATTTCGGCGGCTTGCGCCAGGCCGCGCCGGTATTCTGCGGGCTGATGGGGATCGCGCTCTTCGCTTCGCTCGGGTTGCCGGGGCTGAACGGTTTCCCCGGCGAATTCCTCATTTTCAAGGGCGCCCTCAGTCTGGCCTCGCGGGCGTCGTTGCTTTCGATTCCAGGCTTATTATTGACTTCAATTTTTCTGCTGACAATTTTGCAACGGGTCTTCAGCGGGCCGTTGCCCGGCAAATGGAGCGGCTGGCCGGACTTGACCCTGGGCGAACGGTTGACCGTGCTGCCGGTGATGGCGCTCATGCTCGTCCTCGGCCTTTTTCCACAATTGTTGACAGGTCTGGCAAATCCGGCTGTGCTGCAAATGCTGAAATCCTTTTGATCCATGCTGGCCTGGACCATTTACATCTCGTTTCTCAGCGCAGCCATCCTGATGTTTCTGCCGGGCGACAACCCCCGGCCGGCCAGGACTTTGGCGCTGCTGGCGGCTTTGGCCGGGCTGGCTTGCGCCGTCATGGGAGCGATCGATTGCCATCAGCACGCCGGAGCAGGCGCATTGACGGACGTGGCCAATGCGCCTTGGATCGCGGAATTGGGCATTCGCTATCACCTCGCGGCGGACGGAATCAGTCTGGTCCTGGTATTATTGACAGGCATCGCGGCGGTGGCTGGCGTTTTGTTTTCGTGGAACGTCGAGAACAGCGCCCGGGAATTTTTCGCGCTTTATCTGGCGCTTATCGGCGGCGTTTATGGCGTCTTTCTCAGCGTCGATCTGTTTCTGCTCTTTGTCTTTTACGAGGTCGCGATCATTCCGAAATACTTTCTGATCGTGATCTGGGGATCGACCCGGCGCGAATACGGCGCGATGAAGCTGGCACTGTATTCGTTTGTCGGCAGCGCCATGGTGCTGGTCGGGTTGATCGCTGCTTACGTAGTGGCGGGAACTAAAACTTTTGATTTGGCGGAATTGGCCAAGGTTTCCTTTCCGCCCGCATTCCAAAATTGGGCCTTCATCGTTGTGTTCGTCGGCTTTGCCATCCTGGCTGGCCTGTGGCCCTTTCACACTTGGGCGCCGACGGGCCACGTCGCCGCTCCCACCGCCGCCTCCATGCTTCTGGCCGGCGTGGTCATGAAGCTTGGCGCGTACGGCGCGCTACGCGTGGCCATGATTCTTTTCCCCATCGGCCTCCACACTTGGCAGAATACGATCGCGGTGTTGGCGGTGGTGGGCATCGTGTACGGGGCCTTGGTGGCGTTGGTGCAGCAGGACTTCAAATTCGTCATCGGCTACTCCAGCGTCAGCCACATGGGATTTGTCTTGCTGGGCTTGATGACTCTGACGCAGATCGGTCTTTCGGGCGCTGTCCTGCAAATGTTTTCGCACGGCATCATCGCTGGATTACTCTTCGCCGTCGTCGGCCGGATGGTTTATGACCGAACCCACACGCGCGATTTGGACGTGTTGCAGCCGATGAATCTGAACCGCGTGTTACCTTTCGCGGCGGTGACTTTTGTCATCGGCGCCGCGGCCTCGATGGGCTTGCCCGGATTCAGCGGCTTCATCGCTGAATTGCAAATATTGGTGGGAGCCTGGCAATCCTTTCCCGTCTTCGGCGTCCTGGCCGCCGTCGGAATTTTGGTTGGCATCGCCTTCACGTTGCGGGTTTTGCTCAAAGCCTTCTTTGCCGAGGACAAGGTCGAGGCGCCTCACTTGACTCCCTGTCCGCGTATTTCGTTGCCTGAACGCCTCGGCGCTGTGCTGTTGCTCGCGACTACGATCACCATCGGGCTGTGCCCCGGGTTGCTGCTGGATTTCATCACGCCCGCGCTGAACTCGCCGCTCATGCAACCGCTGTGGAAGGCAGGGATGCGATGAACTTCTACGTCGAATGTTTGACAGCGCTGGCGCCGGAAGTCATCGTCGTCCTGACTGCTTTGCTCGTGCTGTTGGTGGACCTGGTGCTCGCGCGAGAAAAGCCGTTGGCGCAGCGGGTCGTGTTGACGGGCGCGATCACTTGCCTGGGTTGCGGCGTGGCGATGGTGTGGTTGGTAGTGGTGCCA
>Ga0209006_10003217_pt1 | contig 14834 bp, 10 predicted proteins | sample JacPin_JW_Ref_O2_FD_188567 | JGI IMG/M metagenome (GOLD analysis project Ga0209006, IMG submission 188567) | Forest soil microbial communities from Algoma, Ontario, Canada - Jack Pine, Ontario site 1_JW_Ref_O2 (SPAdes) (version 2) | ecosystem: Environmental > Terrestrial > Soil > Boreal... | reverse complement strand
CCGGCCCCTGCCCTACCACCACGATGGTATCGCCGCCGGCGAGGTTCATCCGCCGCAGCGCCTGATAGGCCGTGCCGGTGCCGCAGGAGATCGCGGCGCCGGTCGCAAAGCTCAATTCCTCGGGCAGCGCCACCAGCGTATGCGCCGGCACCTTCATGTAGGGCGCATGCGCGCCGTTTCCGGTCACGCCGTAGACCACGCTGCCGCTGTGGCACATCTGCGACCAGCCGGTCAGGCACTGCTGGCAGGTGCCGCAGCCCGAATAATGATGCACCATCACGCGCGCGCCGACGCGGGCCTTGCGCTCGTCGACGGCGCCCCCGACCGCGGCGACGACGCCGCAGGGCTCGTGTCCGGCGATCACCGGGCCGCTGAGCTTGCCGAGGCCGAGCGCCGCGGCGGCGTCCGCGGCGCGATAAGCCTTGAGGTCGCTGCCGCACATGCCGGACGCCTTGATGGCGATGACCACGTCATGTGGCCCCGGCGCCGGATCGGGAAATTCGGCCAGTTCCAGCTTGCGTTGCCCAAGAAACGTCACGCCGCGCATGGTCGCTCTCCCCGGATGATGCGATTTTTTCGGCTCGCGAACGGAGCTGCTACCCGCACAATAGCGCCAAACACATTCCGATGCCTGCGGCCCGCGCAGGCCTGCTCCGTCACCCGGCGCAGCTTGACCGTCATGTCGCCCGGCGTTAGCGTTTTGGTCGGGAAACGCCAAAGTAAAAGCAAGTGAAAGCAAGAACTCGGAGGAAAAGCTCCATGACTTCTTTCGCGATCACGCCGCTGACCCATCATACCGGCGCGGAAGTCACCGGCCTCGATTTCACCCAGCCGATCGACGCCGACACCAAGGCGACGCTCAACCGCGCCTTCGCGGATCACCACGTGCTCGTCATGCGCGACCAGCATTTCGCGCCCGACCAGTTCAAGGTCGCGGCGCAGGTCTTCGGCGAGCTGCTGCAGCACGACAAGAAGGAGCATCACGTCCCGGGCCATCCGGACGTCTATTACATCTCCAACGACGAGATCGTGAACGGCCGGCGCATCATCCCGGGCGAGAGCTTCCACACCGACCACTCGAACCATCCGCGCCCGCCCAAGGCCACCATGCTGTTCGCGATCGAGCTGCCGTCGAGCGGCGGCGATACCCAATACGTCAACATGCACGATGCCTATGACGACCTGCCGGCGGAGACGCGGCGCCAGATCGACGCGCTCAAGGCCGTGCACGTGTACCTGAGCAAGTACAGCCCGCGCCCGCTCGGCGCGATCAGCCAAGACAGCCTGCGCGAGGTCCCGCCGCCCGGCATCCATCCGCTGGTGCGCACCCACCCCGACAACGGCCGCAAGGCGCTATTTCTCAACCCGGTGCGGATCGAATCGATCATCGGCATGGACGACCAGGATGCGCTCACGCTGATCGACGGGCTGATGCAGCATTCGACGCAGAAGAAATACGAATATCGCCACAAATGGCGGCCAGGCGACTGGGTGATCTGGGACAACCGCAGCGTGATGCACCAGGCCAATCCGGACTATGACATGCGCGAGCGCCGCTATCTTTACCGCCTGATGCTGCAGGGCGAGGTGCCGGCGTGACGGCGAGGACGGGCGATACGCGGCGGGCAGGCAAATAATGACAGGCTCCGTGTTGCGTCGATCGCTTCTGGCGATCGGCTTGCTCGCCGTTGCGCCTTTGGCGCATGCCCAGATGACAGCACCCACCAGCAAGCTACCGGCGATCCCTCCGGGCAAGGAGAGCGACCTCAAATTCTACGCCACGAATGGCAGTGTCGTAATGGGACGCGACGCCCTCGAGCGGATGGCGCAGGCGAGCGTGATCCTGTGGCTTGCCGGCAACCAGTTCTTCGCCATGGATGACGTGATCGGCACGTTCGAGAAGCAGCATCCGGGAACGAGCGTCGGTCTCATCACGCTGCCGCCCGGCCTGCCGCTCGAGGCGATCAAGGCGGGCGGTTGGATCTACGCGGGCCAGGAGTTTCGCGGGCTTCCCGACGTCTATTCCTCGGTGAGCCTCGGCCATCTCAAGGATCTCAAAGCCGCCGGGCTGATGGACCGCTACATGGTCTACATGCACAACGCGCTCACGATCATGGTAGCGCAGGCCAATCCGAAAAAGATTGCCGGCGTGCAGGATCTCGCGCGTCCCGACGTACGCACCTCGATGCCCAATCCGGTCAACGAGGGCATCATGCAGTTCTATATCCGCAAGGTGCTGGAGCGGCACGGCATCTGGCAGACGATCTCGGGCGGCCGGGAATGCGTGCATTGCCAGACCACGCCGAACAACTGGTTCACGGCCGTGCACCACCGCGAGACGCCCGACCGTATTCTCGCCAACCAGTCGGACGCCGGCATGGTGTGGAAGACCGAGGTGCTGGCGGCGCAACAGCGCGGCGCGAAGATCGACGCGGTCGCGCTGCCCGACGAGGACAGTTTGCGCAACGAGGTCGCGTACGCGATCGGCATGCTCAAGGGTACGCCGCATCGCGACGCGGCGGAGGCATTCCTGGGCTTCCTGCGCTCAGCCGACGGGCAGGACGTCTATGCCCGGTTCGGCTTCGTCAAGGCGACCGCGGCGGAACTGCAACCCAAGCCGATCCCGTGAATTCGTCGGCGACGAACGCGCCGCTTGCGACTACGACCGAGCCGCCCAGGTCTGAAAGAAGTCGATGGCACCGCGCACCTGCGCGAGCTCGGGCGCGTCGAACCGGCTCTCGCGCCACACCGGCGCAAAGCCCGCCGCGAGCAGCAGCGTGTTCTGCTGGCGCAACGGAATGTCGAGCGCCGCCGCGAGCCGCATGACCATGTCGCGGCTTGGCGCCGCGCGCGCGACCTCGAGAAATCCAAGATGGCGCGACGAGATGCCGGCGCGCGCCGCCAGCGCCATCTGCGACAGGCCGCGCCGCCGGCGCCACGCCCGCAGGGTCGAGGCGAATCGTCGGCGAGCCGGTGAGGCTCAACCTGGTCGCCGGCCTGATTGCGGTCTTCGCCGGCATCTGGATCGCGACATCGGGGCAGGATCAGGCGACGCCGGCCTCGACTGGCTCCGCGGCGCGCGCGACGCGGCAGAGCAGCCCGCGCGCATCGGGCGAGCCGGAGGCGGGATCGAACGGGCCCGCATAGGACATGGCGGCGTTGATGTTGATGTCGAGTGCGCCGTGCTCCGGCGCCGGCGCATCCGGCCGCCACCAGCCCATGCCGGTGCTCACCACGTCGGGCGCGGTCGCGTCGCTGAGCTTCGCGCGCAGCCGGCACGGCGGCAGGTTCGCCGGCGTCTCCACCGTCAGCCAATCGCCGGCGCCGATGCCGAGCGCCTGCGCCGTGTCGGGATGAATGAGCAAGGTCGGATCGGGCGAGACTTTTGCCGCCCACGGCTCCCCACGGAAGCGCGAATGGTGATAGCTCTTTTCGCGGTCGCCGGTGAGCAGAATCAGCGGATAGCGCGAGCGTATGTCCGCGGCGGCGCGCTCGCGCACGGGCGACACATAGTCGGGCAGCGGATCGAGCCCGGCCGCGCGCATCGTCTCGGAAAAGAGCTCGATCCTGCGGCTCGGCGTCGCGAAGGGCTGCGCGTCGAAATCGCCGAGCCGGTAGGGCACCTCGACATAGCCCACGCGCTGCAGCTCGGCGAGCGAGATCCCGCTGTCGCCGAGAATGTTTTCGTTGAACTCGCGCTGGCTGCGCCACGGGATCAGGCGTTTGGTCAGTGCGCCGCGCGCCTCCAGGCGATCGAGCAGCCCGACCGCGATATCGAGATCGCACCGCGCCTCGCCGTAGGGCGGCGCCGCATTGCGCGTATAGAGCACGGCGGGACCCGCCGGCGCGAACGAGACCTCCTCCTCCTCGAGCGCGGTCGTCTTCGGCAGCACGATGTCGGCCATCTGCGCGGTCGGCGTCATCTCGTGCGCCGCGACCGCGAGAAAGTCGAGGCTGCGCAGCGCCTCGGTCGTGCGCCGCGTATCCGGATAGGTGACAAGGATGTTGACGCCGCTGACATAGAGCGCGCGCAGCGGATAGGGCTGGTGCGTGAGGATCGCGTCGATGACCGTCGGATTGTGGCAGGCAGTCTGCCAGCCGCGCGGGCCGGCCCACAGCGGGAAGCGGTCGGCGCCGAGCGTCTGGCGCTCGACGTCCTCGGGCAGACGGAATTCCGCCATGTGCAGCAGGTCGAGATAGCTGCGAAAGCCGCGCGGCGTCTTCACGCGACGATTGCCCCCGAGCCGATCGACATTGCCCGAGATCGCGACCAGCGAATGAAAGGCGCGAAAGGTCTGCACGCCGGCGCTGAACGCATCGATGCCGTGGCCGCTCACGAAGCATGCCGGCCCCTGCGCATAGAGCCGCGCCGCCGCGACAATCTGCTCGGCCGGCACGCCGGTCAGCTCGGCGGCGCGCGCCGGCGAGTATTGGGCGGCTCGCTCCTGCAACGCTTCGAAGCCGTGGCACCACCGGGCGACGAAGTCGCGGTCGTAGAGGCCCTCCTCGATCGTGATCGCGATCATCGCGAGCGCGAGCGCCGCGTCGGTCCCCGGCCGCGGCCGCAGCCAGATGTCGGTGAGGTCGCAGGCCGGGATGCGCTTGGGATCGATCACGATCAGCCGCGCGCCGCGCTTCTTCGCGGCCTTGATCGCGGCCCACTGCACCGGATCTGCCGCGCTCGGGTTGCGGCCGACCAGCAGGACGCAATTCGTGTGGGCGATGTCCTCGCCCGACGTCACGTTGAGCCCCATGGCCCGCGCGCTCACGGCACGGCAGCCGCCGCACAGATCCTGGTTGATCATCCAGTTGGGGCTGCCGAGCGAGCGCAGCAGCAGCGCGACGATCGCGCCGCGGCTGAAGAAGGCGCCGCTCACCGCGCCGGCGAGCGCAAGCGGGCCATGTTGCGCGCGCACCGCGGCGAGGCGATCGGCCATCTCGCCGAGCGCCGCGTCCCAGGAAATCCGTTGCCATTTCCCGCTGCCGCGCTCGCCGTCGCGGCGCATCGGATAGATCAGGCGGTTCGGCCCATAGGTCGCGCCGAGCGCGCCGCGGATGCCCTTGATGCAGAACGCGCCCTTCGAATACGGATGGTCGCGGTTCGGCGTGATGTCGGTGACGCGGCCGTCTTCGACGGTGACGAGGGAGCCGCAACAGACGGAGCACTCCCAGCACGTGCTGGGGTGGACGGCTGCGTCGGTTTGCGTGCGGCCGCCGGATGGTCGGCTGGCAGTCTGGGTGACGTCGGTCATGGCCGCCGCAGTATCGCCATGGGGGCGCTGCGTCGCAAGCGACATGACCTCAATCGAGCGACGTGCCGCTCGCCTTGATCGGCGCCGCCCACTTGGTGATCTCGCTGCGAATGAACGCGTTGAGATAGTCGGGCGAGCGCTCGGCCTTCGGCACCACAGTGTTGCCGAGCTGCGCCAGGCGCTCGCGCGCCTGCGCGTCCTCAAGCGCGGCGCCGAGCGCCTGGTTGAGCCGCGCGATCACGGCAGGCGGCGTTCTTGCCGGCGCGACCAGCGCGTACCAGCCGGGCGTGTCGAAACCCTTCAACCCCTGCTCGGCCGCGGTCGCGAGATCGGGCAGCACCGGGGCGCGCTCGCGCGTCAGCGTCGCAATCGGCTTGACGGTGTTGCCGCGGATCTGCGGCAGCGCGGTCGAGATGAAATCGCACATGTAGTCGAAGCGGCCGGCGACCAGATCCTGCTCGGCCTGCAGGGAGCCGCGATAGGGGATGTGCGTCGCGGTGACGCCGATCGCCGAATTGAGCAAGAGGCAGGTCACGTGCGGGCCGGAGCCGGCACCGGCCGAGCCGAACTTGAGCGTGGCCTGGTGCGCCTTCGCGTAGGCGATGAATTCCTGCAGATTATTGGCGGGCAGGTCCTTGCGCGCGATCAGGACCGGCGGCGCCGTCGCGATCATGCCGATGGCGGTGAAGTCCTTCACGGAGTCGTAGGGCAGCTGCTTGTAGAGCGACTCGTTCTGCGACATCAGCCCGGCCGGGCCCATCAGGAACTGATAGCCGTCGGGCGACGCGCGGGCGACGCGTGCCGCGCCGTTGATGCCGCCGGCGCCGCCGATGTTCTCGACGATCACCTGCTGACCGAGAATTTCGCTCATGCGCGGCACGACCATGCGCCCGACGATGTCGGCGGGTCCGCCCGGCGCATAGGGCACCACCATGGTCACCGGCCGGGTCGGCCAATCCTGCGCGGCCGCTGGCGTTGCGGCGATGACGGCCAGGGAGGCGATGGCCGCGAGTGCCCGGGTGGTCGACATCAATCCCTCCCTTGCTCGTCATTGGCGACGATGCAGCTTTTCGGACCAGCATAATGACATCGCCGGACGCGATTTCAATCGCGCCGGCCGGCGGCGTCGCGTAGCGGCCGCCTTGCACGATCAATTCTATTTTTCGCAGAGCTGCCGCGCGCCGCCGCCGTACGGCTGGTAGGTGCAATCGGACGCGTCGAACGACGAATACGTGCGCGCGCAGGCATCGACGTTGCACGAGGCCGGCGCACCGGCACCGGTGGTGCCTTGTCCGGGTGCCGTCATGCGCGCGGATTGCGCGCCCATCGGGCAAAGCCGGCGCGGCCCGCCCGAGTAGGGCTGATAGCTGCAGTCGCTGGCGCGGAACGAGTGATAGCTGCCGGCGCAGGCCGCGGCGTCGCACAGGCCTGACGCTTGCGGCGCCGGATTGCTGCCGGCCTGATCATCGTTCGACGGCATCGGCGCCTGATCGCCCTCCCCGGTCGTCTCCGCGGCCGGCGCCGCCGCGATCTGCGGACTTTCCACGCCGACGAGCGGCGCCGCCTGCGTCATGAACTGCTTCCAGATCGCCGCCGGCAGGCTGCCGCCGACCACGCGCCGCATCGGCGAGTCGTCGTCGTTGCCGAGCCAGACCCCGACCACCAGCGTGTCATTGAAGCCGATGAACCACGCGTCGCGATAGTCCTGGCTGGTGCCGGTCTTGCCGGCCGCAAAGCCGTTGAGCGCAGCGGCGTGGCCGGTGCCGTGCTCGATCACGCCGCGCAGAAGCTCGATCATCGGCGCCTGAGCAGCCCCAAGCGTTTGCGCGGAGACGCGCGGCGCCATGGGCCGCAACGGCGCATCCTTCGTTGCCTCGCCGACCGCCGCGATACCCCATGGCCGCACCGGCACGCGGTCGGCGCGCACCGCCGCATATGCGCTGGTGAGATTGAGCAGGCTCACGCCATAGGCACCAAGCGCGAGGCTTGGCGTCGGCGTCAGCGGCGTCTCGATCCCGAGATCGCGCGCCGTTGCGATCACGTGATCGAGCCCGACGTCCATGGCGAGCCGCACGGCCGCGGTGTTGACCGAATGCGCGAAGGCGTCGGCGAGCGTGATGCGTCCATAATGCACGTCGCCGTAGTTCTCCGGCTCCCATCCCTTGATGTCGAGCGCACCGGCATCGATCGTGTCATTGGGCGTATAGCCGGCGCGCAGCGCCGTGAGGTAGACGAACAGCTTGAATGACGAGCCGGGCTGCCGGTTGGGCGCGACCGCGCGGTTGAACTGGCTTGCTCCATAGTCGCGCCCGCCGACCATCGCGAGCACGGCGCCGTCCGGACGCATCGCCACCAGCGCGCCCTGCGAGACGCCGAGCCCGCGGCCTTGCGTCGCCAGCACCTTGTCGAGGATCTCCTGCGCCAGCCGTTGCACGTCGGGCATCAGCGTGGTGCGCAGGCGCAGGCTCGCCGCATGCGGCCCGATCACCGCCGGCGCCTGGCTGCGCACCCAGTCGGTGAACCAGGAGCGCGCCGGTGCGAGCCGCGGCGTGAGCTGCGGCACGGCCGGCTGCGCCTTGGCGGCGTTCGCCGCCGCGACGTCGATCGCGCCGTTCGCGACCATCATGTCGAGGACCGTCGCGGCGCGCGCCTGCGCGACATCGAGATGGCTCAGCGGATTGTACTGCGACGGCGCCTGGATCAGGCCGGCCAGCATGGCGGCCTGCGCCAGCGTGAGGTCGCCCGGGTCCTTGTCGAAATAGAGCCGGGCCGCCGCCGCCATGCCGTAGGCACCGGCGCCGAGATAGATGCTGTCGAGATAACGGCGGAGGATTTCCTGCTTGCCGAGGCGTGCCTCGAGCCAGATGGCGACGAACGCCTCGCGCAGCTTGCGCGCATAGGTGCGGGTGTCGCCGACATAGCGCTGCTTGACGAGTTGCTGCGTGATGGTGCTGCCGCCCTCGACGATGCCGCCCGACGCCATGTTGCGATGGGCGGCACGCAGGATGCCGACCGGGTCGACGCCGAAATGCCGGTAGAAGCGATGGTCCTCGATGCTCACAACCGCCTTGACGAGGAGCGGCGAGAAATCGGCGAGCGGCGTATCCGGGCTCTTGATCGGCCCGAGGCGGCCGAGCGGCGCGCCGTTCGCGGCCTCGAGGATGAGGCTCGGCTGCTGCGCCTGCTCTGGCGGCGGATTGAGCTCGAGGCCATTGAGCGCCCACACCATGCCGCCGGTAAATGCCAGCACGCCGACGAGCGCGACGACGCCTGCCGCGATGCCGAAGCGGAGCGCGAAGCGGCGCAGCACCGTTCGGCTCGCGCGCGCCCAGGCGGCGCCATCCGGCCGGGCGGCATGAAGCGATGCCCGCGCGACCCGCGGCGCCGCGGCGCGCGCATGATCGCGCAGCCGAAGCGTCAGTGCCGCGAGATCGCCGCCGACCGCGCGCAGGAATTCCCGCCCGGCCGCCGCGCTGCGGCTCCGGCGCGACGCATTCTCGCGCCCATCCGGCGCATCCGCTGCGCGCGCCATATCGTCCGGCATGTCTTGCATCGCATGGAACCGGTGAGCGGACGCCCGGAAGCGCAGGAATCCCTGTGCTGTTCAACGTGTTCCCCCGCATATGGTTGCGATAGGGGCGTCCGCGGCCCCGGCCGTGGCCGCGCCGCGAGCGCGCTCGTCCGCCGCAAGCTTTTGAAAATCAGCGGAAAATGGCCGCCCTCATTCCGCCGTGATGCCGGCCGTGCGAATAACCTTGCCCCACTTCTCGGTCTCGGCGGCGATGAGCTTGCGGTAATCGTCCGGCGAGCCGGTGAGCAGCATGCCGCCCATGTCGGCGAGCCGCGCCTTGATCGTTGCGTCGGCAAGCCCGGCGTTCACCTCGCGGTTGAGGCGCCCGACGATGTCGGCGGGTGTGTCCTTCGGCGCCGCCACGCCGAACCACGAGCTCGCCTCGTAACCCGGGATGAAGTCGCTGACGCAAGGAACGTCGGGCAGCGCATCCGAGCGCCTGGTCGTGGTCACGGCGAGCGGGCGCAGCTTGCCGGCGCGGATGTGGCCGATCGATGCCGTCATGGTGGCGAAGCCGACCTGCACCTGCCCGCCCATGAGATCGATCATCGCGGGCCCGTCGCCGTGGTAGGGCACGTGCTGCAGATGCACGCTCGCCATGACGTTGAACATCTCGCCCGCGAGATGGCTCGCGGTGCCGACGCCGGCCGATGCATAGCTGAGCTTGCCCGGATTGGCGTTGGCATAGGCGATCAGCTCCGAAACAGTCTTCACCGGCAGCGCCGGGTTGACCTCGAGCACATTGGGCACGCGGACGACGCCTGCGACCGGCGCAAGGTCGCGCAGGAACTCGTAGGAGAGATGTGGATAGAGCCAGCCATTGGTGGCGGCGACCGGCGCCACCATCAGCAGCGTGTAGCCGTCGGGCGCCGATTTCACCACCGCCTCGGTCGCGATATTGGCGCCGGCGCCGGGACGGTTCTCGACGATGAAGGTCTGGCCGAGCCGTGCCGTGAGCCACGGCACGAACAGGCGCGCCAGGATGTCGGTCGTGCTGCCGGGCGCAAAGCCGACGAGGATGCGCACGGCGCGCGACGGATAGGCGTCCGCCTGCGCCGAATGGGCGAACACCGGCACGGCGGCGGCGCCGGCCACAAGTTGAAAGAATGTGCGACGGTCGAGCTGGATGCGGTCAAACGGCATGTCGATGCCCTCGATAAGCCTTGCGCTTCGTCCCTCGGTGCGAGCGGCATCGCCCGCGCCACGCCCGCTGTCGTTGCGGAATGCTTCCGCCGGCAGCGTTGCGGCGACGCTACACGAACTGCGCGGTCGCGTGTAGAGACGGCAATGTCGCGGCACTGCGTCGGCCACAGACGGTTGTCCCGCGGCGGGGCAGTCGTGGCATATTCGCCCACAGCCAATACGGAAAGCGAACAATGACATTGATCGAGGAACGCCACCGTCGCATCGTCACCACGCATGTGGGCAGCCTCCCGCGCCCGCAGTCGCTGTCGGCCCAGCTGTTCGCCCGCCTGCAGGGACAGAGCGTCGACGCAACGGCCTTCGCAAGCGAGTTGGGCGCCGCCGTGCAGGGGATCGTCCGGCGCCAGAGCGAGCTCGCCATCGACGTGGTCAGCGATGGCGAGTTCTCCAAGATCAGCTTCCAGTATTACGTCACCGACCGGCTGGGCGGCATCGAGCCGATCAAGCCCGCCGCCGGTCCGCGCGTAACCCGCGAGAACAGCGCATTTCCGACCTTCTATCGTGACGGCTCCCATTCCGGCACGCAGCCGACGCGCTTTGCCTGCACGGGCCCGATCCGCTACACCGGCCACGCGCAGCTCGCGGCCGACCTCGCCAACCTCGAGGCCGCGGTCGCCGGCGCCGGACGCCTCGATGCGTTCATGCCCTCGGTCTCGCCCTCGAGCTGCGTCGGCCTGATGGAAAATCGCTACTACAAGAGCGAGGAGGAGCACCTCTACGCGGTCGCCGAGGCGTTACGCGAGGAATACCAGGCGATCGTCGCGGCCGGCTTCATGCTGCAGATCGACGACCCGCGCCTCGCCATGCACTACATGCTCTCGCCCGGCGAGAGCGTCGAGGCGACGCGGGCGTGGGCGCGCCGGCGCATCGAGGCATTGAACCACGCGCTGCGCGACCTGCCGCCCGAACGGGTGCGCCATCATACCTGCTACGGCATCAACATGGGCCCGCGCACCAGCGATATCGAGCTCAAGCATCTCGCCGACCTGATCGTGACGATCCGCGCCGGCTACTATTCGTTCGAGATGGCCAATCCGCGCCACGAGCATGAATGGCGGGTGTGGGAGAGCGTGAAGCTTCCCGCCGGCAAGGTGCTGATGCCGGGCTGCATCACCCATGCGTCGGTCATCGTCGAGCATCCCGAGCTGGTCGCCGAGCGCATCGTTCGCCTCGCCCGCATCGTCGGACGCGACAACGTCATGGCGAGCTCGGACTGCGGCTTCGCTTCCACGCTTTCGCCCAACGAGCGGCCCGAGATCGAGCCCGAGATCGTGTGGGCCAAATTTGCTAGCCTGGTCGAAGGCGCGCGGCTCGCGACCAAGACCCTGTGGGGCTAGCCGCACGCGGGCGGCGATGGCGCGCCGCTTCCGGGGAGGAGAAGAGCCGATGTTGCATCTTGCCAGGTGCCTGATCCAGGCGCTCGCTGCCGTGGCGGCGCTCGGCGCATCGTCCGTGGCCGCGCAGGAGGCCTATCCGACGCGCCCCATCCGCCTCCTCGTCGGGTTCGCGGCCGGCGGGCCGACCGATATCCCGGCGCGCCTCGTGGCCGACAAGCTGGGCACGCTCGTCGGCCAGCGCGTGGTGGTCGAGAACAAGCCCGCCGCCGCCGGCATGGTGGCGACGCGCGACATGTTGAGCCAGCCGCGCGACGGCTACACGCTGCTCCTGTGCACGCATTTCGAGTCGATCAACAGCGCGGCCTATCGCAACCCGGGTTTTGCGCTCGCCGATCTCGCGCCGATCTCGCTGATCTCGCGGTACTTCTACGGCCTCACCCTATCCAACACGGTGCCGGCCACCGACATCCCGTCGTTCGTGCGCTACGCCAAGGCCCATCCGGGCGAGATCAGCTATGCGACCATCGGCGCCGGCTCCGCGCAGGAAATCTTCGCGCATCAATTCGAGCGTCTTGCCGGCATCAGCATGACCAAGGTCCCCTATCGCAGCGGCCCGATGGCACTCCAGGATCTCATCCCGGGCCGCATCCAATTCTACGTCTCGCCGGTGATCGGCATCATCCCGCAGGCGCAGACCAAGCAGATCAAGCTGATCGGCGTCTCCAGCGCGGAGCGGCTCGCGGCAGTTCCCGAGGTTCCGACGATGCGCGAGCAGGGGATCGACTTCGTGCGCTTCGGCTGGCTCGGCATCTGCGCCGGCAAGGGCACGCCGCCCGACGTCATCGCCTTTCTCAATCGGCATATCGCGACGGTCGTCGCCTCGCCCGACTACCGGCAGGCGATCGAGAAGGTGGGATCGATTCCGCAATCCTCGACGCCGCAGGCGCTGCGCCAGGTGATCGACCAGACGCGCGCCGACGTCGCCAGCACGATCCAGGAGTTCGGGCTGCAGCAGGATCAGTGAACACGCATCCAACGGCACGCCGATGTGAAAGCGCAAAACCTTCGCAACATCAAATCCGGGAGAACGTCCATGAACGGCGCCGACGTCATTGCCGAAATTCTCAAGCGCGAGGGCACCGAGTTCCTCGCCTGTTATCCGCGCAACCCGCTGATCGAGGCCTGCGCGGCGATCGACATCCGACCGATCCTGTGCCGGCAGGAGCGCGTCGGGGTGGGCATGGCGGACGGGTTCTCGCGCATCCGGCGCGGGCGGCAGAATGGCGTGTTCGCAGCGCAGAACGGACCGGGCATCGAGAACGCCTTCCCGGGCGTCGCCCAGGCCTATTCGGAGAACGTGCCGCTGCTCGTGATCCCGGCCGCCGCCGGGCCCGAGCGTCAATATATCCGGCCGAACTTCCGAGCCGCGGAGGTCTTCGCGCCGGTGACCAAGTGGTCCGCCCTGGCGTCCTCGGTGGCGGAGCTGCCCGACCTCATGCGGCGGGCCTATCACGCAATGCGCAGCGGCAAGCCCGGGCCCGTGCTGGTCGAGGTGCCGAACCCGGTGTTCGAGGCGACCTTCGAGGGCAAGCTCGACTACACGTCAGTGCCGATGGCGCGCTCGGCGCCCGATCCGGATGCGATCAAGCAGGCGGCGCGCATGCTGCTCGCCGCAAAAAATCCGGTGTTGTGGGCCGGCCAGGGCGTGCACTATGCGGATGCGAGCGAGCGCCTCGTCGCGCTTGCCGAGCTGCTTCCCGCGCCGGTCGTCGCCACCAATCCGGGAAAAAGCGCGATCGCGGAAAGCCATCCGCTCGCGCTCGGCGCCGCGACCCGATCGAGCCCGAAGATGTACGCCGAATTCCTCAAGGGCGCCGACCTCGTGCTTGCGATCGGCTCGAGCCTCACCAAGACGAACTTCGGGCCGAGCGTGCCGCCCGGCAAGACGCTCATCCATTCGACCAACGATGCGGGCGACATCAACAAGGACTATCGCGCCGACCTCGCGCTGATCGGTGACGCCGCCCTCGTGCTCGATGCGCTGATCGCCGAGGTGGGTCGGCAGCGGGCGGGAGATGCGCGTGCGCTCGATGCGCTCAAGCAGAAGGTCGCGGCGGGAAAGCGCGAGTGGCTCGCCGAATGGGCAAAACACCTCGATTCCGACGAGGTGCCGATCAACCAGTACCGCGTGATCCGCGACCTGATGCGCACGGTCGACCGCGCCAACACCATCGCGACCCACGACTCGGGCAGCCCGCGCGAGCAGTTCCTGCCGTTCTGGGAGACGACGGCGTCGCATTCCTACATGGGCTGGGGAAAGTCGACCCAGCTCGGCTACGGGCTCGGCCTCGTCATGGGCGCGAAGCTCGCCGCGCCGGACAAGCTGTGCATCAACGTGATGGGCGACTCGTCCTTCGGCATGACCGGCCTCGACATCGAGACGGCGGCACGCAACCGGATTGCCATTCTCACCATCGTGTTCAACAACGGCATCATGGCGGCCGAACGCAGCGTGCTGGCGATCTCGACGAAAAAGTACGGCGCGCTCGACGTCGGCGGCAACTACGCCAAGGTGGCCGAGGGCCTCGGCGTCGCGTCGCGTCGCGTCGACAAGCCGGCCGATATCGTGCCGGCGATCAAGGGCGCGGTCGACGTGGTGAACGGCGGCGCGCCGTACCTGCTCGAGTTCGTCGTCAAGGAAGGGCAGGAGTTTTCGCGGTATTGACAGCGAGTCCTGTCGTCAGACCCACCCTCATCCTGAGGAGCACTCGCGAAGCGCGTGCGTCTCGAAGGACGAGGGTGGCCGATACTGCGCAGCACGCAAGCGGCCCATCCTTCGAGACGCGTGGCCTTGGGCCACGCTCATCAGGATGAGGTTGTCGTGGGGCTTGGGAAGAAAGCCGATCACCTTGGAGAAACCGATGCTCGCCACCGGCGAACAGAAGCTCGAACGCATGCGCGACGGCCGCGCCGTCTATATCGGCGCCGAGCGGGTCGATGACGTCACGACGCACCCGGCGTTCCGCCAGGGCGCGCAGACGGTGGCGGATCTCTACGATCTCAAGGCTGACCCGGCGAAGCGCGATCTTTTTTCCTACGAGGAGAGCAGCGAGCGCTACGGCTTGCAGTGGCTGCGCTGCCGCTCGCGCGACGACCTGGTCCGGCGTATGCGCGCGCTCAAGGCGAGCGCGGACGCGACCTACGGCTTCATCGGCCGCTCGCCCGAGCAGGTGGCCGGACTGATCACTGGGCTCGCGATGAATCCGGTCGTGCTGGAGAGGCTGCGTCCCGGCTTCGGCGAGAACCTGACGCGCTACTACGAGCATGCTCGCCGCAACGACCTTTATCTCAGCTTCGCGGTCACACCGCCGACCGGCATGCGGGCGCCGGAGCTCTTTCCCGGCCAGCAGCGCGACGACCCGAACCTGCAGGTGGTGGCCGAGGATTCATCCGGCGTCACCGTCTCGGGCA
>Ga0209006_10003216_pt1 | contig 14834 bp, 15 predicted proteins | sample JacPin_JW_Ref_O2_FD_188567 | JGI IMG/M metagenome (GOLD analysis project Ga0209006, IMG submission 188567) | Forest soil microbial communities from Algoma, Ontario, Canada - Jack Pine, Ontario site 1_JW_Ref_O2 (SPAdes) (version 2) | ecosystem: Environmental > Terrestrial > Soil > Boreal... | reverse complement strand
GCGGGTAGCGCAACGCGATCGGGCCCTGGTCGTACTCGAGCGCCGTGCGCAGCATGTTCACCAGCATCGCCTCGTCGCGCGGCGCCATCAGCACGATGTTCGGCAGGCAACGCAGGTAGGCGATGTCGAACGCACCGTGATGCGTGGGACCGTCGTCGCCGACAAGCCCCGCGCGGTCCATCGCGAACACGACGTTCAGCTTCTGCAGGCACACGTCGTGGACGATCTGGTCGTAGGCCCGCTGCAGGAAGGTGGAGTAGATCGCCGCCACGGGCTTCACGCCCTCCAGCGCCAGCCCAGCCGCGAACAGGATCGCCTGCTGCTCAGCGATGCCCACGTCGAAGTAGCGCTCGGGCATCGCCTTCTGCAGGATGCTCAGCCCCGTCCCGGAGTTCATCGCGGCGGTGATGCCAACCACGCGGGGATCGCGTTCGCATTCGCGCACGAGCGCCTCGCCGAAGACCTGCGTGTACTGGGGTGGCGGCGGCTGCACGATCTTCGCGCGCCCGCCGTTCGCGGCCGGCGCGGGCGGCTTCGTGGGCACTCCGTTGGTGATCGACTTGGGCTTGGCCGCGTGCCACTTCTCCATGCCCTCGAGGCCGCCGTCCTCGGCCGGGGCGAAGCCCTTGCCCTTGACCGTGGCGATGTGCACGACAACCGGCCGCTGCGCGGCCAGCGCCTCGCGCAGGGCCTCGCGCAGCGCACGCACGTCGTGTCCGTCGATCACGCCCATGTAAGCCCAGTCGAGCTCCTCCCACCACAGCCCGGGAGCCCAGAACGCCTTGATCGACTCCTTCAGGTGCGGCCCCAGGCGCTCGAATGCCGCACCGATCCCGATCGGCAGCCGCGTGAGCCCACCCTCGAGATCCGAGCGCGCATGCCACAGCTTGGGGTTCAACCGTACGCGGTTGAAGTAGCGCGAAAGCGCGCCCACGTTGGGGGCGATCGACATGCCGTTGTCGTTAAGCACGACCACCATCGGCGTGCCCAGGCCGCCCGCCTGACCGATCGCCTCGAACGCCACGCCGCCGGTCATGGCGCCGTCGCCGATCACCGCCACGACCTTGCCGTCGGCCTCCCCGCCGAGATGGCGCATGCCCTCCTTGATCCCCACCGCGTAGCCGATCGACGTCGAGGCGTGACCTGCGCCCATGATGTCGTGCGGGGACTCCGCGATCGAGCAGAACGGCGCGAGCCCGCCGTACTGGCGGATCGTGCTGAGTTGATCGCGCCGCCCCGTGAGGACCTTGTGGGGGTACGCCTGATGGCCCACGTCCCAGAGGATCTTGTCGCGCGGAGAGTCCAGCACCGAGTGCAGCGCCACCGCGAGCTCGCACGTGCCGAGGTTCGCGCCGAAGTGCCCGCCGATCTCACCGACCGTGTCGATGATGTGCTCGCGAACCTCCTGTGCGAGCTGCTCTAGCTCCTGCTCTGAGAGCTCGCGAAGGTCCTCGGGTCCGTCGATCTTCTCGAGCAGGCTCATGAGGTGCGGGTGTAGATGAAGTCGGCGATGCCCTCGAGCTCAGCCGTCGCGTCGGGCGGCGCTCCCTCGCACGTGCACACCATGCCGGCCGCTTGCGCAAGCGACTCGCGAGCCATGCGATGCGAATCCGCGGCGAGCTCCCTGGCGCGTTCGATCCCGAACTCGCTCACGTACGTGCGCTTCCCGTGACGCTCATCGCTACCTCTTGGCTTTCCCAATGCATCGTCGGTGCCGGTCACATCAAGTATGTCGTCCACGATCTGGAACAGCACTCCCAGCTCCGCGGCGAAGCGGCGGAAGGGAGCGGTCTCAGCCGCGTCATCAATTCCACCCAACAGTAGTACGCAGAGGACCGACGCACCGATCAAACGGCCAGTCTTCAGCTCGTGCAGCCTACGCAGCGTCGAGGGGCCGGAAGGCGTCAGCGGATTGACATCGGCGTACTGCCCGCCGACCATGCCGTTAACCCCCGTCGCAGCAGCAAGCTCGCCGGCGGCCGCGAGCACGCGCTCAGGCGCGGAGTGCTGGTTTTTGAGCAGATGGTTGAACGCCTCCGCGTACAAGCCATCACCGGCGAGGATCGCCACGTCCTCACCGAACTTCACGTGGCAGGTGGGCGCACCGCGACGAAGATCGTCGTCGTCCATTGCAGGCAGGTCATCGTGGATCAGCGAGTACGTGTGGATCAGCTCGAGCGCGGCTGCCAGCGGCATCACCTCGTCCTGCTCGAGGCCGATCGCGCGCGCGGTGGCGAGCGCGAGCACCGGCCTGATGCGCTTGCCGCCGGCCAGCAGCGAGTAGCGCATCGCCTCGTCCAGCCCCTGCGTGATCGCCTCCTCGGCGAATGTGATGCCCTCCAGATAGCGCTCAACCTGCTTGCGCAGGTGGTCGGGGTAGCTCGGGTTGACAGCCAGGTCGGACGCGGGTGCGGACGGATCGGCCGGCTGGGCAGGGTGCGCAGGCACCTACAGCAGGCTGTCCTGGCCGGGCGCCGGAGCGGAAACCTCCGCGCGCGTGAGCTGCTCCAGCTCGGCTGCCGCCTGTGTCGCCAGCGATGCACAGTCCTCGACCATCGTCGCGGCAGCATCCGCGGAGAGCTCGCCCGAGCGAAGCTGCTCAGCCGCCCGCTCCAGGCGTGCGATCAGCTCATCGAGGCGCTCCACGCTTGTCATCTGATCTGCCCGCTCATCGGATACCTGCATTCTGGCGCACCTCGCGGAGCACTGCTGCCAACACACCGTTGACAAAACCCGGCGCATCCGCGCCGCAGAACGTCTTCGCGCTCTCCACCGCCTCCTCGATCGCGCCCTCCGCCGGGATCGGCTCATCGCCCGGAGCAGCGTCGGGATGGAGGATCTCGATCAGCGCCACGCGCATGATGCTGCGCTCCAGCGGCTGTATCCGCTGCACCGACCAGCCGTGCGCGTGGCGGTCGATCACCTCGTCGAGCTCCGCCGCGCGATCAGCGGCCGCGTGCGCGAGCGCACGCGAGAACAGGGAAGCGTTCGGACCCAACGTGTCCACGAGCGGCTGGCCGGTCAGGTCGTGCTGGTAGAGCGCGATCACTGCAGCCCGGCGCTGATCGGAGCGGCGCATCTAGGCGCGCGCGACGTATTCGCCGGAGCGCGTGTCCACCCGCAGGCGCTGCCCGGGCTCGACGAACAGCGGCACCTGGATCACAGCGCCCGTCTCGAGCGTCGCCGGCTTGGTGCCGCCACCTGACACCGAGTCGCCCCGCAGCCCCGGGTCGGTCTCCGTGACCGTCAGGTCGACCGCGCTCGGCAGCTGCAGGTCGCCCGGCTGATCGTCGATGAACAGCACGTCCACCTCGCTGCTCGGAGTGATCCAGCGCAGCGCATCAGCGACGGTGCCCTCCGGGATCGCGATCTGCTCGAAGGACTCCGTGTCCATGAAGTGCGCGTCAGAGCCGTCCGCGTACAGGAACTGCATCGTGCGTGACTCCGTGCGCACGGGGCGGAACTTCTCGCCCGCCCGGAACGTCCTGTCGATCACATTCCCATCGGACGCCCGCCGCAGCTTCGTGCGCACGAACGCGCCGCCCTTGCCCGGCTTGACGTGCTGGAACTCGAGGATCTTGAAGACGGTCCCCTCCACGTCGATGTGGTTGCCGTTTTTGAATTGGTTGGTAGAGATCAAGAAAGTGCCTGCAAATCTGGGACGTTTTCATGTGCTTGGCGTTTCTGCACCGTCGCTAGCTTAGCCCTTCGCAGGCGTGAGGCTCTACTCGAATACCGACCCAGAAACAGGTGGACCTTGGCCTCGTACCGGCGATATGATGATTTCATATGTCCCGTCTTCTCTCTGTATCAGTCCCTGATGAGCTGGCTGCCGAGACAGAAGCGCTTGCCCGCACGACTGGCAAGACGAAGAGCGAGGTCGTACGCGATGCGCTGCGTCGCCACGTCCAACACGAGCATTTCGCCGACCTCCGGCGGTACGGACGCAGCCGAGCCGAGACCCTCGGACTCGCACCCGAAGATGTCGAGGGCTTGGTTGACGATGTGCGTGCAACGCGCACGTGACTCGGCGCGCACTCTGCGACACGAACGTACTCGTATCAGCGTTCATCTCTGGCGGTCCACCCAGCCGAGTCGTTGAGGCATCGATCGAAGGTCGCATAGAGCTCGTGCTGGCTGATCCCGTCATGGACGAGCTCGAGCGTGTCCTCACCTTCAAGCTCGGCTTCGAGCCCAAGCGAGTGCACGATGTCGCTGCGCTTCTGATCGACATTTCAGTCGCGCGCGTTGCCGCCCCTGCGCAGCCTGCCGAAGCAGTCACAGGCGACCCCGACGACGACGTGGTTCTCGCCTGCGGCGTGAGCGCAGGCGTGCAGATCATCGTCTCGGGCGATCGCCGGCACATGCTCCCGGTTCGCGAGCATCGAGGCATACGCATCGTCAGCCCACAAGCATTGCTTGCCGAGCTGGCCGGCGAGCAGTGACGGCCTCAAGCCCGCCCGCTCACACGCCGATGCCAAGCCATGCGTGGAATCGTGCGCGAGAATGCCGCGTGCGCGCTCGCGGCCGCTGCCGCCAGCACGGTCGTCGGATGGCTGTGCCTGTACGGGTTCGGCTGGAACGACTACGAAGTCGAGGTGCGTCCCGCCTACGAAGCGCTCGTGCACGGGCACATCACGCGCTTCCTGCAGCTCGCACCCGCCTATGGAGGATCGCTGATCGAGCGCGCTCCGTTCGCGCTGCTGCCCGGATTGTGGGGAGGCGGTCCGCTGGCCGTCTATCGCGCCGTCGCCTTGCCCTGCCTGCTGGCGTCGGCAGCGCTTGGCGTATGGCTCGTCTCACGCATGCGCGCCCAGGGAAGGCCGAGGATTGTCCGGCTGCTCGCGCTCGGTGTGTGCGTGCTCAACCCGATCACGTTCCGCGCACTGGAGCTCGGGCACCCCGAGGAACTGCTCGGCGCCTGCCTGTGCGTCGCCGCCGTCCTGCTCGCCGCCCGCTCCTCGGCCGGCTGCGACCACTCCTTGCTCGCAGGCCTCCTCCTGGGGCTCGCGGTGGCGAACAAGGAGTGGGCGCTCCTGGCCACAGGCCCGGTGCTGCTTGCCCTGCCACCCGGTCGCAGGATCAGATGCCTGCTCATCGCCGGCGTTTGCGCCGCGGCTGTGCTCGCGCCGCTGGCGCTGTTCAGCGCGAACGGCTTCGTCGCCGGCACCCGCGCCGTCGCCACGCCCTCCGCTGGCGCGATCTTCAAGCCGTGGCAGCTGTGGTGGTTCTTCGGCCACTACAGTCCGCTCGCGCGGGGCCCGCTCGATGTGGCCCAGGCCGGCTATCGACTGGGGCCGGCGTGGACCGGCGAGATAAGCCACCCGCTGATCCTCGCCACCGCTCCTGCGCTGGCGCTCGCGCTGTGGCCGCGAAGCCGCCGCGCTGCCCTGCCCGAGCGCCAGGCGCTGCTTGCGCTGGCGCTCGTGCTGCTGCTCCGCTGCCTGCTCGACACCTGGGATGAAATCTACTATCTGCTGCCTTTTGTCTTCGCGATGCTCGCCTGGGAGATCGTCGGCGAGAGGCCTCGAGCCCCCATGCTCGCACTGGCCTGCAGCGTGCTCGGCTGGCTCAGCTTCCAGTGGCTCGAGCACCACGCATCCGCCGACATCCAGGCGTCGGTCTTCCTCGCGTGGTCGCTGCCGCTTGCGCTGTGGCTCGCGCTGAAGCTGTTCTCGGCCCCAGCGCGCGAGCAGGTGTCGGCCGGTGAGCCGGCAGGCGCAGGCTCGACCTACGAGACGACTGTGAGCGCCTTGGGCAGGCTCGTCAGTACCTCCTGAGAGCCCTCGTCCTCGCCCACGACCACCAGGTCCTCGATGCGCACGCCGAGCACGCCCGGGAGGTAGACGCCCGGCTCGACCGTGACCACATTGCCGGCCTGTAGCGGCTGATCGCCGGCGGTCCGCGACAGCCGCGGACCCTCGTGCACCTCCATGCCGACCCCGTGGCCGAGGCCGTGCCCGAAATGCTCGCCGTGGCCGGCCTGCTCGATGACCTCGCGCGCCACCGCGTCGACCTCGCGCCCGTTACGACCCGCGGCCACCGCCGCAAGACCCTGTTCCTCCGCGCTCAGCACGAGCTCATAGACCTCCCGCGCCTGGGTTGAGATGCCCTCTCCCGTGGCATACGTGCGCGTGCAGTCCGAGCAGTAGCCCTCGTGCAACGCCCCCCAGTCGATCGTCACCAGGACGTCGCGCACGATCGGGTGGTCGCGCGGTTCGGCGTGCGGGAGTGCCGCGTGATCGCCCGAGGCGACGATCGACGGGAAGCTCGGCGCCTGCGCACCGAGGCGGCGCATCCTCAGCTCGAGCTCGATCGCGACCTCGCGCTCGCTGCGGCCCACGAGGCCGTCTTCCAGCACGAGCCTGAGCGCCTCATCGGCCAATTCGCTCGCGGCGCGGATGCGCGCGATCTCCCCCGCATCCTTGACCGCACGAAGGCCCTCGACCGCGCCGCCGGCCGGGACGAGCTCCCATGCCTCTCCCAGCAACTCGCGCAGATGGTCGTGAGCCTTCACCGAGACGCTCGCGTCGTTGAAGCCCAGGCGTCCGCGATGCCCGTCGAGCGCGTGCGCGACCGCATCGAGCAGATCGCCGCTGACGATCTCGCGCGCGAAGACCTCGAGCACCTGCTCAGCCGACTGCGTTTCGTAACGAAAGTCGCTGAAGAAGCGATGCGGGCCGAGCTTCGCGCGTGCCTGATCTGCCACCACCAGCACCATCGCGTGGCTGCCAGTGAAGCCGGTCAGGTAGCCGATGTCGACGAGCGAGTCGACGATCAGCGCGTCCAGCTCCCGGCCGACGAGCGCGCTCGCCAAACGTCCCACGCGAATCGCGCGGGTGTCCTCTGCTGTGCCAGTGGTGCTCATCGTGCATCCCTCCCCAGCTCGTCGCGCAGGCGCACCAACGCGTCTTTGTATCCATCCGGGCCGCGACCTGAGATCGTGGCGAAACAAAGGTCCCTGACGACCGACACACGGCGCCACGGCTCGCGGTGCTCGATGTCCGAGAGATGGATCTCCAGCGCCGGCAGCGCCGCGATCTCCAGCGCATCACGGATCGCCCATGCGTAGTGGCTCCACGCCCCCGGGTTCAAGAGGATCGCGTCGGCCTCGTTGGGCGGGCCTCTCAGCGAGTGCAGGCGCTCCACGAACTCGCCCTCGTGGTTGCTGTGAAAGAAGCGCGTCTCCAGGCCAAGCGCGCGGGCCTCATCGTCGATCCGGTGCTCCAGCTCCACCAACGTCAGCGTGCCGTAGAGCTCGGGGTCGCGGCGACCCAGCTGGTCGAGGTTCACGCCGTGCATGACCTCGATGCGGTTGCCCGCGCTCACGACACCAGCTCCCTGACAGCGCTCGCGACCTCCGCGGGAGCGACCTCGCAGCCGAAGCGCACCTCGCCCGGGGCGCTCACCAGCACGAACGGCACATGCGCGCCAACGCGCTTCTTGTCGAGGGCGGTGGCCCCGAGGACATCGTCCACCGAAACATCCTCATCGAGACTAACGGGCAGCTCGCGCTCGAGCATCAGCGCACGCACGCGCTCGCGCAGCGCGCCCTGTCCGGAGAGCGTCAGCGCCGCCAGCAACCCCAGGCCGACCGCTTCGCCGTGGCGGTAGCGCGCATAGCCGGTGCTCGACTCGATCGCGTGGCCGATCGTGTGGCCGAGGTTCAGAACCTGACGGCGCCCGCCGTCGCGCTCGTCAGAGGACACCACCTCCAGCTTCGTGCGCGCGCAAGCGAAGATCACGTCCTCGTCTACCTCCGCGCCACTTGCCACGCGCTCCCAGAGCGCGCCGCCGGCGATCAGCGCCGTCTTCAGCACCTCGACCCAGCCCGATGCCAGCTCCGCCGCCGGCAGCGTGTCGAGCGTCTCCGGATCGACGAGCACGCCCGCCGGCTGGTGATAGACGCCCACGTAGTTCTTCGCCCGCGCGAGATCCACGCCCGTCTTGCCACCGTAGGCGGAGTCCACCTGCGCGACCAGCGTCGTCGGCACCTGCACGACCGGCACCCCACGCTGGAAGCTCGCCGCGCAGAAGCCCGCCAGGTCCCCTACCACACCGCCTCCCAGCGCCAACACGTGGTCGGCGCGCGTGATCCCCGCGTCGACCATCGCCTGCCACACCAGCTCAGCGCTCGCGAGCGTCTTGTGCGTCTCACCCGCAGGGATTGCGATCGAGCCCGCCAGCTCGCCCAGGTGTCCGCCCAACAGGCCCGCCACCGTCTCATCGCTCACACAGAACGGCCGCGAGCGCGAGCGATCAAGCGGCCACAGCGCAGCCGCCCGCTCACCCCCCTCGCCGACGGCGCGCAGCAGTCCTCGCCCCACCAGCACCGGGTAATCGCCCGATGCAGAGGATGCCCACAGCATGCGCGTACCGCTCGGAGCCGCCTGTAGCGCACGCAGCGCGCCCACGATGCGCGTCGCGCCGCCCAGCGGCAGATTGGCCACGATCGCATCCGCGAGGCCCTCGTAGAGCTCCAGGCGGCTCGCGTGCAGGGCGTGGAAGTCCTTGCGGCTGCAGGCAAGCGGACGCTCGGCCGCGTCGGGCTGGGCCTGCACGCGCTCCCACGCGCTCTGCGCGTCCACCTCCAGCAGCAGCGTCCGATGACCGCGCAGCGCCTCACGGACCCGCTCTGAGCCGACGCTGCCGCCGCCGAGGGCGATCACCGCATCCGCCGGCGCCCCCGCGAGCAGCTCGCACACGAGCTCCTCCTCCGCTGCGCGAAACGACTCCTCGCCGTGCAGCGCGAACTCCTCGGCGACCGGGTGGCCGAAGCGCTCGGCGAGCAGCTCGTCGCTGTCGAGCGCCGAGGTGCCGAGCGCCTGTGCGAGCTCAGCGGCGACGGTCGACTTCCCCGCCCCCATGAAGCCGATCAGGACGAATGCCATCCGATCCGGTCTGTGTAGGCGCTGACAGCGCCGCGCACGTCGTCGATGTGGTCGCCGCCGAACTTCCGCCGGTAGGCGTCCGCCAGCACCAGCGCGACCATCGCCTCGGCCACCACTCCCGCTGCCGGCACCGTGCACGAGTCAGTGCGCTCGCGCAGCGCCTGCGCCGGCGCGTGTGTCTGCGTGTCCACCGAGCGCAGCGGCTTGGTCAGCGTCGGCAGCGGCTTCATCGCACCGCGCACGACCACCGGCTCGCCGGTCGTCATCCCGCCCTCCAGGCCGCCCGCATGGTTCGTTTCGCGGAAGTAGCCACGCTCCTCGGAGTAGAAGATCTCATCATGGGCCTGCGAGCCCGGGAGGCCGGCCACCGTGAACGCGTCTCCCACCTCTGCCCCCTTGATCGCCTGGATCGAGCAGATCGCCATCGCCAGGCGCCCGTCCAGGCGCTCCTCCCAGGAGATGTGCGATCCCAGGCCGGGCACCAGGCCGAACGCCTGCACCTCGAACACGCCGCCCAGGGACTCGTTGGCCTTGCGCAGCCGATCGATCTCGCGAACCATCTCCTTGGAGGCCTCGGCGTCCAGGCAACGCACGGGCGAGCTGTCGACCTCCGCGAAGTCCTCGTCGCTCAACGCACGCCCTGGTTCGGGCGCGCGGACGGAGGCGATCTGGATCACGTGGGAATGGACACTCACCCCCAGCGCACGCAGGAACGCCTTGCACACGCCACCGCCCGCCACGCGCGCTGCCGTCTCCCGCGCTGAGGCGCGCTCGAGGATGTTGCGCACGTCGGTCTGCTTGTACTTCTGCGTGCCCACCAGGTCCGCATGGCCCGGGCGCGGCAGGTGAACCTCGGGGATCTCCTCCGCCACCGGCCACGGGTTCATCCGCTCCTCCCAGTTGGCGTAGTCGCGGTTGTTCACCTGCAGGGCAATCGGACCGCCGAGCGTGCGGCCATGGCGCACTCCCCCGGTGACCTCTGCGCTGTCGCGCTCGATCTTCATCCGCCCGCCGCGGCCGTGGCCGAGCTGACGGCGCGCCATGTCGCGGTTGAGGTCCTCGGCGGAGAGCTCGAGGCCCGCGGGCATGCCCTCCACGAGGCACGTGAGGCCAGGGCCGTGCGACTCGCCGGCGGTTATCAGACGGAGCTCCATGGCCCCTAGCTTATTTGCCGGGCGCCGAGTCGCCGTCTGTGGAGGAGCTCAACGGCCGCTGCGGTGGTGCGCCGAGGCGTGTGCGCGGGCAGCGAACGCGCCGTGGCCGGCGAACACGAGCACGCCTGCGTCAGCGGAGTAGTGCAGGTAGGGAATCGCCGTCAGGCCATCGTGGCTGAGCAGTTCGCGCCCTGCCTTGGACTCGCCGTGCAGCGCGTACTTGACCGAGGCCGTAGATGCCTTTTCGGAGGTGATGCTCACGACCTTCAGTTCGTAGCTGAGCACCTGGCCGGTCGATGAGAGGTATTCGAGCTGCTCCACCTTGCCTGACTGCAGGTCGATCGCTTCGCACTGGGTCGCGCTCGGCAGGCACGAGCCTTCGCCGTGCAGGATCGCTTCGCCGACGAGCGTGAACGTGGCGCTCTTGCCGCCGGCGGTGACGCCGCGGAAGACGATCAGCGCCTGCGTGCTCGATGGCAGCGGCGTCAGCAGTTTCAGGTTCTCGTAAGGGGTCAGCGGCGTGGTGTCGGTGACGGGCAACTGCCCGAACATCACAGCCACGTGGTAGATCGTCTTCGGCTTCGCCGGAGTGCTCGGCTTCGACGGGGTCGAGGGAGTGCTCGGCGTGGAGCCTCCCGAGCTGCCCGAGGAGGAGCTCGAGCTCGAGGAGCTGCTGCTCGTGGTCGAGCTCGACGAGGTCGTGGTTTTGGCAGCAGCCTTCGCCTTCGGTTCCGGCAGCGGCGTGAACGGGTTTCGGGCGCTCCCGTGATGCTGATCGACAGCGCCGCTCGTCACCTCCGCGACAGCCGTTTCCGGCGTCTTCTGGCTTGTGTCGAGACCGGCCGGCGTCGAGGAGCCCGGGCCTGTAGCCGCAGCCGTGGGCGTGGCCGCACTCGAGCCCCCGCCCAGCGCCACATAGGCGATCGCGGCGATGAGCGCCACGGCGACCAGCGCCACGAGCGGCAACAGGCGCCGGTCGAGCAGATCGGCCTTCAGGGATGCAAGGAACTCGTTCATGGGTTCACTTTCACGATTGCGGGAGACACCGGCGAGCTCGCGCTGGCGGAGGTCGTGCCTTCTCCCGTGGGAGATGCGGGCGTCGCAGAGCCGGTCAGGCTCTGGCTGGCCGGCAGCACGTAGGCGGCCGCGGTGATCGCGCCGGTCAGGCCGCTGGTCTTGCCGTTCGGGGTCCCAGACGACGCCGGTGTCAGCGAGACGCTGCGTATCGTCAGCAGGCGACCGCTGACCTCGATCTTCCCCGAGCCGTCGAGCTTGGTGAAGTCCGTGAGCCGGTTGAACAGGTGTTCGAGATCGAAGTAGCTGCCTTCGAAGGTAAATGTGAACGGCAGCTGGGTGAGGCCCGCCGCGGCGGGCGTGGTGGCGGCGGCGGCGCCCGCGCTGCCGCCGGAGCCGTTCGCGATCGAGGAGAAGTAGACATCCCTCTGGTTGGAAGCCTGCGTCAGCTGGTCGATCAGCGACGCCACTTCCTGGCTCGGCGGCACCGCTTTGCCGAGGTTGACGGTCGCCGCGTACGCCGTCGCGTACTGCGACTGCGCGCCCTTGGCGTCCGCCACCTTGCCTTCCGCGGCCGTGAGCTGCGACTGGGCGCTCGCGACCTGCGAGTTCAGTTGACCAACCTGCTTGCGCTCAGGCGAGACAACCTCCATCCACACGCCTGCGAGGACGACCGCGACGACGATGGCCATGATCACTATGCGATCGCGTCCGGTCATCGCGCGGCGCTCCCAGATGAGCTCGTGGTTGTCGTGGTGGACGCCGCGCCCGTGGTGGCGCCCTTGGCCGCGGAGTCCGAGACCGTCTTCGTGACCGCGGCCAGCGCGGAGGCGCTCGGCAGCGGTTCAAATGTGATCACGATCGAGAAGACCGGGTCGCTCGAGTTGCAGCCGGCGGTGCTTGCGCTCGTCCCGCCCTTCGGCCCCGAGGTGGAGCTCTGCAACGTGACTTCCTTGACCCCGTCGATCAGCCGCAGGCGCTGGAGCGTGAGCGCCACGATCGGCTGGCTGCTTGCACAGCCGCCGAGCGTGAAGGTGGGGACGCTTCCCGCGGGCGTGGCGGAGCCGGCGGCGGATGTCGCGCTGCTCGTGCTCGTGCTCGCCGCCCCGACGGTGCCGGCGAGCGAGGAAAGCGTCACGCCGTAGGGCATCACGCGACCGAATTCGTGGAACGCGTGCGCCCAGTCGAAGCGCGAGTCGATCAACGATTCGACCGCCTGGGTACGTTCCTGGCGCTGCGCGATGAAGCTCGTGTAGGGCGCCAGCCGTTCGGCTGTCGTCTGGGCGCGTTGCGCCTCAGCGGTCAGGGTCGCCACCTGCGCCTGGCGGCTCGCGATCTGACGGTGCGCGCCGCCGTACAGGTAGGCCATCAGCGCCAGCCCGCCGATCAGCAGCAGGACCGCGTAGGCGGCGCCCTGCGAGCGACCGGCACCGACGGGCTGCCCGGTGCGCTGTTCTGCTGGGATCAGGTTTACGGCTCTCATTGGTGAGGAGCCTCCGCTGTGGCCAGTCCGGCGGCGATCGCCAGCCGGTGCGGCGAGACATCCTCGGAGAGGTCGTTCTCGAGCACCCCGATCTCCTCGCAACGGACCTCCACGCCAAGTGAGGCCTGGAGCGCCTCGGCAAAGCCGGGAATGTCCTGTGCACACCCGCTCATGACGACGTGCGAGACATCGCCGCCCCCGTCCTGGGAACGGTGAAAGTCGAGCGAGTTGCGAACCTCGCCGGAGATGTCGCGAATGCCGTTCTCGAGCACCGTCCACAGGTCGGCATCGGACTGCGGCGCCTGGGAGACGGGGCCGCTCTCGATCGCGGCAAGCTCCTCGTAGCTCATCGCGTCCTCGGCGTCCTCGGCGCTGAGCTCGTGCTCGCCATCCTCGGCGCCTTCGAGGTCAGTCCCCACGACGCCGCCGGTGTCGGCGCTCGGCGCGGGCAGCTCCTGCGCGCTCGGCGCCGCTGCCGTCAGGTCGACCCCGGCGAGCAGCGCGCGCGCCTCCGTCAGCGCGATGCTGCGCCGCTCGGCGAGCTCGCTGGCCATGCCCTCGAAGCCGCTGCCGACCACGCGGGTGAACCTGCAGACCGTGCCCTCGGCAATCGCGAGGTTGGTCAGCCCGTCGACGTTCAGATAGAGCACGCGACCGGCCTGGTCCTCCCCGCTGCGGTAGAGCGAGCGGATCAACGCGAACGCCGAGAGATCGACGCCCTCAACAGTGAGACCTGCGCGGCGCACCGCGCCGACGAGACGTTCGATCATGTCGCGTTGCGCGGCCACGAGCACCACCCGCTGGCGTGGCCCGGCCGGCGTGTCGACGACACCCAGAGGGTGAAAGTCCATGACCGCGTTGTTGAGCGGCATCGGCACCTGATCCTGTGCCTGGAAGTTGACCGCGGCAGCGAGCTCCTTGCGGTCGGTGACCGGCGGTAGCTCCAGCGTGCGAAGCACGGTGCGCTGGTTGGCAACGCCCACGCGGACGCTCTTGCCGAGCCGGCTCTTGCCGAAGAGCTCGCGCAACGCCTCGGCGAGCGCGTCATCGTCCACCACTTCGCCGTCGCGCATCGCGTCGGCGGGGAGCGCCAGACCGGCGGCCTGCTCGGCGACGATCGAGCCGTTCACGCGCGCCTGGACGGCTGCGACGAAACCGGGCTGGATGTCCAGGCCAACCAGATCCTCACCCGAGCGACGGCCGAGACCGGTCGGGAGCTTCAGCTGGAGCGATGGGATTCGTAGTGAAGGGAGTTGCATCTCGAGTAGCGCTTCAGACGGCGGGGGGATCACCCGCAGGTGGGGTATCGGCGTCAAGCCCCCGGCGCTTTAGTGAAGGAAGTGGTTGACGTAGACACCCACGAGCTGATGACCCACGAAAACCGCCGACAGCCCCCCCAGCGCGAGGAACGGGCCAAAGGGAATCGCCGTCTTACGCCCCTGCTGTGCCCCCTTGCGAGCGATCACGACGACACCGAGCGTGACGCCGCTAAGCAGCGCGATCAGCAGCGCCGGCGCGACAGCCGCACCCAGGAACAGCCCCATCATGCCCGCGAGCTTCACGTCCCCCATCCCCATTCCGCCCGGGTAGGCGAGGGCGGCGAGAAGCAGGAACCCTCCGGCTGCGGCCGCCGCGATCAAGCGTCCCGGCTCGCCCGACGGGTCGAGCGCCAGCCCGACCGCGAGCGCGAGCACAGCACCCAGACCGGTGATCCGGTTCGGGATGATCCGGTGTTCGAGGTCGATCACCGCCGCCGGGACCAGGAGCAGAATCAGCACCAGGCTCAACGCGATCGCGCTCGCCGAGCGATGGGTCAGCACCGCTGCCACGCACAGCGCGGCCGTCGCCGCCTCGATCAGCGGGTAGCGAACCGAGATCGATGCGCCGCAACCGCGGCAGTGACCGCGGAGCAAGAGCCACGACAGAATCGGGACATTGTCGTAGGGCTTGACCGGAGTCCCGCACTTCGGGCAGTGAGACGCCGGAGTCACGAGCGACTCGTGCCGCGGCAGACGATGAACGACGACGTTCAGGAACGAGCCGAAGACCGCGCCGAGAACGCCTGCGAAGGTTGCCTCCATGGAGAACTGATCGACTCCCCCGGCCTTCAGCTTTAGGCCAGCTTGCTGTGAGAGCCGGCCGCAAGCGCCCCGCGGTCGCGAAGCGCTTATGGCACCGGCTCAGGAACTGACTGCTACCAGGTCGAGGTGCTTTCGACTTTCCCTGGGCATTCTTTTTTGGTGCTCTTGCATTTGTGTTCGATCGCTCCCGTCGCCAGACGCTTGACCGTGT
>Ga0209006_10003215_pt1 | contig 14837 bp, 10 predicted proteins | sample JacPin_JW_Ref_O2_FD_188567 | JGI IMG/M metagenome (GOLD analysis project Ga0209006, IMG submission 188567) | Forest soil microbial communities from Algoma, Ontario, Canada - Jack Pine, Ontario site 1_JW_Ref_O2 (SPAdes) (version 2) | ecosystem: Environmental > Terrestrial > Soil > Boreal... | reverse complement strand
GCCTTCGGCGTCTTCGGAATGGACGATAGGCGCCGGGCCGCGGTTAATGTTTCGAACCGAGGACGCGTCGTTTTTCATCCACGCTTTGGGAACCTACAACCGGGTAACGTACGACTCCGGTGTGATCAATAGCAACGGCATCGGAGCGATTCTGGGCGGGGGAATGGATCTGCCCATCCTGAAGCAACTGGCTTGGCGCGTGTTTCAAGTTGACTATGTGTGGGCGCGTCACGATTACCCCGATTTGGCTGCTCCCGAGTTTCCGAATTTGCGGAGAGTTGGTTTCGAAGGCGTGCGGCTGCGCACCGGTCTGGTTTACAGCTGGGGCGGCGCGCCCGAAGTAACTCCTACAGCGGCATGCTCGGTCCAGCCCGCGGAAGTAATGGTGGGCGAGCCGATTGCCGCGACGGTGACCGCGAGCAATTTTCCTCCGAAGCATCCGCTTACCTATAGCTGGAGCGGCAACGGCGGCGAGGTGACCGGTAAAGATACGACGGCCACTATCGTCACCACGAATGCCGCACCGGGAAGCTACGCGGTGACTGCCCATGCGACCGACCCCAAGGGCAAAAAGAATAACGAAGCGAGCTGCACGGCGAATTACACGATCAAGCCGCTGCCGCCGAAGAATCCGCCGACGATGAGCATCACGGCTGATCCTTCGAGCGCGACGCAAGGTGTTCCAGTCACGTTGACCGCGAACTGCACGAGTCCGGATGGGGTACCAGTTTCGGTTGCGAACTGGAGCGCCAGCGGCGCTTCGGTGACCGGAAACGGATCCTCGGCAACCTTGGCCACGGCGGGGGTTTCGCCTGGAACGGTCACGGTTACAGCGACTTGTACCGACAATCGCGGCCTGAGCACGCAGGCCTCTACGCAAGTAAGCGTGCAAATGCCGCCTCCGCCGCCCGTCAGTCCGGAGCTCGAAGCCAGACTGAAGTTAGGGCACAGCATCTACTTCCCAACTGCGAAGCCATCGGAGAAAGATCCTCAAGGAGGTCTGCTCCCCGGACAGCAGAACAAGCTGCTGCAATTGGCGACCGATTTCAAGACCTATCTGGTGTCGGTGCCGGATGCTGACCTGATCCTCGAAGCTCACGCGGATATTCGTGGGTCGGATGCCTACAACCAGGCGCTAACCGAGCGGCGCGCCAATCGCGCCAAGGCTTTCCTGGTGGAAAATGGTGTTCCCGAGAACACCATTGAAACCGTTGCCTATGGCAAACAGCGTAACTTGACTGCGGATGAGGTCAAAGCTTCTGTCGAGAATAACGCCGATCTCACCCCGGAAGAGAAGCGCAGGGCTCTCCGGAACATTCTGGTCATCAAGTTGGCGAGCAATCGCCGTGTAGACGTAGTGTTGAAGTCAGCCGGTCAGAATGGCATGTCAGTGCAACAGTTCCCCTTCAACTCCACCGATGCGATGGAATTGATCGGTGGAAGGGAAAGCGAGATGAAGAAAGCTCCGCCGAAGAAGGGAACAAAGAAGAAGAAGACTACGACCAAGCCGCAATAAGGCGCGCGGTTCGGTGTGGAGAACTGAAAGGAGGGCGGTCTTTGAGACTGCCCTCCTTTTTATTTGGGCTGGTTCATTTTTGGAGTTGCGCCCCCAAGGATCCGCCGCCGGAAGCAAAATCTACACGATCAATCCCGGTGGAAAAGCTCAAGTTGTTGATTCCTATGGACCGCATGAATGGTATCGGAGTTGCCACTTCCCGATCGGTGAAGTGGGCGCGACCATGCAGTGGATGGGACAATTTTCAAGGTTGCGAGGAGTGGCGTCAGGGACGGTTGCGACTGCGCTACTGTTACTAGCTTTTTCTACCAGCTGTTCCCAGTCACCCGCGACTTCGACGGAAGATAATAATTCCTCGACCGAGTCGGCCAAGGATCAGCGCCATCTTCCGTTCCATGATGCGAGTGACAGCCAAGGCGCGGGTTCGGACGTCTCGGGACCGCCGCAAGCGAGCGATCCTCAACGTACTCGTGTGCCGTTCGCTGCTTCCTCGGCTGGAACATTGCCCGTAGGTACTCTGCTGACCGTACGCTTGAATGAGTCGCTGCCCGGCGCCAAGTCCAAAGCTGGCGAACCTTTCACGGCTTCCCTGGACGATCCCGTGGTGGTGAATGGAAACACCACGCTGCCCCGGGGTACGACAGTGCGCGGTCGCGTGGAGTCGATGCGGGCGGCAGTCATTCAAGGGAATCGCGGATATTTAAGATTGACGCTGGCTTCCATGCGCGTTGATGGCAGAGATGTGCCGTTGGAGACTTCGAGTCTTTTCGCCCGCGGGCAGGCGTTGATTCCCGGCACCGCCGTCAGCGCTGCCTTTTCGCCTTCCAAAGCTTCTAATGTGGTGATCGAGGACCGCTCTGCCCCTGTACATGTCGAAAAGGGGCGCCTTTTGACTTTTCGCCTGGCATCTCCCGTTTCCTGCCCCACGCTTAGCCCCGCCCGCATGAGTAAAAACATCGTACCCAACGGCCAATAGGAACGTCCGCCTGTCCGCTTTTCTCTTCGAACTTCATTCCGCCTGAGGTTGGCTCCCGATTTGGCAGGGAAAAGTTTTCCACAGAAAGATTTCCCGTTTTAGTGACGAGCGACCTTTAGCGATTCCTCGCAGATTTCTATAGTGACTCTGAGCCGGAATTGATTCGGCCAGTTCATGCAGAGGAAATAGCTCCCGCTTTGGGAAAACCAAAGTAGCGGGTTCCGAAGTTTCAGTTCCTTATGGGAATCGTCCCGAGCGAAAGTTAAGGAAGGGCAAGTCCGAAACGGAAATTGGGCACATGGCAGCGACTTCATCCATCCCGTGGCCTACAGGCGGTACCGGAACAGAACTGCATTTGCTTTTTGAAAATGCGCCGGTGGGGATGGCACAGTGCGACCGTGAGGGAACGATTCTGGCGATGAATCCGGCCTTGAACGCCTTGATCGGGAGCAACCTGCGCGAGATCCAATGTGAGTCGACCCAGCGTCCGCGTTTTAGTGATGTCATTCCGACGGAGAATCGCGATTTCAACGTAGGAATATTCCGGCAATTGATGAGCGGAGAACGGACCAGCTTCCAGGTGGTAAGCCTTTTGAGCCGTTCAAACGGTGCAGGCGTGTGGCTCCGCTGGACGGCGTGGGGAGTCTGTGGCAGCGCCCACAACCCGGATTGCGTTTTGCTGTTGGCCGAAGACATCACGCAAGTTCGCCGTCAAGAGGAGGAAGCTGGGCGAGGCGAAGGATTACAAACTCTGGGCCGAATGGCGGGCAGCATCGCCCATGACTTCAACAATCTGCTGACTGGGATACTGCTCTATTGCGACCTGATGTTGACCGGTCTTGGCGCGGTGGGCTTGGGCGCGGATCTGGCAGGCAGCGAGGGAGCTTCGGCCCGTCGCGCGTTGCCCAGTCCTGCGATGGTTAAGGGTCCCGCGGAAGGTGGCTGGCAAGAACGCGACCGAATGCGGACCTACGCGGAAGAAATCCGGTCGGCCAGCATTCAGGCTTCAGGAGTCGTGCAACAGTTGCTGACCGTGACGCGGCCGCAGAATCCTAGCCCTCATCCGATTTCTCTCAACGAAATCGCGGACGAAATGCGCAACCTGCTGCTGCGGCTGGCCGGGGAAACCATTGAATTGTCCTTCCATCTCGATCCCGGCCTGGGTTCGGTAAAGATGGACCGCGCACAGGCGCAGCAAATGCTCCTCAACCTGGTGCTGAATGCGCGCGATGCCATGCCCGAGGGCGGACGGATTCAGGTGGAAACCGGCAACTGCAACGTGCATATCTTTCGTTCCGGCGGCGGAAGCGACAGCGATGCAGGCGACGATCGAAGCAACGACGATCGAAGCAACAAAGACCGCTGGGCGGCGATTCCTTGTGTGCTGTTTGTGGTGAGCGATAACGGCAGCGGAATGAATGAAGAAACGCGGCGCCGAATATTCCAGGCTTACTTCACCACTAAAGAAGAAGGCAGAGGCGGCGGGCTGGGGCTGGCCACGGTGCACAACATCGTCGCCGGAATCGGCGGTCTGGTGCAGGTGGAGAGCGCTCCGAATCAGGGTACACGCGTGATGGTGTTGCTGCCCTCGGAAGCGTCATCGAGATCCCAGGAAACTTGAACCACGGTTCGCCACCGGGCTTCGAAGCAAGGAGCGAAGCATGAAGTCGGAAAAGGTAAATCGGCAAAAAGAGTTCGCAGCGAAGAAATAGGAATGAAGAAATAGGAATGAAATAGGAATTAAGAGACGCAACATCGACTTACACCAGGAGTTCAGCCATGACGTCTGTAGCCATGAGTCCGGTTCTAAGTACACCCCAGATCCAACCCGCCAATTTTCTCAACCTTTTGATCGTAGACGACGAGAGGTCCATTCGTGAGGCTTGCCGCGAAGTGGCCCAATCGCTCGGCTTCAACCCGTATGTGGCCGATTCCGCCGAGCACGCCTATCGGCTGCTGGAAACGCAAAGTATCGATGCGGCGCTCATCGATCTGCGTCTGCCTGGCGCGGGAGGGCTCGACGCACTGCGCCGTATTAAAGAGCGGCGTCCGGAAGCGCTGGTGATTGTGGTTACCGGTTACGCCACGGTGCAGTCGGCGGTGCAGGCCATGAAGATCGGCGCCTACGACTACGTGACCAAACCATTCAGCCTGGATGAACTCAAGCTACTGCTGGAGCGGGTAGTGAACCACCTGCGGCTGAAATCGGAGAACCGGATGTTGCGGGAAAAAGTGAAATCGAAGCAGGGATTCGGCGGGATTGTTGGACGGTCGCCGGAGATGGAAAAGCTTTATCGCATTATTTCGAAAGCGGCAAACAGCATTCATCCGGTATTGATTCTGGGCGAAAGCGGCACAGGGAAGGAAATGGTGGCGCGTTCCATTCATTACTCCGGGCCGTTTCGCGATAAGCCATTCATCCCAGTGGATTGCGGATCCCTAGTGCCGACGCTGATTGAAAGCGAGTTGTTTGGCTATGTCAAAGGCGCGTTTACCGGAGCCAGCCAGGCTAAGGATGGATTGATGGCCATCGCCGAAGGGGGCACGGTTTTTCTCGACGAGGTGGGCGAGCTTCCGGTGGATCTGCAAGCCAAGCTGCTGCGGGCGATCCAGGAAAAGGAGATTCGCCCGGTGGGCAGCACGCGGCGTATACCGATCAACATTCGAATTCTGGCAGCGACGAATCGCGATCTGGAACAGGCAGTCATGCAGGGGGCGTTTCGCCGCGATCTGTATTTTCGCCTCAACGTCTTGAGCCTCAGGATTCCGGCCTTGCGCGAGCGGCGGCAGGATATTCCGCTGCTGATTGGACATTTTTTAGAGCGCATGGCGCGCAATTCCGGCCTGGAAAAATTGCTCAGCGACGAGGCGCTGAAAGCGATGCTGGGGTATGACTGGCCGGGAAATGTTCGCGAATTGGAGAACTGTCTGGAGCGGACCTCCGCCTTTACCAGTGGACCGTTGATTCACACCACGGATCTGCCGCGGGAGATTGGGAAGGTTGCCGGCCCCGATCTTTCGCAAGGAAATGGACATCGGAAGATCGTGCCCATGGCAGAATTGGAAAGACAGACGATCCTTAGCGCTATCGCCGACCTGAATGGCGACAAGCTACAAGCGGCGCGGCTGCTCGGCATCGGCAAGACGACGCTGTATCGGAAATTGAAGGACTATGCGACGCATTCCCACATGTGAATCAGAACTGGCGTGTCCGTTCGCGAATGGGAAGCAAGCTGACGGGCGGGCCAGTTAACCGCTGTCTTTTCAATCTGGTTGATCTGGAGCGAGACGTGCAATGGAAAAGGTATGATCCTGATCATCACAGCCTCCTGCAGTGGGCAGCAATGCGTGGACGCCCTGAAAGTAGCTACCAACCGGGAAGTTCAATGGGCGCAGAACCTGCAGCAGGCTACCGCACACTTGCGCGAACAGACTTACTCCGCAGCGGTTATCGATCAATTCCTGTTGGAGACTGAACCCGAGGAAAGCGACCAGATGCTGGAACATCTGGGAACGGCTTTTCCTGTATACGTGAATTTCGCGGTTACGGGGCTGGAGCGATTGGTCCGAGAGGTTCGCTCGGCTCTGCACCGGCGGAAGCGGGAAGAGACCGCCGCACGCCGTGCCGTCGAGGACCAAATGCGCAGCGAGATGGGGGAGACGGTCACGGCGCTGCTGCTGTCGTGCGAACTGGCCATGTCCCTGCCCGGGATTCCTGCGCCCGCCGCAGAAAAAATTCAGACCATCGACAATCTGGCGCGCGAACTCCGGGGGCGGTTGGAACCCCGCTGAAGACGGGGTCTGGTTTGCGGCTTTGAGCTTCGCGACGCGACCATAGCAAAGCCAGATCGCGAATCGAATCCCAATGCGAGAGCCTTATAAAGCAATCGGCTGGAGCTCGGATGCCGGACGCCCAAAAGCTGACGACCGCGGGATGCAATTTCTTGCAGCCGAGCCTTTTTGCAGCCAGTCTTTCCACTCCTCTGAGAATTTTCTTAGGTTCTGCAACCGATCCCCATTACAATGCCTCCAAGCATCCCGGTGATGTGCCGTGTCCCTCGCGGCGTTTCGCCGATTCCCCCGGAGGCTCTGTGCACGTACTGGTTACGGCGGATACGTTGTCGGGCGCGTGGACGTACACGCGGGAACTGGTTACGGGTTTGGTGACGCGCGGCGTGCGGGTCACCTTGGTCAGCTTCGGCGAGATACCCATGCCGGAGCAAGTGCGCTGGATGGAAAGTCTGCACGGGCTCGACTACCGTCCCACCGCCTTCCGCCTGGAATGGATGCACGAGGCTCCTGAGGAATATCTGGACTCTTCGAACTTTCTAGCCAGCCTTGTGCGCGAGGTCCGGCCCGACGTTCTTCATCTGAATCAATTCGCCTATGGCGCGCTGCCCGTGAACGTTCCCCGGGTGGTGATGGCGCACGGCGATCTGATCACGTGGGCACAGGCGGTGGAAGGATATACGCCGCGGCCGACGCGCTGGCTCAAGTGGTATCGCGATATGGTGATCGCTGGAATCGAGGGAGCCAACGCGGTGGTCGCGCCTTCGGCCTGGATGCTGGATTCGATCCGTTCTTGTTACGCGCAGCCGCAGCGCGAATCGGTGATATATGCCGGGCGGAATCCCATCTTCTTTAATCCGTACATCAATAAGGAAGATTCGGTGCTGTCGATTGGACGTTTGGTGGATGCTGGCAAGCAGGTATCTCTGTTGACCCAGTGCGTGCATCCGCTTCCGGTGTGCATCGTGGGGTCGGAGCACACGGTTCCGATTCCGCGGGTACCGATTCGCGCGGACGTGAAGCTGGCGCTCGATGAAAACTCGGTCGCGATTCGCGGGCCGCAGACCGAGGCGCAACTGCGGGCGCTTTACAGCCGCGCTTCTATCTATGCGGCGACATCTCGCTACGAACCGCTGGGCATGCCGGCGCTGGAAGCTGCGCTGTCACGGTGCGCCATTGTGGCGAACGATATTCCCAGCTTCCGCGAAATCTGGGGAGACGCGGCGCTCTATTTCCGCACGAATGATGCGGCAAGTCTGGCCGAGAACATCCGCGAACTCAATGCCGACCGCGACAAGTGCCGCGCCTACGGCAACCTCGCTTATACACGGGCGCGCGAGCGCTTTACCACCAAGCGCATGATCGACGACTACCTGCACCTTTACCGCAGCCTCATCGCGCCCAGGTCCATCGCCGCAGCTTGAAAAGAAGTCGCCGGTGAGTTCGTCTCTGGACTTCTTGCGTGCCTCCATCTCTACACGAAGGCTCCCAGAAACTCCCCAGAGATCGTTGCTCCGCCTTTTGGGGGTGGGGAAATCCTTGACGAACATAGGGATTGTGCCGTATTGATGTGTTCTCTACCGTTCGAGAACATTCATCTTTAGAGGATCGAATAATGAGAAGAACTCCTTTTCTGCTGCTTGCAGCAATCGTGCTGTCAATCGCGGTCTATGCGCAGGATAATTCCGCAGCGCCCATGTATCCTGCCTCGCCTCATCCGAGCCAGACGCCAGCTTCGGGTCAGGACGCCGCCCCGCAGGACATGAATCAGAATACCGGGCAGAACACCAACAATAATGACATGCCGGTATTCCGGGTCAACGTTTTTGCCCGAACCACGAAGGCTGTCAACTATCGCCACCGCGGTGGATCGACCACCGTGGATTTTCGCGGCACCGACCTGATGCCGCAGGTCAGCGGCCATGCCAAAGTTGACGGCAAGGCTGGTCGCCTCGCCATCAGCGCGGAATTCACCCACCTTCCGGCTGCAGTTTCGCTGGGCGGCCAATTTCTGACATATGTATTGTGGGCCATCACTCCCGAGGGCCGCGCGGTCAACCTGGGCGAAGTTATGCCGGGGGACAACGGCAAGGACAAAATCGATGTCACGACGGACTTGCAGGCGTTTGGCCTGATCCTGACAGCTGAGCCGTATTATTCCGTCACGCACCCCAGCAACAAAGTTGTCGCGGAAAACATTATTCCGCAAGGCGTCAAAGGGTTTGAGGAGCTAATCGACGCCAAGTTCGATGTGCTGGAAGGCGCGCAGTACACCATCGACGTGCCAGCCGAACAGCTTCCTTCGAGTCAGGCCAGTGCGAAGGTTCCTTTGGATCTGCTGGAGGCGCGCAATGCCGTGGCCATTGCGAAGGCGGCGGGAGCGCAGCAGTACGCTCCGGACAGCCTGACAAAAGCCGAAGATATGCTGCAGCGCGCGGAAGATTATTACCAGCGCAAGCAGGGGCGGACTCCGATCGGAACGGCGGCGCGCGGGGCGACGCAAATGGCGGAGGACGCGCGCGTGCTGACGCTGCGGCGCAAGGAAGAGGAGCGTATTGCGGCGGACCGGCGCGCCCATGAAGAAGCGCAGGCCAAGGCGGAAGCCGACGCCAGAGCGGCGCAGGATCAAGCCGCGCAATCGCAGGCCCAAGCAGCCCAGGCTCAGGCTCAGGCTGAGGAAGATGCGCGGCGCCGCGCGGCGGCGGAACAGGCTCAAGCTCAGGCCCAACAGGAACAAGCAGCCGCGCTGGCGGCGCAGCAGCAGGCACAAGCGGCGGCTGCGGCGGCCCAACAGGCGGCGGCGCAGGCTGATCAGCAGCGGCAGGAGGCAATTCGGCAAAAGGAGGAGATGCGCGCGCGCTTGCTGGCGCAGTTGAATCAGGTCTTGCAGACTCGGGACACGGCGCGCGGTCTGATCGTCAGCATGCCCGACGTGCTGTTCGATTTCAACAAATACACTCTAAAGCCGGAGGCTCGCGAGCGGCTGGCGAGAATTTCGGGTATTGTGCTGGCCTATCCCGATCTCAAGCTGCAGGTCGAGGGATACACTGACTCCATCGGCAGCGACGAATATAACCAGACTCTCTCCGATAAGCGTGCGGAAGCGGTGCGCGACTATCTGGTCAGCTCCGGAGTGTCGATGAACAACGTTGCTGCACAGGGAATGGGGAAGGCTGATCCTATTGCCGACAACAGCACCGCGGCGGGGCGTAAGCTAAATCGCAGGGTTGAGATGATTGTGTCCGGCGATGTGATCGGTAGCCAATTGACCCCGGGAACGCCGGGCAGCGGCGTGCAGAGCCAAACACCTAATCCTCAGTAAGATCTGCGAACGAGTCGCTGAGGCGGCAAGAAAATGCGGAGGCCGGGAGCGTTGTTGAGCTCTGACCTCCGCAATTTTTTTTACCGAGTTGTCAGGCTACGCGGCGCGTTGGTTTGCGCGTACCTTTGACTGGCCGCGTCGGTTCGTCAGAGGCTTCTTCATCGGTGACTTCTTCGTCCTCTTCTTCTTCCATTTCTTCGCCGCCCTCGTTCGCCTGAGAGTTAATTTCCCTGGCGAGTTCGGTCAGCTTTTCGTCCGTTTCTTTTTCCTCGTTCAATGTCTCTTCGAGCAGGGAAGCGTGTTCGGTTTCGCCGAGCAGATTGGCAAATTCGCGAGCGGTGCCGTAGGCGGCGATTTCGTAGTGCTCCACCCGTTGAGCGGCTCCGATTAGTGCGGAATCCATCACCGCGTCTTCGAAGTCTTCTCCAATTACTTCAGCACCTTCTTTCACTAATCCTTCCATGCCCATGCACTTCTTGCCCTTGGGGCTTTCGTCGAGAGCTTCGAAGATTTGTTCCAGGCGGGCCACGTGTTCTTTGGTCTGCTCCAGATGTTCCTCGAAACCTTGCCGCAGTTCGTCGGATGATGCAGCTTTGGCCATTTTGGGCAGGGCTTTTACCAGTTGATTTTCAGCGCTATAAAGATCTTTCAGCTCGTCGATGTAAAGTTCCTTCAATCCTTGATTCGGCATGATACCTCCGGAAAAATTTGTTCTCCTTTGGTTGCGGGAAGCGGTGCTGCGGTTGGAACAAGAGCGACTAACGCTGAAGTTAAATGAGAGCGGAGAAATTCTCGCGCAGTTGAGCACTATAGCGTTCGTGAAATCAGTAGGGACGCATTGAGCATCGTTCGATTCGATGAGCGCATCTGGCACTCCGCCACTGCGGCGCTGGCTCTTGAAGCGGATGATGGCGGATGAGGGAAGACTGCGCATAATGTTTTTGAACTAGGGTTTTCTCACCAATCGCCTCGGCGGCTTAATTGGATAGTTGGACCACGGCATGCATCCTCAGACTGCGCGTCGCATCTGTTTAGGTATACATGGTCCGGTAGTGCAACTCGATGTTGAACGTTGTTGTAGCCGGATCCCTACAGTGAAAGAGGAGTAAAACAACGAAATGAAGAGTCTAAAATACATAGCACTTCTAGCGACGTTAGCCTTGGCATTCCCCCTCAGTTCGTTCGCCAAGGACAAAAACGAGCATACGGTAACGCTCAGCGATCCGGTGCAAGTTGCCGGTACGCAACTGAAGCCGGGAGACTACAAACTAGAGTGGCAGGGTTCCGGCACCGGGACACAAGTGAGCTTCATTCAGCATGGAAAGACGGTTGCGACCGCGCCGGCCACCTTGAAGACCAATGACGACGCAGTCACTCAGGACGCCGTCGTTATGAGCACCAACAACAACCCAAGAGAGCTGAAGGAAATCGATTTCGGCCATCGGAAGGAAGCGTTGGTCTTTGATCAGAGCGGGATGTAAGAGGGACCTTTACCTGCGAAGAGTCGCCTCATCCTTTTGCGAAGAAGGGTGGGGCTTTCTTCTTGCGAAGATGAGATCAGTCCGCAGTGAACTCCGCCGCTTCCCGGACCAGAAAACCCATCTTCGGGTGAGTCGGCTCGAGATTGGCGCGGAGGCCGTACTCGGAGAGCGCCTCTGAGGTTACGGGACCGATCGAAGCAATGCGGGTGCGGCGCAGGGCGGCGACGAGAACATCTTTCGAACCCATTTCTTCGGCAATCTGAAAAAGGTGATGCACCTGCACTGCGGCAGTGAGCAAAACCACATCGACGCGTGATTCAAGCAGCGCTGTGACGGCATTTTTCAGTGGGTTAGTATCTTCCGGCAAAGCCCAGTCGTAGACATGAACGGTGAGTATTTCGGCCCCGCGCTGTTTCAGGGCGGCCACCAGTTCGCGGCTGGGGATGCCGTACTCCTGCACCGCGATTTGCTGTCCTTGCAGAAGGACGCGGTTGGTCTCCAGTACATGGAGAATCTCGCGCCAGGTGTTGGGTTCGGGCGCGTTCCAGGTGATGGGCACGCCCAGTTCTTTGAGAGCCGCCACTGGCTTGGGGCCTCGGGCCAGGACGGGAACCTTGCTGAGAGAAGAAATGAACTGTTCCCGAGGACAGAACGGCTCGATGGCGCGAGCCAGGGCGCGGGTGCCGACGCCGGTGAGAAAAATTACGAGATTGATTCTGCCTTGAAGCAGGGCAGTGGCGAAACGAGAGATGTCACCAGTGTTCCCCGCTGGGATCTCTTTGACCGCGGGCGCCACGATGGGGCGGCCGCCGTGATTCTCGATCAGGGCCGCGATCTCTTTGGCGCGTCTGCTCTCGAAGGACAGCACTGTGCGTCCCGCAAATCCGGCTGCAGCGCGATTTTCGTTTGAGGCAGGAGTACCTTCCATGAGCGCAATCCTAGCATTGCCTCGCGGCGTCTATCGTCGAAGGAATCTACTTGGGGCCGTGAGTCTTCGGTTCGTGGATCAGCAGGCTAGCTGGTCGCGGGTGATTTTCAGGCCGTTCAAGTTCCCGAGGGCGGCGACCGCGACCTTTTCCGTCTGGAAAAACTCGTTGGCCAGGCTTTGCAGATCGGCGGCGGTGACGGCTTCGATTTTCTGGATCAGTTCGTCGAGATCGTAGAAGCGATCGAAATACATTTCCTGGCGGGCCAAATTCGACATGCGCGCAGTGCTCGACTCGAGCGAGAGCATCAGGCTGCCCTTGAGTTGATCTTTGGAGCGACGGAGTTCCTCATCGCTGACGGTTTCCTGTTTCAGCTTGCGGAGCTCCTCGACGACCGACTGCACTACTTTGGTGGTCGAGGCGCGCGAGGTTCCGGCATAGACGGCGAGGCATCCGGTGTCGCGGTAGGGATTGAGGTCGCTGTAGATCGAGTAGGCCAAGCCCTGACGCTCGCGAATGTTTTGGAAGAGACGGGAACTCATACCTCCGCCAAGCAAGGTGTTGAGAACGTAACCAGCATGGCGCTGCTCATGTGCGATGGGATGGCAGGGAACGCCGAGGCAAAGCTGTACCTGCTCCAGCGCTTTTTTGTTGCGAAGGATGATGCGCGAGACGATCTTGGGCTTTGCGGAGTGGAAGCCATTTTCGCGCGGCTTCATGTGCTCGAAGTGTTTCGTGACCAGTTCCACGAACTTATCGTGATCGAGGTTGCCGGCAGCGGAGACGATGATATTGCCCGGGGCGAAGCGGTGGGCGTAGGTGTCGAAGACCGCTTGGCGCTCGAAGCGCTTCACCGTTTCCTTGGTGCCGAGGATGGGCTTGCCTAGGGGATGATCTTTCCAGAAATTCTGGGTGAAGATTTCGTGGACGAGGTAGTCGGGATTGTCTTCGTCCATTTTGATCTCTTCGAGAATGACGCCGCGCTCGCGGGTAATGTCTCCTGAGTCGAAGATTGGGTGCAGGACCAGATCGCTTAAGATCTCGAGGGCTACGGGCACATGCTCGTCGAGTACTTTAACGTTGAAGCAGATGCATTCCTTGGCCGTGAAGGCGTCCATATTGCCGCCGATGGAATCGACCTGGCGGGCGATTTCTTCCGCGGTGCGATGCTTGGTTCCTTTGAAGACCATGTGCTCGATGAAGTGGGAGATGCCGTTGGATTCGGAGTCCTCGTCGCGGGAGCCGGTTTCCAGCCAGATTCCGATGGAAGCAGAGCGAATGTGCTGCATCTGCTCGGTGATGACGGTCAGCCCATGAGGCAAGACCTGACGGCGGATATTGCGAACTTCTTTGACCATGGCGAACTTCCTATGAAAGGCAGCTGGAACGGAGTACGAGGGGTACCCAAGAAACTCTTACTATTTTGACACAGGGGCGAAGCCCGTGCGAAAATTAGTTAGTCGTTTAAAATCAGCAGTTTACGTGTGACAAAAACTGTTGTGGGACTGTCATGTAGCCAGCCATACTCTCCGATCCGACAAGTAGATCCGACAAGTATTAGATGCAGGTATGATGGAAAATTGACCATGACGGACGGGGGAAAAGTTACGGGCGGTGGAGGGGGAACACTGCTGGGCATGGGCCGGGCCGAAGTCAAAGGATTGGTTGAGGGGGCAGGGGAGCCTTCCTATCGCGTGCAGCAGGTGATGGAGAGCCTATATCGCCAGCGCGTTGAGAGCCTGGACGAAATCACAACGGTTCCCGGAAGGTTTCGCGAAGCGCTTGCCCAAGGTGGGTTCTCGGTCGGTCTGCTGGTGATTCAGAAGAAGTTCGTTTCGCAGGATGGGACGGTGCGCTATTTGATGGGCTTCCCGGATGGGCAGAGCGTGGAAACGGTGTGGATGCCAGAGGGAGATGGCGGAGAAGCCGGGGACGGGAGTGAGGCGGGTGAGATGGCGGAGAGGTTTGCCGAGAATCCTCGAGGTTTTCTTGGGGCTGAATCCGCATCGGCACTGAGCGGGGCCATCACCGGGTTCGGATCCACTCCGAACCGGAATCGGAGGCGAGAGCAGGGGCAAAATCCGGGGCGGTCGACGATTTGCATTTCCAGCCAGGTGGGATGTGCGGTGGATTGCCAGTTCTGCCTGACGGCGCTGCTGGGGGTGAAGCGCAATTTGACGGCAGGCGAGATCGTGGGACAGGTTTGCGCTGTGCTAAGGGACCAGAAAGTTTCTCCGCCCGAGGATCGAATCAACCTGGTTTTCATGGGGCAGGGCGAGCCGTTCTTGAACTACGAGAATTTTGTGAAGGCGGCGCGGCTGCTGGTTGAGGAGGTAGGGATTGCGGAGCGGCGGATGACGGTTTCGACGGCAGGAATCGTGCCGCGCATTCATGACTTTGGCGAGGAGGCGATCCGGCCAAAACTGGCGATCTCATTGAATGCTTCGAACGATGAGCTGCGCACGCGCTTGATGCCGCTGAACAAGAAGTGGAATCTGGAGATGCTGATGGCGGCGGCCAGGGCTTACCCGCTGCGTACCCGGGAGTGGATCACGTTTGAGTATGTGCTGCTTGGTGGTGTGAATGACGAGTCACGGCACGCCAGAGAAGTTGCCGAGTTGCTGCGCGGAATGCGCTGCAAGGTGAATCTGATTGCGTTGAATCCCGGCCCGGGAATTGATTTTGAGACGCCGAGCGCGGAACGGGTCGAGTCGTTCCAGAAAATTCTGCGCGAGGCGGGGATTCCGGCGTTTGTGCGCCGTCCGCGCGGGCGGGATATCTATGCGGCGTGCGGCCAGCTTAAGCGAACGGTCGAGATGGCCACAGT
>Ga0209006_10003213_pt1 | contig 14842 bp, 13 predicted proteins | sample JacPin_JW_Ref_O2_FD_188567 | JGI IMG/M metagenome (GOLD analysis project Ga0209006, IMG submission 188567) | Forest soil microbial communities from Algoma, Ontario, Canada - Jack Pine, Ontario site 1_JW_Ref_O2 (SPAdes) (version 2) | ecosystem: Environmental > Terrestrial > Soil > Boreal... | reverse complement strand
AGCGTTGGAGCGGCTTTCCGAGACGCGCGCGCACGATCTGCGGCCCATGCTCTACCTGCTGATCGGAGCCGTCAGCCTTATTTTGCTGATCGCGTGCGTCAATTTGGCCAACCTGCTGTTGGCGCGCAACTCGGTGCGAGAGCAGGAACTGGCCATGCGCGCCGCTCTTGGAGCAGGCAAGGGACGGCTGGTGGCGCAGTTACTGGCCGAGACGCTGATGCTCTCGCTGATCGGCGGCGCAGTTGGATTGGCACTGGCACGAATTGGAGTGGCCAGTCTCACCAGGATCCATCCAGACAACTTGCCACAGCTCGCTTCCATTGCGGTGGATTGGCGAGTGTTGCTGTTCACCGTGTTGGTGTCCCTCACCACTAGTTTGCTTTTCGGCCTGGGTCCGGCGCTGACGGGCGCGCGATTGAATCCGGCGAATGCCTTGAAGCTGGGTTCCCGCTCCGGGACGGCCGGGTGGCGCGCTCAGCGCATGCGCAACGTCCTGGTGGTGATGGAAATGGCGATGTCCCTGATGCTCCTGGTAGGTGCCAGCCTGCTGGTTCAAAGCATCCTGCGCCTGGAGCGGCAACAATTGGGAATCCGTCAAGATCATCTGCTCACCGGGCATTTTTATTTACCCGGCGTGCGCTATCCGAATCCAGGGGCCATCACGCGCTTTAGCGACCAGTTTGCAGAAAGAGTCCGCGCACTGCCGGGGGTAGTAGAGGCGAGCGTCACCACCCTTTATCCACCAACCTACAACTGGCCTCAGATGCTCGATATCCCGGGGCGCCCGCCGGCGCAAATTCAGGATATTCCCTCCGCGCAGTTTGGGGTCGCGGATACCCATTTTCTGAGAACCCTGGGGGTTCCGCTCGTTCGCGGCAGGGACTTCGCCGAATCGGACAGCGCCACTGGTCCGCCCGTGGCTCTTATCAGTCAGCAACTCGCGCGTCGCTATTTTCCGGCCGAGGATCCTCTCGGGCGCCGCATTCACATCGGACCTCCCCAGTTTCTGCACATTCCGCCTGGCGCGGACATTACCGACTCCGCCGATGTCATCATCATTGGCATTATGGGCGACATCCGAAATAGCGGGCTGGCTTCGCCGCCGGAGCCCCAGATCGTCGTTTTGTATTCGCAGCACCCGCTGGTCAATTACGGATTCAAGGACATTGTGGTTCGCACCGCGGCGAATCCGCGCCTGCTGGTTCCTGAAATAACGGCGCAGCTTCACGCCATGGATTCCGATATGCCTTTCGCGCAAGTGCAAACGATCGACGAAATTGTCGAGCAGCAAACTGGCGGCCAGCGTTTTACGACGCTGTTACTGGGATTATTCGCCGCGGCCGGTTTGGTGCTCGCCGCGGTTGGCATCTACGGCGTGGTTTCGTTTCTGGTGGCTCAACGCCGGCGGGAGTTGGCCGTTCGCCTGGCCGTGGGCGCCAGCGCCGGGAACGTCCTGTGGCTGGTGCTGAAAGAGGGCCTGCAAATGGCCGCTATCGGCGCTTCCTTGGGGCTGCTCGGAGTGTGGGCGTCGCAGAAATTGATCGCGAGGCTTCTGTTCGGGATTTCGCCGGTGGATCCGCTGACGTTCGCCGCATCGGCCACGTTCCTGATCGCGGTGGTGATGGTGGCCTGCTGGGCGCCGGCCTGGCGCGCGGCGCGAGTGGATCCATGCACGGCGTTGCGATCGGAGTAATCGTCACGCGCGAAGTTGACCAAGCGGGCGAACCTCGCGCTCGATGCTGATTCCCTCTCGGTCCTTGGCTATTTCAAGATCGTAGTCTGTCTGAATACCTAGCCAGATGTCAGGCGACGTGCCAAAGTAACGGGCAATACGCAATGCGATTGGCGCCGTAACGTTTCTTTGGCCTTTCATGATCCTGGTGAGGGTGCTAGGGGGCAGTCCCATGGCAATGGCGGCGCGAGTGGCGCTGATGCCGGCCTCATGCAAGGTATGCGCCAATACCTCGCCGGGATGAATGGGTGCCAGCATTTGAGGGCGAGCTGCTTCCTGAGGTTCTTGCAGGTGCTCGCCGCGCCCTTTACGCTTCTCAGTGGTAATCCGTGATTTCGACATCTTGCGCCTCGTCATTCTCCCAGCGAAAACAAATTCGATACTGATCGTTGATGCGGATGCTGTGTTGGCCAACCCTGTCCCCTAGAAGTTTTTCGAGATGTAGGCCTGGAATCCGGCGAAGGTCCGTCAAACCCGTGGCGTTTCCCAAAAGCGCGAGCTTAATTCTGGCAAGCTTCTCTATCTGCTCGAACTTCTTGACGCGGACACGCTCCCAGAGCCGCTTCGTTTCCTTATCCCGAAACGTCACTACCAATATGGTATTACCGGAGCGGCAATAACGCAAAGGGAAGGCCTACGACGTTCTCTCGTTAGGCGCGCCTCGGAGTTAAGTCCGGGGTTCGCGGTCGAACATGAGAAGATGATCAGCATGCAACGTTCGGACCGAACCCGGTGGATTGTCATTATTCTGGCCTGCCTGGCCGTGTCCCTGGTCTCGGTCGCTTACCCGTTGTACGTCATCCGGCCGTTCCGCGCCCAGGGAGCGAGGGAGCTGGCCGCGGCGCTCCTGGTTTCCCGCTTTGGGCCCTTGCTTACCGCGGTGTCGGCACTCGCGGCGGTGGCGGCTGCAATTGCGTACTGGCGCACCCAGGCTCCAGGATTAAGGCGGACGTTGGTGGCGGCGAGTGCAGTGCTGGTGTGCGTCCTGGCCGTGCTGGCGCGCGCGAATGTTTACGAACAGCTGATGTTCCACCCGCTGGAGCATCCAGCGTTCGCCGCGGCTACCGGCGTAAAAGTCGATAGCGATGACAAGCTGATCGTGGTCAAGGTCAACGGCAGCGCGCGTGCCTACCCGATCCGGGAGATGGGTTACCACCACGTCGTCAACGATGTGGTAGGAGGGACGGCGCTGGTCGCGACGTATTGAACGCTCTGTCACACCGGTCTGGTGTGGATGAGAGATGTGGATGGCCGGCGGCTGACGTTTCACCTGGCCGGTATCAATAATCAGAATTTCCTCATGCGCGACCAGGAGACTGGAAGCTATTGGCAGCAGATCAGCGGAACCGCCATCTCTGGCCCCCTGAAAGGCCGTCAACTTACTCTAGTGCTCTCCGATGAGCTTACCTTCGCCACCTGGAAAGCGGAAGAACCTGGAGGCATGGTCCTCAAGGAAGCGCCGCAGTACGCGTCGGAATACGAAGCCAAGGATTGGGACGTGCGCATGGGGCGCCGGCCGGCTGTCATCCAGTTTCCAGAACATGGGATGCAGTCGCGCGATTTGGTGCTGGGAATTCAAACTTCGGATGCCAGCCGCGCGTTTCTCTATGACCGGGTCATTCACGAAAAGCTGGTCAAGGGCTACGTGGGAGCCCAGCCGGTGCTGATTGTAGTGGGTCCGGATGGGCAATCCGTCAGGGCCTTCCGCGACCGAATCCCCGGCGTGGATGGCGTGTCCGATTTCTATCGCCTGACCGCGAACAAACCCGGCGTGCTGCTGATGGACGCGGCAACCGGCAGCGAATGGAACTTTCAGGGCTGCGCCGTCTCCGGGAAAGCGAAAGGGACGTGCCTGGAGCGTATCGCCATGCTCAAGGACTATTGGTTCGACTGGCGGAATTATCATCCCAAAACAACGATTTGGGGGCTAGCGCTCGGCCAGCCACGCCAGAAATAAACCGTCCGGCGCCACGTCTTGCCAATACGAAATCGGGCGGCTGGAAACCTTCGCGCAATGTCGCGCGAGCAGCTTCTCCAATTCTTTTCGGCCGAACCACTTCTCCCACTCGGGAGTTTTCAGCCGTCCCCACTGCTGCGCATTCTTGTCAATGATCACGATGCGTCCACCCGGCCGGACCACGCGGCACATCTCGGCCACCGCCACATCGATCTGAACGGCGTGCTCCAGCGATTCGGTGGCATAGACGCAGTCGAACGCGCCTGATGGAAAAGCCAGCGCGGTCATCGATCCCGCGCAGGCGCTTACGCCCCGCGGAACGTGGCGCAACATCGCTACAGCCAAATCGAACCCGACCATCGACGCCCGTGGATAGCGCTCGGCGAGCACGCGCGCGAACCGGCCTTTGCCGCATCCGACATCCAGCACGCGCTTGCCGTTCAGATCGCCAAAATATTCCAGAATCAGTTGGACATGATAAATCCGCGGGTCGATGGTCGACGGAAAATTCTCTTCGTCGGCGGCCGCTTCGTTAAAGTGCTCGACAATTTCTCGCAGCGGCACCGCTGGTGTCGGCTTCGCCTTGGTCCAGAACATCAGCCGCGCGTCAAGAAGATCGGTAGACCGGTCTTGTTGGCGTAATTGGGACGATAGCGCTCGGTATTGTACATGGTCGCCACGTCCACATGCCGCGGCCCCAGCGCGGGATCGGGAATCTGCGCCATGGCATAACGCCCGTCCACTAAAGCCGCCATCAAGCCGCTTTGATTATCCAGCACGGCTTCGAGCGCCATAGTTCCGAACGTGGACGCCACCAGTTTGTCCACGAAATCCGGCACGCCGCTGCGCAGGTCATAGGTCAAATCGCTGACGATCGTTTCCTCCGATGAACGCGCATGGATCTCGCTGGCCAGCGCCTCGCCTACGCTCTCCTTGTGGCGATGGCCGTAGGCGTCGGGCTCGCCATATTCGCGGACCTGGTAGCCTTCCCACTCCGCGCCCTCCGACAGGATGACCAAACAATAATTGCTGGGGTTGTGCTTCTTGTCGGTAATCAACAGGTCGATCAGCTTATCGAGATTGACCTTGAACTCCGGGATGCAGCAGCGGATAGACGCCACATAGGCCGTGTAAAGCGAGGTGAAGCCGGCATCGCGCCCGAACACGCGAAAAATCCCGATGCGCTCGTGCGATCCCACCGTGGTGCGCTGGCGGGCGATAGCGTCCGTGGCGCGGGTGATGGCGGTGGAGAACCCGATGCAATATTCGGTATTGCGAACATCGTTGTCCATCGTTTTCGGGACGGCAATTACCTTCACGCCCATGCCATGCAGCTTCGCTGCGTAGCTCAGCGTATCGTCGCCACCGATCGCAATCAGCGATGTGAGGCCCAGCGACTCGATGTTTTTCAAGACCTGTGAACTGATGTCATAGGCCGTCGATGTTTTGCCGTCCTTGGTAACTTCCTTGCTCGGAAAGTTCTTATCCTTCAGGAAATCCGGCAGCTTCGACTTGGACATCTTAGCGGGATTAGTACGGCTGCTGTGAAGAACAGTGCCGCCGTAACGATCGATGGTGCGCGTGTTCTCGCGCGTTAAAGGCAGGATGTAGCGGGTTTTGCTAGGCTCATCGTCCAAACGAACGTGCGTGAGACCTTCCCAGCCGCGCCGTATGCCGACTACTTCACAACAATTTTCGGTGGCGCGGTAGGTGACTTCTTTAATGACTGAATTGAGGCCGGGAACGTCGCCCCCGCCGGTTAGAATGCCAATACGCTGAGTCGCCATGGCCCATTTTACTAGCGCGGGTCAGAGGATACCAGCGTTTCAGAACCGCGACCGTGATGGAGCGTCCCGAACTCATCCACTCCCGCCTCGGAGAAGCTGTCCCGAAGCAGGAGCGGATGAGGGTACTCAATTAATTAGCGGTGGCCGCCACCGCCGCCACGGGCTCCGCCACCACCACCACGGGCGCCGCCACGGAAACCGCCGCCAACTGCGCCGCCACGGTACCCGCCACCGTATCCACCATAGCCGCGACCGTATCCACCGTAACCGCGACCACCATAGTAGCCGCGACCATATCCGCCCCAACCGCCCCAATATCCGCCATAGATCCCCACACCACCGTAGGGATAGCCATAGCCATAACCGTAGGGGTAAGCATACGGATAATATCCCGGGCCATAAGCGTAGGGATACGGGTAGCTGTACCCGTAAGGTACGCCGATCCCGATACCGAAGCGCACGGCTGCGTCAGCTTTTGGCGCGCCGACAAACATCATCATTCCTGCGAGCGCGAGAATCGGGAGACCAAGTTTTTTCAAAGTTTTCTTTAACATATCAAAACCTTCCCGGAAGGCTTACTCCCGTTGCCTTCCACTGTATTGGATGCGAGCCACAGCGCTGCGTTGCAATTTAGGCCACATTGTTGCAGGGTCTTGACTTTCGCCCTCTCTTCGCCTACCATTGCCTGAGCAGTTGATTCTCCCCTCAACAAGGACTTTAGATGAAAATCAGCGAAAGTATGTTACCTGAATTTGACCAGGAGATGGCCAACACACGCAAAGTGCTGGAGCGCGTGCCGGCCGCCAAGTTTTCCTGGAAGCCGCACCCGAAGTCTTCGGAATTCGGGGCGCTCGCGGCCCATATAGCGAACATGGCCGATTGGGCCGGACTAACCCTGCAAACCGATTCTTTCGACTACGCCCCTCCCGGTGCGCCGCCCTACGAAACACCCAAATTCTCGTCGACGGAGCAGTTGCTTGCCGCGTTCGACAAAAGCGTAGCTGAAGCGCGGGCCGCCTTGGTCGCGGCGGATGACAGCAAGCTAATGGAGCCTTGGAGCTTGATGGCTGGCGGACAAACGGTTATGACCATGCCGAGGGTCGCCGTCATTCGCAGCTTCGTGATGAACCACACTATTCATCATCGCGCGCAGCTTGGCGTGTACCTGCGTTTGAACGATATACCAGTGCCGGGGCTTTATGGGCCTTCGGCCGACGAACAGTAGCCGTTTGCTGAGGCATAGCAAAACCGCTCCCTCTGGTCGCGTAACTCATAAGTACGTGTTTGTGAAACCCTGCGGCAGTGACCGCTTCCTCTGGTCGCGGCTCAGTAACGCTGACACGGAGCCGTGACCAAAGGGAGCGGTTGATCCTGTTAGAGCACGTCGGCAAAACCGCGCTTCAGATGCCGGAAGAATAATCCACCGGCGACGAACGCAGTGACCGCGTAGGCGGTGATGATCACAAGATCGTGCAAGCTCGGGATGCGATAGGACAGCAGCCGGTCGCGATAGGCTTGCACCACGAACGCCAGCGGGTTCAAGTGCAAGGCGAATCGGAAACGCTGCGGGATCTGTTGCTCGGTGATAAAGATCGGCGTCACCCAGAACCAGAAGACCAGAATCACCGAAAGTACCTGCGCCGTGTCGCGCAGGTACACTTGTAAACTTGCTACGATCCAGCCCACGCCGATGGCGAACAGCCCCACCAGCAACATGTAGACGGGCAGCATCAGCATCCACATACTGAAGTGGCCTTCCACCACGCCAATCCCGGTGATCACCAGCGCCACCACCATCAAGTGGCTGGCCAGCGCGGACAGAAAGATGGAAACCGGCACGATCTCGGCGGGGAAAACGGTCTTAGTGATCAGGTTGGCGTTGTCGAGCATCGAATTCGCCGAGCGAGTGACGGTGTCCAGGAACAGCAGCCAGGGAAGATATCCGCAGAACAGGAACAGCGGATAACTCTGCGTGGGCTGGTTGGGCGGAACTTTTTGGTGCAGGCAAACTTCAAAGACAAACACCCAGCTCATCAACTGCACCAGCGGCAGGATCAGGCCCCACATCCATCCGGCGGTGGACCCGATGAAGCGCTGCTCGAAATCGCGCCGGACCATTTGCAGCAACAGCGTGCGCCGGTGAATGAGATTACGAGCGAAGTGGTGTCCGGGAAGCGGCATCGACTCTCAGGGTACTATGGTGTTGAAGACGATGAAAGCCTGCGTTCTTCGCCACCCAGCGCCGATTGAGAGCAACCCGCTCGAATATACCGACGTTCCGAAGCCCGCGCCGGTGGGAAGCCAAGTCCTGGTGCGAGTGAATGCGTGCGGCATTTGCCGGACGGATCTGCACGTAATTGAAGGCGAACTCGCGCCGCGCAAATCGCCGATTACGCCGGGGCATCAGGTGGTGGGTGTGGTGGAAGCCGTGGGCCAGAACGCCCAGCAGCATGCGATTGGGACGCGCGTGGGCATTGCCTGGCTGCACTCGACCGATGGCACCTGCGAATACTGCCGCGCGCAAAAAGAAAACCTCTGCAATAATCCGACTTTCACCGGCTGGACCGTGGATGGCGGTTACGCCGAGTATGCGCTGGCCGAGGAGAGCTTCGTTTATGCGATTCCGGAAGGGTTCGACGATCTCAAGGCCGCGCCGCTGCTGTGCGCGGGCATCATCGGCTTCCGTGCGCTGCGGCTATCGGGAATCGAGCGCGGCGGCCGGCTGGGCCTGTATGGTTTTGGCGCCGCGGCCCACGTCGCCATTCAAGTGGCGCGGCATTGGGGCGCGGAGGTTTACGCGGCTACACGCGACGAGCGGCACCAGAAACTCGCACTGGAATTGGGCGCGGTGTGGGCGGGCGGCACCGTGGCTGAGCCGCCGGTGAAACTGGACAGTGCGATCATCTTCGCGCCCGCGGGCGAGATTGTGCCGGCGGCCTTGAAAGCTCTGAAGAAAGGTGGAACGCTGGCGCTGGGCGGGATCCACATGAGCGCTATTCCGCCGCTCGATTATGATCTTCTGTATCAGGAGCGCGTGGTTCGCAGCGTCGCCAATAATACTCGGGCCGACGGGCACGATTTCCTGAAAGTGGCCGCCGCGATTCCGGTTCATATTTCGACGGAAGTTTTTCCGCTGGAAGAAGCCAATCGCGCGTTGAATGCGCTAAAGAACGATGCGATACGCGGAGCGGCGGTTTTGAAGGTTCGCTAGGCGTTCACACGAGTGTGAACGCGGCACGCAAGAGTGCGTGCGCCACAATGGATCCACGCAAAACTAAGTGGCGGCACGCACTCATGCGTGCCGCGTCGGCACTCGTGCCGACGCCCGGTTACCCTTTTTGCTAACAATAGCTAGTTCGCCTTCACGGCGATTTTCTGCCCGTAAAGTTTGCGATAGACTTCGGCGTTGCGCAGCACGCTCTGCACGTAAGCGCGCGTTTCGTTGAACGGGATGCTTTCCACGAATTCAGCGGGCTCGCGGTAGTTCGCCGCGGCCAGCCAGGTGGTGACGTGCGATTTGCCGGCGTTATACGACGCAAGCGTGGCTTCCCACTTACCCTGCAACTCATCGGAAAGCTGCTTCAAATAGTAAGTGCTCAGCTTCAGATTCGTATCCGGTGTGAACAGCATCGCGGTGCGGAAGCGAGGCATTCCCAGCTTCCGGCTGAGCTGGCGTCCGGTGGCCGGCATCACTTGCGCCAGGCCCCGCGCGTTGGCGCGCGAGACCGCGTTGGGATTAAACTCGGACTCCTGACGAATCAACGCAGCCATCAAATAAGGATCCAGCATCTGCGCGCGGCAATATTCTTCCAGCGCTTTGCGATAGGGCAGCGGGAAAGCCAAGCGCCAGAATTTATCGGGCGCGGCGTCGATGGACATCGAGAGATAGCCGGGCGCGTAGTGTTTGATATAGCGAATGCCTTGATCGGGAGCATCGCGCTGGCTAGCCAGATCGGCTAGTTCGATGGCGATCACCTGTGGCTGGCCGTCCACTTTCGCGCCGAAGCGAAGCTCGGCTTCCGACAGATCGTCCAGGCCGGCCGTGTCGAGCAAACGCGCCCGCTCGATGCGCTGCTTGGTGAGCGGAGTGGGATCGAAGCTTTCCGGAGCGTGGCGATTTACGATTTGGATGGCGCTCAAAAACTGCGCGGCGGCGGGCGACGCCGTTGCGGTAAGAACGGACGTCGCTTCCAACCGTTCCCGGGCAACGATCGCGTAGTAGTAGTTCGGGTAGGCGTTGTTCACCGCGTCATAATAGGCGCGCGCCGTAGGCCAATCGGATTTCGATTCCGCGATGCGTCCCAGGTAATAAAGCGCCGGGGTGGTTTGATCGGAGGCCGCGTAGCGCGTCAGGTGTTCGCGCAGCATGCTCTCCGCTTGCGCCGGATCGCGCAGATAGGTGGACCAAGTCACCTTCCAGTGGCAGGCCGCCGATTCCAAATCGTTCGGAAACGTCTCGAAGCAGGTCCGATAAATGGGCTGCGCGGTATCCGGCTGATCGTGAGCCACGTAGTAGTTGCCCACCGCCACCAGCGCTTCCAACCGCCAATGGGATTGCGGATAGGACTGCGCCAGCTTTTGGAGCGTGGCGTTCATGTCGTCCAGCCGGTTCAAGCGGCGCTGGCATTCCAGCAGATAGTAAAGCCGCTCGGCTTCCGCGTCAGGCGCGGTGGCCTGGAAGGAGGTGAGATATTTGTAGGCTGGCTCGTTGTCTCTGGCCAGAAATGCGGCTGCGCCGATACGCACACGCGCCAAATCGAAATTCTCGCCGCTCAGGCGCGGCAGCAATTCGGTCAGCTCTTTGCCGGCTCGCGTATAGTCGCCGCCCGCTTCCAGCTTCAGGCCGCGCGCAAACAAAGCGTCGGCGCCTATGCTGGGATAGTGGGTCAGAGCGGCTTCCGCGTCCGACGCTTGCGCTGAGAGCGGATACTCAATGTATATTTTTTGATAATGCTGCGCGGCCTGAGTCCCGTCGTTCTGCGCTTCATAAGCTCGGGCGAGGAGCAGCTCGGCCTGCGGCACGGCCAGGTCCGCCATGTGCTGTTGCACCAGCGTGACGGCGCCCGCCGGATTCCCGCCTTGCAAATACGATTCGGCCTGCAGCAGAACCGCCTTCGTCACCAGCGGCGACGCAGGTGTCGATTTCCACACTGGCTGCAAGGCCGGCTCGGTGTCGCTGAATTGCCTTAGGCCGGAATCGGCTACCGCGCTGAGGTATGCCACATAGTCCGCCAGTTCCGGCAAGCGTTTCGCGGCTGCCTTTAAATGGGTGAGCGCGTCTCCGAACTGTCGCTGATCGTCTTCGGTGGCGCCGAGCAGCAGCAGGGCCAGTGCGCCGTCCTTATCGCTGCGATGCGCTTCGGCGTAGCGCAGCACCGCCGCGCGCGTAATGGCGTTCGGTGTTTTGCGATAGTGATCGGCGACGGCTTCGAAAGATTGCGCTGACACAACCGTGGCGCACGCGCATGCCAGAGCCGCCAATCGCCAAAAGCCAACCACCCGGCCCTTAGACCATTGGACCGGGATAATCCTTGCCCAAAACTTCAGCATCATCGTTTGCCAGCGTTCTCACCAGTTCCAGATGGAGATAATCCACCATCGAGTCCGATGCATTCAAAAACTCACGGCGAAAAGCCTCGCGCGCGGAATCCATCTCTTCTTTAAGAGACGTATATAGATCGTGCGCGGTGCGTCCATTCTTCACCTTTTCCGATTGATAAAGCCTAATCTCGGCCACCTGAACCCGGGCGAACCGCTGGGCGCGTAGGTGAAGTTCCCTATCTTCATGGCTAAGGGAAAACCATGAGAGGATCTCAGGTTTTGGAATCGGCGCCGCAGGAGCCGTGATACTGACCAGACCGTCGCTGGGCGCAATTCGCACAGGCTTGGGAGCCGGCTGGAAACTCAAAACCGCGCCGCCGATCGCCACCAGCAGCTCGATGCCATGCACATCCACGTCGCCCGAGTCCGCGTAGAGCACCGCCGGAACATCTTGGCGCGTCACCACCGGGAAAAGGTAGCACTTGGAGTTGTCATCACCCACATAACGGGCCAGCGGCGCTGACAGTTCGCTGTGGGTGCACATGGCAACCAGCGTGTCGCGAGTCTCAATAGCGGTGGCAAAGGCGGGAGCCTCATCGAGCGGCACACCTTCGGCAAGGTCGGCGTCGTCGAAGTTGCGCGTGGTTTCCAGGTGCAATTTGCGATCGCGAATCAGAAAAAGCGCCGCGCGCCCGCAGAATCCCCGCGTGGCGTCCACCAGGGTGTTGCTCCACTGGCGTTCGTCTTCAAAACTGCGCAACCGTCGCGTAATCTGGTTCAGCTTCTGGATCAGTTCCCGGCGGGACGCGTCGGCCGAGCGATGGGCTTGCTGAATCCGAGCCTCAAGCGCGTCCTGATGTTCTTCCTCCAGGCGTGCGGCCAATCCGGCGACGGTCTCTTCGAGCACGCGCTCCATGCGTTCCGGCCACTGGGCTTCCAGCACGTCCCGAACGCGCTCGATGTGCTCGCGCCAGGCAAGCGCCAACTGCTCCCGAACGATATCGTTCGCATCGGCGAGCAATTCGCTGGTGGCTTCATTCATGGAAAACACGGACCATTCCTATTGTATCGGAGCCGAACCGGCCTGCTGAGTAAATCCGATGCCCTAACGCGCCGGCGCGGGCTCGGGATGCACCGGCAGCAGCATGCCCGTCAGCCGAACTTGCTTGCGGCCGCTGGCCAATTCCAGCACGATGTGTCCGTCTGGCTGGCTGGAGCCCTGGCCCACCAGCGTCTCTGCGCCTTGCAAAAGCTGAACATTCGAGAGCAGCAACCGAGGGATACCGGACGTAGCCCCCAGGCGATAAGAACCGGAGACCTCGCGCACTTCCGCATCGGGCGCCAGCATGATTCCACGGCCGTCGAACGTGCCCTTGGATCGAAGATTCAGCAGCAGCGCCGGGCCGATGCCGCGAGTCTGCAGTTCGCCGTCGATATCCAGCTGGCCGTTGCGATAGTCGAAATTCTCCACGGTTCCGTTTAATTCGTACGACGGTTCGGTCTTGGCAAGATTCACGGACATCTTGCCGGTGGCGTGCATGCTATCCAGATGCCACTCGATGTTCGACAGGTTGATGGACGGGCCGTGCCACACCGCGTGCGCGCTCAGGTCGCCCAGTGACGCATCGCCATTGGCCAGCTTCAAAACTTGCAAGCCGACATCCGCATCACGCTGCAGCAGCCATTTCGGAAGAGGATGATCGCGGCGAAATGCGCGGGCCAGAAAGCCTTCGTCGCGGCTCAGCGTGGGCAGCATCAAACCCTCCAGGTCGGCTAGCTGCAGCTCGGGAACGGTGAGGCGCAACCGATGCGGGCGCGGGGCCGAGGCATCGTACCGGTAATCGCCCTCAAATTTCACCGTGCCAGCGCGCCCGCGTATCCGAGTGAGTTGGAGTTCACTGTCACTCATCTGTACATTCGCCGAGATCAATCGAACCGGGGAGGCAAGACCGGGAATTTCGATGATGGCATTTTGCAGATCGTACTGGCCGGACCAAATGCCGGGATCTTCGGCGGTCTTTTCATACGAAATCCAGCCCTTCCATGACCCTTGATGCAGCTGCTCCAGCAGCGGGATCGGCGCGGCATCCAGCATATGGGTGGCGCTCATCGCCAACTGCCGCGTGGTCATGCGGAAGGCCGCGTGGCTATTGTCCAAGGCATACTCGCCTTCAATCTGCGCGGACTGGCCGTCTTCCATCTCTACGTCCGAAGGCGCGAGCACCACCTTGCCGTCGGCGATCTGCACTTGCGCGGAGTCCAACTGCAGGGAGTTGACCTGCGATGACCCGCCTTGCGGAAATTTCACGGCCACGTTCGCCAGCGCCAGCTGACCGCCCACGCCCGATTGGCTGGAGTACCCGACGCCGCCTTCCACTTGGCCTTCCACCTGGACGCCGGGCGGAAACGGCGCTCCGAAATGTCGCGCGGTCTCGACTAACGAGGCGGCGGGGAGATCGCGAAATTGCAGATTGCCGGACCATTTCGGAGCAGTAAGGTAATTATCTAAGCGGAATTCCACGGCCACCGGATCGGGCTGCGCAGGCGTTGCGGCCAGCGTGGCAAGTTCCAGATGATGGCCGGTCAAATTGAGCAGGCCGCGATAGTTGAGCGTCCAGCCTTCGCCGGGCGCGGGCATCAGATCCCAGCGATGCACGTCGCTAATGTTCAGGTCGCCGGTGATATCGATCTTGGAAAGCGGCCCCTCCAGCTTGGCGTTGGCGAGCACGTAGCCATGCACGCCCAAATCGCTTCCATGGAACAGGCGCGTCAGCTCTGAAATAGCGGTTCTATCCAGATGAACGCCCATGCTGAGCTGGCTTTCGCCATTCGGCCCGGATTGCAGCAGGCCGCGCGCGGTAAGTTCGCCGAAACTTTGCGATGCCTGATCGGTGCGGGCGGGCGCACCGGAAAAACGGATTACCACTTGGCCGTTTTCGTTGGGATAAACATCTATGTCAGCGTCGCTGATGTAGAAGACGGACTTGGTGTCGCCAAACTTGAAATTGATGCGGCCGCCGCGGATCTGAATATCGGGCACCGCGCCGTGATGCGCCGCTCCAGGCGCAACATGACGATCCAGCAGCGGCTGGATGTTCCAGGGACCGGACGGCATCTTCACCACGTTCACGCTGGGCGCGTCGCCGCGCTGTCCAGCGGAGAGACGCAAGCTGGAGAACGCCAGGTTTCCGAAGAATAAGCTGGTCCAGCGGATACGCGCCTGCAAGGACTCGACGTGAACGAATGGTTCGATGCCGGCGGCGGGATCGTCGTCGATCTGGACATCGTCCACGGTAAAGCCGGGGCCGCTGAATAGATTCAAGTGAACAGCTCCCAGGTGCACGGGCCGGTTGAGCGCGCTTTCGAGCTCCGCCTGGATGTGCGGGCGAAAACGATTGGCGCTCACCCTAGGCGCGGCCAGACCGATGGCGATCAACACCAGCAGGGCAATGAGCAGAGACCGCCAGACCGCCTTCATGAGTGCCGTGCCAGCAGATCCGCGTATGCGGCAGGATCGTCGACGTCGGTGACGACCGCCGGATCGGCGATTTCAACGTACAGAGTCTTAGAGACGTGGCGATGGATAACGTCGCTGGCTTTCGCTTCCGGCGGAAGCGCCAGCAATTCAGCGATCAACTGACGCGCGATGCAGACTGGATGGCCGTGCTCACCCGCGTAGGTAGGCACCGTTACAGGAGCGCGATCGGCGTGAAAGCGAGCGGCCAGTGTTTCTATGGTGGAGACTTCGATGTGCGGGTGGTCGACGGGCAGGAACATAGCCGCTTCCGCGCCGGGAGCAACCAGATCCAGACCGCACTGCAGCGA
>Ga0209006_10003212_pt1 | contig 14845 bp, 11 predicted proteins | sample JacPin_JW_Ref_O2_FD_188567 | JGI IMG/M metagenome (GOLD analysis project Ga0209006, IMG submission 188567) | Forest soil microbial communities from Algoma, Ontario, Canada - Jack Pine, Ontario site 1_JW_Ref_O2 (SPAdes) (version 2) | ecosystem: Environmental > Terrestrial > Soil > Boreal... | reverse complement strand
CACACATTCCTGTGTAGCCAGAGCACAGGGTTATGGCTTGGCGATTTGCTTCCGAGCCGACAATTCGTCCAGAACCAGGTAGGCAGCCCTATATCCCCGTCAGCGAAGAGTCAATGTTTTAGCAAGTTTTTACCAATTCATGACAAGCACAGATGAGGATCGATGTAGGATCCTTGTCGATTTTGGGACGGGCTTACTAACGTCCTGTTCCCCGTCGCAGTTAAGGAGAATGATATGAAGAAATGCGCTCTCTGTTTCTTGCTCGTGACGCTACTCAGTGCCGTAGCATTCACTCAAGACGTAGCATTCACTCAAGACAAAGATGTATTGCCAAACAATTTCCTGTCCAGGATGCACGTGATAGCCTCTCATCCTGCTCCGGGCGGCCCTTATGCAGCAAAAAAAAGGGCGACCAACGTACTCCGACCTTTGCCAAATGCGACAAGTGCCTCCAGCTTTCCCCCAGGCGTGGATACGCTAGTCAACTTTACAGGGCAGTTCAAGGCCGAGGGTGTCTATCTGGATGGCACGGCTCGTGACATTTGGCAATACAGCATGGTCGGAAGACCACCGTCACACAATGGGACCACCTCAATTAATGCTCCTGTCATCCCAGTCACTATCGACATGCTGAACGCCGATGGTACTCCGCGGTCAGTGGTTACGAACTCGACAAACTGCCCGAAGTGTAAACCCAGCGAGCTCGGGCAGACGGTTCGGCTCATCTCCACGCCAACACCTTTCGTGAAGCGGTTCCTCAATGGCCCGGTGTATGGACTGTCCACCTACACCAGCAGCCCGGTACCGACCCAAATCGCGGACGCCGAGCAGCGGGCAGAGTTCGCAAGCAAAGCGCAACCGGACTGGCATACTCTATTGCTGCCTAACCTTACGGCGGGCCTTACCATGGCTCTGATTGAAGGCACATATTTCTTTTCGCTCAATGAAAACGGCAGCTGCTGCGCCTTTGTTTTGGTGAGCGATCCGGTGTTCTCAGGCGAGCTGTTTCCAGCGACCTCACCCCCGGATAACTCGAGCGTCATGGGCGCAGCGGAAGTGGCTGGTTTGATCACAACCAAAGACATGTCCACGTTCTTCTTTCCCAACGTTTACCTCTATGAGAACAACAATCCCAACGACTGCTGCGTGCTTGGATTCCACACTTTCGATGAAGAGCCTGGTGACGCCAGCAACGGCAACCGTCTTCGTTTCTACGTCATGAACTACTCGAGTTGGATCAGCGAGGGCCTGTTCGGTGGCGGATTTCAGGATGTGACCGCGCACAGCCACGAGGTCGCCGAGATATTTAACGATCCGTTCGTGGGGTTCGACGGTATTCACAACATCACGCCTTTCTGGCTGAATCCGGCTGGCCAGTGCCAGGACATTATGGAAGTGGGTGACGTGATCGAAGACCTGCCACATGCGACCTTCCCGGTGACGATTGGCGGATTTACGTATCATCCGCAAACGGTGGCGTTGTTGCAGTGGTTCGAATTCCAATCGCCTTCGAGTGCGATTAACCATGCCTACAGCTACCCGGGTGAAGCTGCGCTCACCTCCCTCTCGGCTCCGCAACCCTTTAATTGCAATGGACAATAAGCAGCCAATTCGACTGCTTTTGGACAGCCCTTTGGACAACCCACTTCGCAACCAGCGGAGTGGGTTGTGTTATCGAGGATTTTGCGCACAATTCTCTGGCCAATATTAACTCGCCCAAGGGCACTGTGAGCATGCATTAGAAACCGGGGCCAGACGCCGCGTTCCCCAAGTTCGCTGGTTCCTCGAATCTGAGTACTTCAAAAACAGCGAATCGACTCTGTCCGTTGGCGGCATTTCCCAAAATTTGGAGTCGCCGATCAGAGTCACTCACCGCCGGTTCAAGCAGCTCCTAGGCATGACGATTGCCGTTCATGCGGACGGTCACAATCGTTTAAGACAGAAGATTTCGGGGCCCAGATCATGAGCAGTGTGTAGGTTCTGGCCCAACGCCCCTGATCTGAAAATAGTCTCCAGGCGCGCTAACTTGTTGCTCATCTGGGACGTCAGATGACGAGACTACCCAAAAAAGTGCCGAACGAGCCCTACCCCACACGTCGGACGTCAGACACCCTTCGCACGGCAAACCTATGAGGCGACTTGCAATATCGATTCCACGTTGATGTATCCGAAGCCAATGGAAGCCAATGATCGAATTGGGAGAGAAACCCGGATAGGAGATGCGGAATGGCAAACTCGTCGAATATTGGTTTGACAGCTTCATCCTTCGCACACGCGCGCCCATTTCCGGCCATCATGGTCGGTGGTCTGATTGTCGGCGTATTGGATCTCGTCTACGCGATCGTGGTGTACAGTCCTCACCAACCTATTCTCGTTCCGCAGACCATTGCCAGCGGCATCCTCGGCATCAAGTCGTATGGCGGAGGCGTAGGGACCGCCGTGCTAGGAGTCATCCTGCATTTCGTCATCGCGCTCGGTGCCGCAACGGTCTACTCTACTATCTGACCAGCCGCAGACTCACATTCCTGGTCAGCCGCGCCGTCCTTTGCGGCCTCATTTACGGCGCCCTGGTTTACTTGTTCATGCATCTCGTGGTCGTGCCACTCTCGGCTACCCAAAAGGACCCACGCATTTCATCTATCAGGCCTTCGAGTTCGTCGAGCACTGGTTCTGCGTCGGCTTGCCCATCGCGCTCTCCGTGCGAGCACTATTCGCGCTGACCTGCTGCGGGATGAATATAACTTGCTGACTAAGAAACTCAATTGAAAGATCGCCGGACGGTCGCGCCAGTCAGACTACCCGCCTTCGTCTTTGCCTTCAATCTTACCTTTGCAATCATGCTCAGGGAATACAGGAGATTTCAGTTGCTACCACGACAAAATCCCACGGTGTGAAGCGTCAAATACGTTCAAGACTCGCCACCGTCTAACCGTGGCATCCTTGCTTATCAAACGATTCCACTCCTTATTAGGAGGCTGGCAATGAACTGGATTCCAAATCTTGCTTCTCTGGTGATTCCACGAATTTTGGACGTTCCCCCGAACGGGGCGCCCGAGGACACGGCGGTGTAATTCGGCTCGCAACTCTAGTGGGCGGCGCAATGACAACCCGGGAAAAGGAGCGCCGCGCGCGAAGGCGTCGCATATGGCTAAGAGTCCGCACCGGTTCCAGCGCGCCCTGACACAGTCCCGTAAGAATAAATTCCGCAGATACGGATGAAACTCGATCGAGAAAACACCTGAATTCGGGGCAGCAGAGGGGACACTCAGCCCCGCGCGCCCTCAGAACCTAGAGGGCGTATGGGGCAGAGCCTTTTTTCGGTGAGCCCACACTCAACAAGATCCTGAAATGTTTTTTCCTTTTCCTCTTATCTGAGTAAGTGGCTCCCACTCCACAGCGGCAGGAGCAACACAGAGGTGCAGAAGAGCACTTTGCAAAACCAAGACTCACAATCAGTCGGCGCCCAGTCGCGTTTTACCTTTGATCTGGATATCTGCCCCATTCCCCACGTTTCCCAAGTGACCGTGATTCTACGGGACCAGCATTGATGGCACAAGTCAGGTGTCGCGCGGCCCTTAATTCTATGAATGACGATTCTTGGGACTTTTCGGGCATGCGCCGCCCTGCGGACAATCCTTGCGTCATGTCTGGTTTCCGGGCCACTTTGGAACGATGTTTTGCAAGTCCCATATGCTTAATGGTGGCGGCTGCAACAGAAACATCAACTCCTCACCAATTCGTCACCAAAACTCAGCTGTTTTAGTGAGGGGCGTCGAGGTCCTTCGAGAAACCGGAAAAGCAAGGGAGCTAACGAGTTTTATGTGTGATACCTCAAAATTGTACGGTAGAGGCCAGGAGTTCGAGTCTCCTCGTGCCGGCACCGCAGAATTTTTAATCCCGGACCTGCAGCGAGCTTGTTTAGCCTCGCCACCTCAAAGCACGACCGGATGCGGATTCTTCAGGTCGCTTGCACGCATCTTCTTGTTGTACCAGCTTGTTGTTGTACCCGCTTGTACCCGCTCTTGGGCAAGTAGTGGCTTTCGCGCAGATCAGCGAGAGCATGACAAAGCCCGCATTTACCTCGCTTCATCATGCCTCCCTTAATCTCTTCACGGATTTCGTCCCTGTTGCCATTCTGAGACTACAGAGCTTCGGCCACTTGGACTGCGGTTTCGAGCTGTGTGTCTCTTCCTTCCCTTAAGGCATCTCGTGAGAGTTCAATAGAAAATTTCGGCACGATGCCGTTGTTCTCCAGCATCCGGCCGTGCCATGTCAGGTAAGCGGCTACCGGCAGGCCAAGAATGTATCCGTGACCAACCTTGTATGCGCTGCCGCTCAGCAGACGGCCAGGCGTTTTTGCTCCTACGATGGTCGCCAGATTATTTTCCTCCGCAAAGGCTGAGACCATCTCGCCGGCGCTGGCGGTGTGCTCATTGACCAGCATCACGACTCGACCGTGGAATCGTTGCCGGCCGAGTCCCTCGGTGACCACGAGGATAGATTTTTCAACGAAGGCATATCGGGCGGCTAACCATATCAGAGTCGCCTTGTGGGACGGAATCCGTCCGAACCGAGTCAGTTCCTCACGGCGATAACCGCGCTCGCGACGTTTCCGCGTGACACTGTACCCAACCTCAAGTTGTCCGGGTGTCAAATAGCTCATCAGGCGTAGCCCGCCGATTCCTCCGCCGGTGTTTCCTCGAAGGTCCACGATGAGCCGGTTACAACCGTCCAGAGACTCAACGGCACGATCGATATCTTTGGCAACGTCAATCCCTATCACGCCAGGGAACATGGCAACTTTGAGCATGCCAATTTCATCGCTCAGCTTTTCAGCGTGTACGGCCTTGGGCGCGGTGACCGGATGTGTCTTTGATTTGGGCACAGGCAGTTGGACCGTAACTGACTGCTGTCCTCCGTGGAGCTTCTCGATCAGTAGGCTCGCAGACTCACCGACCGAAAACGTTAGATCCTCCGGAGGTCGAATTTCCCGGTCACCGTTTCCGAGCAATAAATCTCCAGGTCGTATGCCCGCAGAATGGGCTGGGCCTCCTTGGTGCACATCCTGAAACATCCAGCGTTCACTCCCGTTCGCAGCGATGCGCTGCATGGTTGCATTGATGGCGTGCCGAGCCGGGATGTTTCGCATTCCTGCATGTCGGAAGCCCGTGTGGCTAGTTTTGAGCTCAGCCACGAGACTCTGAACTTCCCTTTCGAATGTCTCCGGTTCCGCGGACGCGAGGATTTGGTCCCGACGGTCTTTAGCCAGCGCGTTCCAATCCACTCCATTCATAGAGGGATTGAAGTGCTTGGTTTCCACCAAGCGACAGACCTTATCGAAAATCTTTGTGTGCTCTTCGAGAGTCAAGTTCATTGCGGCTTAATCCCAATCCGTGTGGAGGTCTCCCCGATAGCGACGAATGCAGCCCAATAGAACGGGCTCACCTGAAGGCCATATTTTGCCAGCAAGTCCAACTTCGCGTCTCTGAGAGCTGAACCTGTGTCCTCGCCCTGGCCCAGTCGCTGATAGAAGCGATCCATCAGAGCACTCGCGAAAGTGTCGTCGGCGCTCCATAAACTTGCGACGACTGATCTCGAACCTGCTACCAAGAACGCCTCAACCAGATTGCTTACGCCTTCTTGACCCTGTAGTTTACCGACACCCGTGTCGCACGCGGATAGCGTGGTCAGTTCGGCATTCAGTCGCAATCTGATGATCTCGCGTACCTGTAGCAGGCCATCATCACCGGATTTCGGGTCCGTCCCCAGCACCAGTGCCGAGCGCTCCGGATACTGCGTATCTGCGAACCCGTGGACCGCCAGGTGCAAAACGCGAAACTGGTCAAGTGGCTCCTTCTTGAAGGCAGTTTCGGTGGCGTCGTTGCCCAGCAAGATTACCGCGTCCGGTCCGACAAGTTTACCGATTTCCTCGACCTCTTCCCGAGTTTGAGGAAGATCTTGAAGCCGCATCCCGGACAGGTCTGCCACTCCACGAAGAACCCGACCGCGGACGGAGTCTGGAACCGGGATTCTCCTGCCCGCTCCGCCTTGATTCTCGTAGGCAACATCACCTACGCCGAGGAACGGACTCATCGCGCTTTCGCTTTTTCTCGCTCTTCGCAAGACATCAAGTATGGTTCCGGAAGGCACATAACTTATCACGCGAGACTTCAACAAATACTCGCCCTCGTTATCGCGCAGTGCCTCAAATGGAAGAAGGTTCAGCGCCCCGTCCGGAGCAACGATGAGTCTTGTTGCTGTTTTCGCTTCGGGGATCGGCTCCAGGAGTTCCTGGAACAGACGTTTCGAGGTTTCTATCCCCGCGCCCTTTGCCCGTAGCTCACCGATAAATTGCGTCGCCAGTTTTTCGACTTCCTTACGCTCAATCGGGAGAGTTTGAACGTGTGTGCCGCGGCGCGTCACCGAAATACAAAAGGAAACGGGATCATCCAGCACGTACTCCAGGAGCACTTCATCTGGATGCAGGTCGTTTTCCACCGTCGTCAACGCTGCTGGCTGCACAGGAAGTCGTCGGTTGGGAACGTCTTCTGTGGTCCACGCCAGACCGAGCCGTCGTTCGTATTCGACGAGGTTGTCTAGCAATTGCTCTCGTTCGGGTGCGCTGCTGGTCTGCATGAGTCGGGCTTGGAGACCCGCAACGTCGCCTTCGAGCGACGCCGTCTGATCTGATTCCGTTGCGGGCAGTGCCCGTCTATCTTTAAGAGCCCATCCGAGAGTTCGGCCTCGAACGCGTTCCAGAACTGCGAACGCTCCGGGCGCGTCACCGTTCTTGGTGACAAGTTCAAAGTGTCGAAGGTAGGTCTCGCTCATCGCTGCGGCAACGGAACTGTTCCAATATGGCTCATCGACGCTGATGAGCATTCCCTCTATCACGTCTTCCGCTTGTTCGTAGAGAGCATTTGCTTCGGCAAAGTTCCCTCGACGCGCCTTCAAATCAGCGAGCATCGTCAAGTTGCGAGGCACATAATAACGATCACCAACCCGCTGGCTCGCAGCCAGCCCCTGAGTAGCACGCGCATCCGCTGCAATAAGATCTCCCGCATCACGATAAATTTGCGCCAGTTCGAACATGGCGTCGGCTTCCATCCGGTAGAACTGATCTTGGGTCGCGAATTGGCCGGCATCCTCCAAATACTTCACCGCTTGTAGCCGATTGCCCTTCTGTGCGGCCAGTTTTCCTAGAAGAATCAGTAATTGCGCCTCGTGTTCGCGCTTCTCTTGTGATCGCGCTTTGGTCAGCGCGCTCTCAAGCACCGCGTCTGCCTCTTCGGTTCTGCCCAATGAGACCAGGGCTTGAGCTTTTCCTTCATAACCCATGAACGGAAGTCCACAGTCAGGCTCGGCCTCTGCTAGCTTGATAGCTCTTTCGAAGAATTTCAGAGCTTCCGCGTGACGATTGATTTCCTCGAAGCCTCTGCCAAGCAAGTCTAGGAAGCGTACCTGCCCAGCGGTGTCACCGTTCGCCATGGTAGAAAGGAGTGCGCCACCCAGAAGTCTGGCCGCCCGTCCGGGATTCCCTTCTAGGAAGCCAATTAGACCCAACTCTCCGGAGGCCCTGGTGACCCATTGATCCTCGCCCAGGTCCTTTGCGATTTCCTGCGCTTCTAGCCAGTCGCGCTTTGAGGATCGGTAGTCAATCTCGATGTCCGTGTAGCCCTTCGCGATCAAGCACCAAAGTCTCAGTTTCTTGTCACTCTGGACGATCGGATTCTGGAGTTGTTCGTTCAAGAAATGTGAAAGGTCAACGAACGACATCGTTTCGGCTTCTGATCTAAGCTGGCCGACCTTGGCGTGAAGTTCATTCTGCGCGTCGCCCCGTTCTGCGAATAGCTTCTCAGCTCTGGAATAAAGCGGTCCAGCTGCGGGTCCATTATTTAGAAAATAGAAACGGTCCGCGGTCTTGAGCAATACCTGGGGGTCCGCCGGACGGGGCACATCAGCGGAGGTGAGGCCACTCCTATTTGCCTCTCGACGGTATATGGTGACGATGCAGTACGAGGCAGTAATTACGACTACCACCACGGCGGCAGCGAGCGCTGCTCGTATTGAGACACGTCTGTCCATACGGAAACCACACAAATGTGGAACCGACGATGTGGTCGCGACCAGGCGGTGCAAGACGACGGCGATTGCGGACTAAAATCCGAAACCTTTCGAATAGTCTCTCAGTTTGCGAATCAAAAATAAAGCGGGTGGACCCGAAACCGCTCGTCTGTTCATCCGCACCTTTTCCGTCACACCCTCGCGCAAGTCGTATTCGAACACCTGCAACATCAAGGTCGCGCAGGGGATTCTTCGGCACTCACATGTGAGCACGACAGCCGATTTGTACCTGCGCGTCGATCAGCATGCGATGGCCACTGCGTTGGCAGCGGCGAAGTCCAGCGCCAAGCGAGCCACGATGCAACGCTCGTGGCCCTCAGCTCAAGCTGCACAGTATGTCTTCGATAGTCTTCGATTATGACGATGAAACCATTTCTGAACTGGAGCGTGCCATTGCGCAAGCTTCCGATATCGCCCCCCCGGTGGAGATTCTTGTGGGAGCGCTGGTGTCTGCACGCACATCATGCCGCGCAAGTCGAGGTGACTTGCGCGGCGGCTGCTCTGTTGTTGATAAATTCGGTGGCTCTTTGTGCGTGGGCCGCGGCGGTGAACACCGCTCGGTTATCAGTAGCCAACACTTTCAGCCAGGTTGCGATATAGGATGCATGGTCCTCGCGCGGTTCAAGAGCAAGCTCCAGATCGGCGCACAGGAACGCGGCCCCAAGTTCGGCAACCAGCTCCTCGACCGCGTAACCTTCGCTCCCAAAGCGACGCCCGCCGAAGTCACGGTCGAGCCGGGTTTTGCTGCCTGTCCAGTGGGTGCATTCATGGGCAAGGGTCGCGTAGTAACTGTTGGCATCCTGGAAACTCTCGAATGGCGGCATCTGGATCACATCGGCGGCGATGCCGTAAAACGCACGATTTCCGCCGTGTCGAATGGCTGCTCCCAAGGCTGCGAAGTACCGTTCCGCGTGATCGATGCGGGCCACTAGGTCGAGTGTAGGTGCGGCTTTCGCGTAACAAACTTCCGGCAAGCCTTCGATCTGCTCGACGTTGAAAACGGTGTATCCCTTAAGAAACGGGATTTCCCGGTCGATTTCGTCGCCGGTCTTTTCGTCGGTTTCTTTTCGCTTGATGCTATCTGCGTAGACGACAAGCGAGCCTTTCTCGCCCTTGCGGATGTGGGCATCAAGCTGCGATGCCTGTTTGAAGGTCATCCAGACGGGCGCGGCAAAGTTCTGCGCGATGGCGCTTGCCCACAGAGAGAGAACGTTGATTCCGCTGTAGGGCTTCCCATTGTGGCGGAGTGGGCGGGTAATCCGTCCTGCCGCATGTTCGGAGTCCCACGGCCTAACCCAAGGCCTGACTCCTTTTTCCAAGTGGCTGACGATCTGGTTGGTAATCCAGGTGTAGATGTCCTGCTTGTCGGTTCTCTGCATTGTTCTCTCCTTTACGAACGTTTAAGAACTTCATTCCCTCGTAATGGAGGTGTTGTGCAGAGCGGCCCGAGCAGCCCCGGGCAGCCGGTTTGTGGCTGGCGACTGGAGGCGGGGGCCGCAATTTCCAATTCGCTGATGCGGTTGTGCACTATGATCAACCGTGGCAACCAGCTCGTGTTGAACAGCGCATAGGACGCCTAGATCGGATCCGTCGCACTCGTTATCGAAAAGCTGTGTTGTCATTAGTAATTTGCGCTGCGGCAAAGATCGAGGAAGCCCTCGGCTTGCCCAGGATCGGTCGGCTCCGGTCATGTCCTGACGCTGAACTAGAACACTTCTGACAAGGCTTGATTCATCGACGAAGTAGAAATGTTGCTGCTCATATGCATCTGAGTTCGAGCCGCCGGCGAGGAAGCTTTGTAGGGTGGCCGCGTGGACTCCTGCCTCATTCAGTCGGCGCGCGGGAGGAGAGGTCGGGGCAAAGCCCTCGACCTGATAGGCCTGTGATTCAGCAGCGCATGGCTTGGAGATGGTTAACATGCTGGCTCCCTAACCCAAAAAATTGAGGCTTCGTTGGCTGTTGTCGTCTGCTCCGATAGCCGACTCCTGCTGCTGTCCCTCCGTCGCTGTCCGTGGCGATTTTCGCTGCGGCGGTGCGAGGATTTGTGGATCCGGTTTCAATTCAAGAGGGCTCTGGAATTTATCCGCTCCTACGTTTTTAGGATCGTAGGGAAGTTTGTCCTCGGGGGTGTCGCGCAGATCGAAATCAGTGGCGACAACCGGTATATCCAAGTATGGGAACGAGAAGCACGTCACATAGTTCTCGTACTTCATGTAGGCATGAAGATCCGCGAGCCCGGAGATTTCGGACTCCATCACAAGTGGCTCAACCTGCCGGTCCAGCGCGAAGTTCCGCCCAGAGCGCGAACCGTCAAAGTGGGTTTCACGCAGCCGCTCAATCTCAACCTTCCCAATGAACTTGCTGACCCACTCTCCCGCGGTCGGTTCCTTCGTCTTCAGCCAAACGCTGGTTGCCGGCTGGGACAGCATAACCTCAGCCAGATGGCCGTAGAGGTATTCCAGTTGGCACTTACCCTGGAAACCCAGAATCACGGGATTCTTGCTTTTTCGATTTTCCGTAATGGCCGTGTGGAGCTGCGGCAGCTTCTGCAAACTCGCCAACTCATCAATCACGAACCATGCCCGCTTTTGGCCGTCCTTCGGTTCGTTCAGAAGGCGCAAGACCAGTAGGTCGATCCATAGGCTCTGAAGCGGACGGAGTGCCTCACGTTCAGCGGGGAGCGACGTGATGAAAATCCATCCCTGGCGGGTCTCGGCCCACTCCGTTGCCGACCATTCGCCGTTTCCATGGCCCTTCTTTGGGAGGAGACGAAGGCTGTCGGCGACGAGTCCAAGCGAGCCAAGAACAGCGGCCCGCTGTTGATGCGCCTTCGGGTCGATGAGATGAGCATGCTCCGTCCCTTCTAGCCTTCGATCAATCTCCTCCGGGTCGGACATCCACTTGACCAACTCCTCTGGAGTTGGGCCGTAGGCCATCAGGAAGGCAAAAATCTTCTGCGGGGACTCGATAAGAAACTCACCCCTCTTGTCCTGTGGCGATTGGAATAGGGAAACCGCGAGAGTTTTTGCTTCGGAGCGACGGCGCAGCTCCTCCGCTGGTCCCCAATAGGGGCACCGCTTATCGAGCGGATTCAGGATCACATCGCCATTCTTTGGGTCATAAAAGCGCCGTACGAACTCCCGCGCTGGGTCATAGACGATCGCTGAATCGCCACGATGTTTTATCTGGCGAAGGATTTGGAGCATGATCGTGGTTTTGCCTGCGCCGGTATCTCCGATGATCTGTATGTGTCGTGCCTCTGCCCGCTCAGGTATGCGGATCATTGCCTTCATCCCGTCGGTCTTGATGCCGATTCCATCTCCTCTGACCGTGGTGTTGAACTTCTTCGGCGTCATCATTTCGGGGCCTTTCAGTCGTCGTCCGTACCTCAGCTCTTTGCGCCGTCGAAGGTCCTTGGCGATCGCGAAAGGGAGTTGGATGACCAGTGACAGCAGACCGAAAATCAACGGGCGATTGTAGAGATCGAAAAGGCTATCGCCACGGTAAATGACAGCCTTGAGGTAGGCAGCCAAGGGCGCGTCGAGATAGCTCTGCTGGGGTCCGAGGTAAAGGAGAACGTAGCCTTGCCGCAAGGCGAGTTGAGACAGCGCAAGCGCGAGGGGTTTGCCACCCGGTTCCGGCGTCTTGCCGTCTGTCACATCTGCATCCGTGGCCAGTCGCGGTGTAATCCCGCGAGCGCCCACCATGAGCATCCGGTAATTGTCCCTCCGGCTTGCTCCGATTGCTCCCGCGACACTCGACCGAATGTAGGTCGGCGTGTAGAAGCGCTGCAGCGTGCTGTTACCGAAGCTGAACCGGCAATAAAGGAACAGCCCAGTCAAAACGACCGCCACGAACACCGCCCCATAGGTATAAATCGGGCCGTGCGGCGGCCAGATGATCGTTTCTTTGCGTCCCCACTTTGTCGTCGCCATTGTCTATTCCCTTGCTAAAGGACTAACCAACTTGCTGGCGAGTTGGTGTTTCGCATCAGTGATTTCGTCGAGTAGTTTGTCGAATGCCTCCGGCGTGAGTCTCTGGCCGGCGGACAGAGGCCGCAACACGTTTGCCAGAAGCAAGCGAACCCCATGAATCTCAGCCAGTGACGGATCGCTGGCCGATCCTCTGGGTAGCTCGCGCAAGATCAGATCGCGAACCCATTCGCCTAGCGCGCACCCATCAGTTGCAGCCACCACCTCAACTGCCGCAAATTCGGTCGGACTCAACTTGGTAGTGAGCGACTGATTGCGGCTTTCCCGGCCACGCACCGCGCCTTTTTTTCTGTCTGTTTCGGAATGATTCAGTAGCATCACAGTGCTCATTCTCCGTAGAAGACGGGGAAAGCAACAGGTTCCCGCGTTTCGATAAGTCTTTCTTGTCATAGCAGAGCGCATCAGGTTCCGAAGGAACCCAAACAGCTCCCTATCAGGGATGGAGTGTCACAATTCTTCCGGTGCGAAGCACCGTTCTTGCTCCGGCACGAAATGGAATGCAGGATCACGCCTTCACCGCTCGCACAGAAGCCGTGGACTCCACCCCTGCTACAAGCTTCTTTGCCGGCTCATCCGCCGTACCATTGCTCGGACCCTTACGGACACGCAATGTCGAAGGAACCTGTTTGGCCTGAGGCGTCTTCAGAGAATCCTGAAAGTCGCCTGTCTTTCGAGAAGACATAGTTGAGCACTTTGTCCACTACATCGTCGGCGGATGCGTGGACGAAAGCCACGTACTGATCAACCTGCTCGGCAGTAGACTCATCAAGCCGGACAGAAGCACTGATCGGGCGGATCTGGTTGATTTCAAGCAACGGCATTGTTGTTCTCCTTATAGGTGGTGGAGTCAGGCAATCTTTCTTCGGGCAATCATTCTTTGCGCAGTCTGTGCAATCTCACGCGCACGAGCGCGGCAGATTGAGACGGGAATCTCAAATCGGCGACGGACTTCAAGCAGCGTGACAACGTCGTCTATTGGAACGCCTTCGATGAGCCAAAGCCTGGCCGATGCAACGTCAACTGTTCTCTGTGCGTAGTACAGAGGATTCGGTTTATCGTCCCGGAGCGAAGCCAGCTTGCGCGTGAGCTTCGCGGCGTCTGTGCCACGGGCAAGCTCATGCAGAACCCATACCCAATCGTGTTCGGAATTGGAGTGATTGGCTGTTTGCCTCCGTACTGTGATTGCGCGGGACGAGAGGATGGCGTCAGCGGCCAGAATGTCGAGCCGGAAGTCATTGGAATTCCAAGTGGAATCGCCAGGGTATTCGACCGTCACGGGATATACCGGATCGTACTTGCAATTCAGGAATCCGGGCAGTCGGAGCACGCGGTTGCAGTCGGTACAAGCAGGATCGCCGCCAAAGGTAATGGCAAGCAGCTTCAGGGCGCTTTCCTGTTGTTCCAAAGTGAATCCCTCAACACGCCAAAGGACCTGGTATTTACCAAGCGATGTCGAGAGGACTGCATTCGGCGGGGGAACCGAATCGGAGGCCCGGAGCGAATTGAGGCGGGTCTCTCCATCGGTATCTAAATCCAGATAGAGATGGCGTACGGAAGCGATGCATTCCTTGGTGCGTCTGCGGCTGTTCGAGCGAAGCGGATTGGCTGATACGTGGATATTCGCACCAGCAGCGTTCTCCTGCGCGAGCCAACCGAGGTAGCGAGGCTCGATCGCGGTCTCCAATTGGACGATTCTCTGAATTGTTACGGCGGGAACTTCACGCAGTAGAAGCAGAGCAATGGTCTCCCCCGGAGCGAAACAATGGGTAAGGAAGTCAGCAGCGGTTGTGGTTGCATTCTGAGTATTAGGCTGTGGCATTTTTCATCTCGAAGACCGGCTCTATCAGGAAACGCTTGGTGTCCCGGTCGTATCCACGAAGCGCCAGCACTTCCCGGAGGATGCGGCGCCCCGGTTGCCGCTCAATATGGACGACAAGATCAACGGCTTCCCCGATCTCGGCTTCGGTGTCGGAGAAGGTGGTTTGCGCGTGATTGCGCATGACCAGATTGGCGAAACGTCGGAGCGCTTTTTCCGCGGAATTGGCATGAATGGTCGCCAGCGAGCCGGCATGGCCGGTATTGAAGGAATCGAGCAACGTTCGTGCTTCGATCCCGCGCACTTCGCCCAAGATGATCCGATCCGGTCTCCAGCGGAGAGCGGATTTCAAGAGGTCATCGAAGGAGATATTGGCCTTGAATGTGTCGGTCTGGCATTCGGCCGGCACAATGTTCGGCTTCTGGATGTGAAGCTCGGAGGTGTCCTCAATGACGACGATGCGATCGTGGTCGGGAATGAAGTCTGCCAATATCCGCAGAAGCGTGGTCTTGCCGGTCCCCGTTCCACCACTGATGAGCAACGTCTTTCCGCTGCGGATTTGCTCGCCCAAGAAGTCTGCAAGTGACCGCGTCAAGGAGCCGCGAGCGATCAGGTCATCGATCGTGTAATGCCGGCTGGTGAATTTTCTGATTGTCAGAGCAGGCGCCGGGCGCACAACCGGAGGAATCACCGCCGCCAGGCGGCTTCCGTCCGGAAGCTGCGCGTGCAGCAAGGGATTGTCCTCGTCTAGCTTTTTGCCGAGTTGATTGGCGATCACTTCGAGGCCGGTACGGAGCTGGCCCGCGTTGAACGAAATGGTTGCTTCTTGGCGCATGACCCCGTCGCGTTCGTACCACCAGGAAGCATCAGGATTGCCCATGATCTCGCTGATGCTGTCGTCCAGCAGCAGCGG
>Ga0209006_10003211_pt1 | contig 14845 bp, 8 predicted proteins | sample JacPin_JW_Ref_O2_FD_188567 | JGI IMG/M metagenome (GOLD analysis project Ga0209006, IMG submission 188567) | Forest soil microbial communities from Algoma, Ontario, Canada - Jack Pine, Ontario site 1_JW_Ref_O2 (SPAdes) (version 2) | ecosystem: Environmental > Terrestrial > Soil > Boreal... | reverse complement strand
GAGAAGGCTTCGCAATTAGTGAACCAGGCGCGCGCGATTCCGCGGCTGCAAGTCCCGGCCTACGACTGGTGGAGCGAGGCTTTGCATGGAGTGGCGAACGCTGGAACGGCCACCGTGTTCCCCGAGCCGATTGGGTTGGCAGCCACGTTTGACGGTCCTCTGATCCATGAAATGGCAATCGTGATCGGTACCGAAGCGCGCGCGAAACATGACCAGGCAGTGAAGGCCGGGCGGCGGGACATTATGGAAGGGCTGGACTTCTGGTCGCCCAACATCAACATCTTCCGTGATCCCCGCTGGGGGCGTGGCCAGGAGACTTACGGCGAAGACCCCTTTCTTACCGGACGCATGGGGGTGGCATTCGTAACCGGATTGCAGGGAGATGATGCGGAATACTTCCGAGTCATCTCTACCCCGAAACATTTTGCCGTGCACAGCGGGCCCGAGCCATCGCGGCATTCGATCGACGTGCAAGTATCGAAGCACGATATGGAAGACACCTACTTGCCTGCCTTCCGCGCCGCCGTAACCGAGGGCAAAGCGGAATCGGTCATGTGCGCCTATAACCGGGTCAATGGCCAACCTGCCTGCGCAAATACCTTCCTCTTGCAGGACCAGTTGCGCGGCGCCTGGAAATTCAATGGCTATGTGGTGTCGGACTGCGACGCGGTCGTGGACATTTATGAAGGGCATCACTTCACGAGGAGCCCGGCGGAGGCGGCTGCGGTTTCACTGAAAACGGGGATGGACAACGAGTGTGCTGATTTCTTTACCGTCGCGAAAGACAGCCACGATTATCAGCCTTACCTGGATGCAGTAAAACAAGGACTGCTCAGCGAGGCCGATCTGGATGTTTCTTTGAAGCGGCTGTTCACGGCCCGCATGCGGCTGGGGATGTTTGATCCACCGGAGAAGGTTCCTTATGCGAAGACGCCGGAATCAGAAATCGATAGCGCCGCCCATCGGGAGCTGGCCTTAAAGACCGCGCGCGAATCGATGGTGCTGCTGAAAAACGATGGCGCCCTTCCCTTCGGGTCCAACATAAAAAAGAAGATTTTAGTCGTGGGCCCGTTGGCCGAGTCTGTCGAGGTGCTGCACGGCAACTACAGCGGCACGGCGTCGCATGCGGTAACCGCGCTGGAGGGAATTCGCAAGCAATTTGGAGCAGCCCGGGTTTCTTTCGTTCCCGGGACCGACTTCTTGCGTCAACCGGGCGTAATTCCCACCTCGGTGCTTTCCACCGAGGATGGGAAACCGGGCTTGCGCGGCGAGTATTTCGCGGGTGAATTATCTGCCACGCCGCAGGAAGTACGCGTCGATCCCTTTGTGAATCTCCAACTTTCCCAGGTTTTTCGTCCCAATCCGAATCTGCTAAAGGCGCCCGCCGGGATGAAGGAGTTTTCGACGCGCTGGACCGGTTTCCTGACTCCGGCTGAGTCGGGCACGTATCAGATCGGCCTGGTCGGCTCCATGAACCGCATGTGGCTGGATAGCAAGTTGATCGTAGATGATGCGGTCTTACACGATCCGAACGCACAGACAGTCAACCTTGCGCTGGAGAAAGGGCGTCGCTATTCCGTAAAGATCGAATATCTCCGCGGCGGCTTTGGTACGAAACTGGTGTGGTTGCACGTAAGCGCGGACCCGACTCAGGAGGCTGTGGCCGCCGCTCAGGAGGCTGATGCCGTGGTTGCTGTCGTGGGCATCACCTCCAAGCTTGAAGGCGAAGAAATGAAGGTCGACGTCCCTGGATTCAAGGGCGGCGATCGCACCAGCCTCGATCTTCCGCAACCGGAGGAGGCATTGTTGGAGGCTTTGAAAGGCGCGGGCAAGCCGCTGGTAGTGGTTCTGATGAACGGCAGCGCGCTCTCGGTGAATTGGGCCAATGACAATGCGAACGCAATCGTCGACGCTTGGTACTCGGGCGAGGAGGGTGGAACCGCGATCGCTCAAACGTTGGCCGGGATCAACAATCCGGGTGGGCGCTTACCAGTGACTTTTTATAAAGGCGTCGAGCAGTTGCCGGAATTCGAGGATTACACGATGAAGAATCGCACCTATCGCTACTTTAGCGGGCAGCCTCTCTATCCTTTCGGCTACGGACTGAGCTACTCGAAATTCGAATACAGCAATCTGAAATTGTCGAGCCCCGAACTCGAAGCTGGCAGTCCGCTCACCGTCGATGTCGACGTGAAGAACGCCAGCCCGCGGGCGGGGGATGAGGTGGTGGAACTGTATGTGAGTTTCCCGAAGGTTCCGGGTGCGCCACTGCGTGCCCTGCGCGGCTGTCAGCGCATTCATGTGGATGCGGGCAAGTTGCAGCATGTGAAGCTCACGTTGCAACCGCGTGACTTGAGCTATGTGAATGAAGCTGGCAATCGGATGGTCGGAGCGGGCGATTATGTGATCACAACAGGTGGGGGACAACCCGGCACCGCAGCGGCGCACGCCGATGCGAAGCTTATCATCCGCGGAGAACAAAAGCTGCCGGAGTAAAATGACTGCAGTCGCGTGGGTGACGCTCCGGACATGAAGAGTTGCAGGTTTCCGTGCTCGCTGGTGGCGTTATGCCTGGTGGTGTTTGTGAGCGCGACAGTTCCGGCGCGTGCGCAAGCGGGCAAGCCAGGTCAGACGGCACCCTCCGAGGCGGCTAGGCCGCCTGGCAACAGCCCGATCCGCTTCGCATTCCAACCGATTGCATTCACCCTCGACAGCGACGAAACGCCCGAGCGTCACGCGCCAGAAACCATGGCCGGAGGCGTGGCTGTTTTTGATTACAACAACGATGGCAAGCTCGATGTCTTCTTCACCAATGGGGCGGACATCAAGTCGCTGCACAAGACTTCCGCAAAATACTCCAACCGGCTTTTCGAAAACGATGGGCACGGAAAGCTTACCGATGTAACCGAGAAGGCCGGGCTGGCGGGAACTGGTTACGACGTCGGGGTCGCCGTTGGCGACTACGACAACGATGGTTACGAAGATGTTTTTGTGACCGGCGTATATCGCAATACTCTCTATCACAACAACGGGAACGGGACCTTCACGGATGTAACCGCCAAAGCCGGCCTGAACAAGTCCGATCCGGAGTACGGGCCGCTGTGGGCGGTCGCGGCTGCGTGGGTTGACGTGAACAACGATGGGCTGCTCGATCTTGTGGTCATCAACTATTTGAAGTGGGACTTCGACCACGAGCCGGTGTGCGAAGGCTATGGCCACCGCGACTACTGCCATCCGAAAATGTATAAGCCCACGCCCAACCAGCTGTTCATCAACAACGGCGACGGGACCTTCCGAGACGCTTCTGTCGAAGCGGGATTCCGCTCGCATCCGGGTAAAGGCATGGGCGTGGCGGCGGCGGATTCCACTCTCTCGGGCAAGATGGACCTCGTCATCCCCAACGACAAGTTGATGAACTGGTTCTTTCGCGACAAGGGCGGCGGGCGCTTTGAGGAGATTGGTTTCGACGTAAACGTTGCACTGCGGGAAGACGGCACTTTTATTTCGGGTATGGGCGTGGATTTCCGCGATCTGGATAATGACGGCTATCCTGATATTTTCCTGGTTGCTCTCGATGGAGAAACGTTCCCGCTCTATCGCAACACCGGGAAAGGCAGCTTTGTGGAAGTAACCCGCGAGAGCAACCTGACCAAGCTCACCCTGCCCATGTCGGGATATTCACCAACGATTGCGGATTTTGACAACGATGGCTGGAAAGACATTTTCGTTTCGCGCGGGCATGTTCAGTCTTTGCTGGCACAACCGAATCTGATGGTTGAACAACCCAACACCGTGTTTCGCAATCTGGGCGGCATGAAGTTTTCGGCTTTGACGGCCGAGGCGGGACTGACGGCGCAGCCGCCTTCGCGACACCGGGGCTCGGCGATCGGGGACTTGAATGGAGACGGTCGTCTGGACGTTGTGGTGACCGCTCTCAGCGCACCGGCGGAGATCTGGATCAATCAGAGTCCTGGCAACAATCACTGGTTGGAATTCAAGCTGCAAGGGACCAAGAGCAATCGCGACGGCATCGGCGCAAGCATCAAGGTCGTCACCAAGTCGGGAGCGCAGTATAACCACATGACTACCAGCGCTGGCTACGCATCGTCGAGCGCGGGGCCCGTTCATTTCGGACTGGGAACGAATGCGTCCGCGGATCTGGTGGAAATTCGGTGGCCTTCGGGGATTGTGCAGCAGATGCGGGAGGTTGCTGGGGACCGGGTTGTCGTGGTCAAGGAACCGGCCCAGTAGCGCGCTTAAGCGTTTCCCGACAATTCGTACAAGTGGGCTCGCGTCTCGGCGAAGGTGTTACCTAGCTGAACGCCCGATGCAACGCTGGATATAACTTTCGGTAGGTGCGGTAGGCATTCTGCATCGTCTTCGAATCTGCCGGACTTGGACGGATGCGGGACGCCACCCGCACAACGCTGTCGCATGCTTCGTCAACCGACTCCCAGGCTCCGCCTCCAGTTCCAGCCAGAATCGCCGCCCCGTAGGCGGCGCCTTCTTCAGCGGCAACAATTTCTACTTCGTGCCCATAGACGTCTGCTTGAATCTGCCTCCACAGCGCTGATCTTGCGCCCCCGCCACCAAGACGAATCGAGGTCACGGGAATGTTCATCTCGCCAAAGATTGTGAACGTGTCCTTCAGACTGCAAGCCACCCCTTCCATGACGGCGCGAATCACGTGTCCGCGGGTGTGGGAAGCCGTCAGTCCAACCAGCGCAGCACGGGCGTTTGGATCCAGATGAGGGGTGCGTTCGCCCATCAGATAGGGCAGCCAGAAGGCGCCTTCCGAACCGGCGGGCGCCGAACTGGCTTCGTCCGCCAGAACGTCGTAGGGATCGCGGCCCGCGTTCGCCGGCGGATCTGATGGCAGACCAAAGCGATCTCGAAACCAGCGGAGAGATAATCCCGCGGCTTGGGTGACGCCCATGACGTGCCAGCGCCCGGGAATGGCGTGGCAAAAGGTGTGGAGGCGCCCCTGTGGGTCGAGTGCCGGACGATCGGTCGCGGCAAACACGACACCGGAGGTCCCAATGGTGGCGCTGACTGCGCCGGCGCGCGCGATGCCCATTCCGACGGCCCCGGCCGCCTGATCTCCCGCTCCGGCAACCACCGGAGTTCCGATTCTCAACCCCGTGGCATCTGCGCCGGCCGCAGAGATTTTTCCGCAAACCTGGGGCGACTCCGACAGTGCCGGAAGCAACTTCGGGTCGATGCCCGCTTTGCTCAAGACTTCCATCGACCATCGCCGGTTGGTCACATCCAATAGCAAAGTGCCGGAGGCATCGGCCACATCGATCGCCCGTTCTCCCGTAAGGCGGAATCGCACGTAATCTTTGGGCAGCATCAGGTGCGCGACTCTTGCCCATTTTTCTGGTTCGTTTTCGCGCACCCAGAGCAGTTTGGTAAGAGTGAAATTCGTCAAAGGCGGATTGCAGGTCAGCCGAATCAGCGCGTCCCGGCCGAATAACTCCTCCAGTTCGCTGCATTGTGCTTCGCTGCGCTGATCGCACCAGATAATGGCACTGCGCACGACGTCATCACCGGAGTCGAGCAAGACCGCGCCGTGCATCTGGCCGGAAAATCCGACGCAGGCAATCTCGGCGGCAGCGAGAGCGGAACCGTCAAGCGCCTTCCGCACCGCCGATCCACAGGCTCGCCACCAGTCCTCAGGATCCTGTTCGGCCCAACCCGGCTGAGGACTGTCGAATGCCCGGTGCTCCTTCGATCCGGACGCGACGATTTTTCCGGCGTTGTCGATGACCAGCGCTCGCGTGCCGCCTGTGCCCACGTCAATACCGAGATAAGCGATGTTCCCTCCTGAAAGGTGCAATTCCGGGCGACTGGCCTAGGCGAAATCCGCCGCCCTGTCCCGACTGATTTCCCGCAGCTGATTGACTTTCTCTTGGTCCGCTTCTTGAGATTGCCGTTGTAAAAAGAAATCGAGATTCCCGCGCATGACCAGGTGTGGCGGCAGCGAGACTTGGTGGGATCGACTGGCACCCTCGGCCAAGAACTCGTGCACCATTCGGAACGCCATCTGTCCTTGAGCTCGAGGACGCTGGTAGATCGTCGCCGCCACAACACCGGAACGAATCTGGGGAACAAGATCGGGAAACAAATCGGTCGTAATGATCGTCAGGCGATCCAGAACTTTTCGGTCGCTGGCCGCCTTCAGCACTGGAATCGACGCTTCCGTACTGATGTAGACTCCCGACAAGTCTGGATGTTCTTCAAACAACTTGCAGCATTTGCGGTAGGCTTCCTTGTCCACGTCATGATCTTCGATCGGCTTCAACAAGAGCAGATTGGGATAGAAGGTCTTCAGGGTGCTTTCAAAGGCAGCGTATTTTTCGGCATGCTCGGTGATCGCCATATCGAATAGCGTGACTGCGATCGACCCTTCCCGCCCGCCGAGAAATCGCCCCATCAGATCAGCGGCGATCGACCCGCTCGCCAAAGTGTCGACTGCCACGATGCCCAACCGCCCACTATTGGGGGCGTCGGTCGCAACGCAGACAACAGGAATTTTGGCGCGAGAAGCGCGCCGTATCCAGGACCGCAAGATCTGTGGACGGCTGGGAAAGGTGATGATCCCATCTACTTGATCGCGGATCGCCGCTGCGAAAGCTTCTTCTTCCCCTTCCCCAAGACGCGGGCAGGTTCGAAACTCAATCTCGACATTTTCCAGCAAGACCGACGCGGCCTCCTGTCGAATTCCGGAGCGCACCTCGTCCCAAAACGAGGTGGTCCCTTGGAGAGTGTGGACCGAGATCCGCAGAGTCTTTTGGGAAGACAAGTACCGGGCGGCAAGGTTGGGCCGATATCCGAGGGTTCTCGACATCTGCAGCACCCTGGCCTTGGTCATTGGACTTACGCCCGGGTGATCATGCAAGGCGCGATGCACCGAACCGATGGAGGTGCCCAGCGCTTTCGCAATGTCACGGAGAGTTGTGGGTGGCTTGCCCATGTTCTTGGCCCCGCTTCGGCTATCCGACCCTGTGGCTTTGGGTCGTCATGTTGGACGGGTTAGAACCGTAAACGTTAACGAAACTTCATCAAATGTGCAAGCTTAGGGCAGGATTAATTTTGGCGAACACCAATGTCTACTGTGGGGTGTGCAGTACGAGCCTGACGCCACCCTCCTAAGCCAGCGACCACTGGATGGCCGCGTAAGAATGCGCCGGCAGTTCCAGGACGCTGCGCGATCCCTTGGGGGCACCGATTGAGAACGCCTGCGGAACGATGCGTTTGGGATCGGCAAAACTGTTGGCAGCTTTCAGATCGTCGCCGGTCAGCAACCACGCCGCCACGACTTTCGAGGGCGATCGATCCTGCCATTCGAATTCCACCTTCTGCGGCTTCGACAAATCCCGGTTGAGAGCGAATATTGTCGCCGTTCCCGCCGGATCGTCGAGGGTTCCTGACACGTCCACATAGGGAACGCTGTCCAGACCGGGAACGGTGTAGCTCGCCGACTCCACGAGAAGATTCAGGACCGCTCCCTTGGCATACCGCAGGGCCCAACTGTAGGGGTAAAAGATTGTTTGCCGGAACATACCGTCGGGATTGGTCATGATCGGAGCGATCACGTTCACCAGTTGCGCCAGGCACGCGATCTTGACTCGATCGGCGTTGCGTATCAAGGAATTGATGAGTCCGCCGACCAGCAGGGCATCTTCGAGGTTGTACACCTCCTCCAGCAAATGAGGCGCCTCAGTTCGGTGACCGTCGACCGCATCTCCGCTGCGGGCGCGATACCAGACGTTCCACTCGTCGAAGGAAAGCCACAACTTTTTCGGGGAGCGCTTGTGCCCGCGAACTTCGTCACAGACCGCCGCGGTCTCGGCAATCTGACGCTCCATGCTTAGATTCATGGCCAGGTACTTCGTCGTGTCGCCAGCTGTGTCGTTCTGATCGTTGCCGAAATAGCGATGCAGGGAGAGGCCGTCTACATAGTCGTAACACTGCTCCAATACTTCGCGATCCCATTCGAGGTAGGTCGGCATGCCGGGGCCGCTCGATCCGCAAGCCACAAGTTTGAGCGAGCGCTCTACACTTCGCATCTGTCGGGCGGCATCCGCAGCCTTGATGCCGTATTCAGTGGCGGACATGTGTCCGATTTGCCAGGGTCCATCCATTTCATTGCCCAGACACCAGTGGCGCGCCTCATGCGGCTCGGCAAACCCGTGCTGTCGGCGCAGATCGCTCCACTTGGTTCCCTTTTCCACATTGCAGTATTCGACCAGGGCCGCCGCCTGTTCGGGAGTGCCAGTACCTAGATTCAGCCCCATCAGAGGCGACGCTCCGGCGGCCTTGCACCATGCCATGAATTCATTCGTGCCAAACTGATTGGGTTCGATCGAATTCCACGCCTTGTCGAGCACGCGTGGTCGATCCTGCTTTGGGCCTACGCCATCCAGCCAGTGATAGCCGGAAACAAAATTGCCTCCTGGATAGCGGACGATGGGAACCCCGATTTGACGGACCTCGTCCAACACATCCTTGCGAAAGCCATTGGAATCGGAAAATTTCGAGCCTGGCTCGTAGATGCCCCCATAAATGGCGCGCCCCAGATGTTCGAGAAAAGAACCAAAGAGGTTGCGATCCAGCGGCGCAATCGTTCTTCTGCTGTCGATGAAAACCCGCGCCGGCGAAGAGTCCGACGACGGTTTGGCTTGCGCCAAGGCAGCAAGCGGTCCGGATCCGATTACTATTCCCGCCGAACGGGCGATGGCGGCGCCGGAGGCTTGTTTCAGAAAAGAACGTCTGGAATAGGTGAAGCGACTCATGTGCGAGCTCCGATCGCAGTCCAATCTAACGCAGATCGGATGCATTTGAGAAATCCTGCGCCGAGGGACGATTGGGGAGGCGGGCTGCTGCTACGCGGCCGTTTTTGTCCGGAATTCCCGAAAGACCGTAAATCCAGGTGCAGATCGTGTCCCGCCACAGGATCGCCTGGGCTGCCTGGTATTGGAACCGCGCCAAAATATCGCGGTAACGCTCTTCATCGATGTGTCCCTCGATCGCTTTCCATTGCGCGACGAAATCCCGAGCACGGTCTGCGCCATCATAGTGGGAGTCGTAGACGTATTGGATGACGGTTTCCCCTGAGCGCAGAATGTGTTTATAGCGCACGTGATGGAAAAACAGGAGAAGTGCGTCAGGACAGTTGTTGAGCGATTCATAAAGCCTTTGCACTTCGGGCGGATACTGGCCGATGAATCCAGTTCCCGTCGATACCGTACGATCCATGCCAATTCCCTCGTGATCGGCGCGATGCCATTGTCCCCAGCCATTCTGCTCGGAGGATTGCGGTCCAGGATCGTAGTGATTTCCGAGAATGTTGGTGAGGGTTCCCGCACCGAGCGGTCCGGTGTAGCTCTCGTAGACCGGCCAGGAATTGAGTTGCATCGCGACGATGGTTTTGACCACGAACGGGTCGCTGCCGAAGGTGAGGCGCGTCCATTCATCGGCGATCTTCTCAGCGCTGAGATCGGGATCCCACGCCAGGCGGCCGTAGCCATAGAGATTGGCCATGGCGAGTGGACTTCCTAACCAGTTTGCATCCATCCCTACGTTAGCAACGCCTACGAAGCCACCCGTGGGCCGATGGTAGAAGCGGCCGGCTACAAGATTCTTCACCGTCGCGGCCTTCCCCGCGACGTGCATGTCGAAGTCTAACGCCCCTTTCCACATGGGTACCAAGAAACAGAGATGACGCTGCTGCCCGGTATATTCCTGCGTGATTTGCAGTTCCACAGCTTCATTGCTGCGACCGAGACCAGCGAAGAGCGGGGAGACCGGTTCGCGCACCTGGAAATCGATTGGACCATTCTTGATCTGAATGATGACGTTGTCTTCGAAGGCGCCGTCGAACGGATGAAAATTATCGTAAGCCGCCTTGGCGCGATCATTCTTCAAGTCCTGCCAGTCCAGATGGTGGTTGTAGACGAAGGCGCGGTAGAACACGACGCCACCGTGGGGCCTGAGTGCACGCGCAATCGCGTTGGCCGCGTCGGCTGGCGTTCTGCCGTAAGTGGAAGGGCCGAGCCGGCCCTCGGAATCCGCTTTAACGACGAAGCCGCCGAAGTCCGGAATGAACCGGTAGATCTCATCGACCTTCTTCCGCCACCATTGTTCGACCCGGGGGTCCAAGGGATCAAACGTGTCCAGACCCCCGATGACTTTTGGACTGCTTAGATCGACGGACAGGGAAAGTTGCACGCCCCATGGACGGAACACGTCCGCGATGCGGCTGACCTGCGCGATAAAGCCATCTTCGAGCACGGCGGGCGCGGCATTCACATTGTTAATCGTGCACCCGTTGATACCGATCGAAGCCAGCAGCCGAGCGTACTGGCCGGCGCGTATCAAGTCGCTCCGAACTTTTCCGTCCGCGAAGAATATTGAAGCTCCACCATAACCGCGCTCGATGCGGCCATCGAGATTATCCCACTGATTCACCCAGCGGACCGGAGCGTACGGTCTGTGCACCTCATCGATATCGGCAAGGCTATCGCCGCGAGCGATCTTGCTCAGCAGAGCGAACACGCCGTAGAGAACACCGCGGTCCGTGGACGCGGCTACCAACAAACATTCGGAGCCATGGATATTCGCGCTCTTCAGCCAATACCCATCCAATGCCAGTTCTGGTGGGAAATTCAACTTCGGGGCCAGAGCGCGCAGGTCTGCCAGCTTCGCGAGCACAATCGCAGCTCCCGGAGACAAGACAGGGGCCGCGCTTAAAGGCTCACCTAGCATTTGCCCGATGCCCTGGACCAATTCCTGCTGTGCAGTCTTGAGTACGACAGAATCACCGAGCAACGTGGTCTTGAAAGGCAAACCTTGGTACGCCTGCTGCCTTTGTGGGTCTAATCGGGAGTAACGCAGCCAGGCCTCGGCCCCTGTTTCGGCGTCGGCGGTAAGAGGAAATGGGGCAACCGAGATGCAGATCGTTGCCAAGATTGCGCACAAGAGAAACCTGCGCAGCCCCATGTAGTGAACTGGAGCCTTGACGGTTTGCTCCTCTTTCGTGGACCAAGTTGATTTCGTCACAAGCGCGCGTCCTCGCGTACTCGAGTATAAAAGCAGATTTGGCGCTCGTATTCCAGCCATGGAAGCTCAGTCTGGTTCCGGCGCAATCACAATCAGATTGCTTTTCGCGCGCTACAGGCCTAACATTCGCGACATGGAGGGCCTGCCCATGATGCCCGGCCCGGTTTACAAGCGTTTCTTGAAGACTGCGGCAATTACATTTCTCGCGGTTTCTGCATTTGCCCAAGCACCTCCGAAATACGATACCGCCACCGAAGGAAAGGTCAAGGGAACCGTGGAAGAAGTGAAGATTGTTCCGCCCACGGGCGGCAAGCCCCTGGCTTATCTTGTGCTGAAGAGTGGCGCGGATGCGGTCCAGGTATTTCTTTGCCCCAAGAAGTTTCTCGATGATATGGGCGTGGCCTTCAAAGCCGACGACGAGATTGAGGTTACGGGCTCAAAGATCAAGCAGGACGGAGCGGATCTGACTCTGGCCCGCGAAGTGGTGCTTAAGGGTGGCGACACGCTGACGCTACGTTTCAAAGACGGCAAGCCAGCCTGGTAGAGATCCAGTCTCTGGCGAGCGACCCTACGGTTCGCCAGCGGAATTCCGCAAATTTCGATCCCCTTGCCCATCGCGCGGGCCAGCTTCATCTCCAACTCTTCATCTTCCTGATAATCTCAAGCTAGAGACCTATCACCAACCTTTAGGAGTAAGCACACAGTTTGCCGCCTCTAATCAATGTACGCAGCATCTCCAAAGCTTTTGGATCCGATCCACTCTTTCAGAACGTCTCGTTCACCGTTTCCGAGGGAGATCGCGTCGGCCTGATCGGTCCGAACGGCTCTGGCAAGTCCACCCTGCTCCGGATTCTTGCCGGCACGGAAGACACAGATGACGGCGAAATCGCCGTCCGCAAGCGAATCCGTCTGAGTTACGTCGAGCAAGAGTCAGAGTTCAGGCCGGGGGACACAGTTCGCTCGCTGGTCGAGGCCGCATTGAAAGCCTCCGCGGTGACCGAGTCGGAGCGCGGAACGCGTTTTGCGGAGACCCTGGGACGCGCGGGCTTCGTGGACTTGGAAGCGGAAGCTACGGCGCTCTCAGGAGGTTGGCAGAAGCGCCTCGCAATCGTCCAAGCGCTGGTCGAGAGCCCCGATATTCTGCTACTTGATGAGCCCACGAACCATCTGGACCTGGCTGGCATTGAGTGGCTCGAAGAGGTCCTTGAGCAAACCGGCTTCGCCTGTGTGGTCATCAGCCACGATCGCTATTTTCTGGAGAATGTTGCCACCGAGATGGCGGAGTTGAGCCGAATTTATCCAGACGGATTGCTGCGCGTAAGAGGTCGCTACAGCACCTTCCTGGAGAAGAAGGAAGAATTCCTCCACGCCCAATCGAAGCGACAGGAAGCGCTGGAAAATCTGGTTCATTCGGAAATCGAATGGCTGCGCCGCGGAGCCAAAGCGCGCACCAGAAAATCGAAAGCGCGAATCGACAAAGCGGGCGAGTTGATGGTGGAACTTGCGGATCTGAATACGCGAAGCCGGAGTGAAACCGCGCAAATTGACTTCTCCGCTACCGATCGCAAGACCAAGCGCCTGATTGAATTGCAGAATGTCGCGTACGAAATCGGCGGGAAGCGACTGTTCCAGGGCTTGAACTTCATCATCTCCGCCGGATTAAGAGTTGGGTTGGTGGGCCCAAACGGCAGCGGCAAGACGACATTGCTGCGCTTGCTGCGCGGAGAAGTTGCGGCGACCGAAGGAGAGATTCGTCGAGCAGAAAAGTTACGGATTGTGTACTTCGACCAACGGCGCGAACTCGACCCCAATGTGACTCTGCGTCGAGCCTTGGCGCCCGAGGGCGATTCCGTTATCTATCAAGACCGGGTCACCCACGTCGCATCATGGGCAGCGAAGTTTCTGTTCAAGAGCGAACAACTCAACCAACCGGTCGAGCGACTTTCCGGCGGAGAGCGCGCCCGGGTTTTGATCGCGCAGCTCATGCTTCAACCCGCCGACGTTCTTTTGCTGGATGAGCCCACCAACGATCTGGATATTCCCACCCTCGAAATCCTCGAGGAAAGCCTGCTTGAATTTCGTGGATCGCTGGTGTTGGTCACGCACGATCGTTACATGCTTGATCGTGTATCGACCATCGTGCTGGGATTGGATGGTCGAGGCGGCGCCGAACGCTTCGCCGACTATTCACAATGGGAGACTTGGCAGGCAGAACGCGAGCAAGCCGCCGAGACAACTGCTCGCGCCGCCACCCGTGCCCCGAGCGCGGGAACTGCGACGTCATCGAAAAAGAAACTCTCGTACCTTGAGGCTCGCGAATACGCCAGCATTGAAGAGCGCGTCGCCGCGGCCGAACTGGTACTGGACACGAAACGGGTCCGTTCCGGAGATCCTTCCATTGCCACCGACAGTGCACGTCTGATGAGCGCTCACGCGGAATTGGAAGAAGCCCAGAAAGAAGTGGACGAACTTTACGCGCGTTGGGCAGAGCTTGAGAAGAAGCAAGCCTGATCTTGAGTCCGCTGCCTCTGCCAGTTCCGCCATCCCGGCACTTCGTGGAAGTGCTTGATTATACAGCTAATTTCGCGTTCTACTTCGTGGCCATCCCAAGCGACAAATGTGAAACTGTGTAAGAAAGTGTGTCGATCTTCGCCGATTTCCACAGCTTCTTGTCCCTGCCCGTGAAACGCTGTACCGGCGTTCTCGGGCTCAGAGCCCATTGCCAACTCATAAGAGAGCACCCGTTGGAAATTCTACCACTCATCAGAATTAGGGCTGCTATCTTTTAATTTCGCGCGAAGCTGGCCACTTGGCGTCTGTGAACCTATGGCCGAGCGGCGCCAAGCGCTGCGTTTTGCCTTCCCTTATGGCATTCTTGTCAATTCGCAATTTCACACAGCGCACCCGGTCAGAAGATCTTTCCTCTGTGCTGCCTGCAGTGCCGAGAATTGACTTAGCGTTCGTCTACGCGCGAAGCTTTCGGCCCGCCGGCAAGGGCTCGCCCGCCAGTCATTTTTTCACCAGCCCAGATCTGATTGTGTTGCACCGTATTTATGCTATTGCGCTGTACGTTAATTATCTTATTCAGTTGCACCATTTTTATCTTAATTGTGTCGAGAGAGGACTTGGTGCCGCCCGCTTGGAAGTGCGGCCCCGCACCCCGTTGCATAAGCTAATCTCGCTGTTTCTTCGTCAGGTGGATTTAGCGTCGGCGAGTGAGGCCCTTTGCCGAGGCCTATGTCTCGGGCGTCAAGTGCGTCGGAAACATCCGGATCTTCACTAGCCTATATGTCCCGCAGTGGTTGCAGATGATGCGGAAGTCCGGTGAACGGGATCGAGTCGCCGGTATTCTATGGTGGATATTGCGCCACAACTCTTGCAGTGACCATTCAGGTAAGCTCCCATCATGTACACAGCCAAGCAATCCACTAGATTTTTTAGCTTCTTCGTTGCCATCAACGAAATCTTGCTTTCAGATCAGCAGGTCTCCCGCTGGATGATGGTCGTTAGTAGCTGTCTTTGCCGTCCGGCGGTTCGTACAACTCCTGTAGCTGCTCAATCTCGTCAATGATGCGTTCCATGCCCATGCGTCACAATCATTAAGTACGAAGCGGGTGTTAGTCAAAGGCAAGCGGTTCCCATCTCCAAGCATTGCCCCTGCTCGTGACTCGCCCAAGGCCGGGGAACGGGAAGTGATAAGCGAGTACGTTTACATTATCGGCGGCTGCACGGTCGAGCAACCGTTGCCGAGTCATTACGGCACCATCCTCACTCAGATCGA
>Ga0209006_10003210_pt1 | contig 14847 bp, 20 predicted proteins | sample JacPin_JW_Ref_O2_FD_188567 | JGI IMG/M metagenome (GOLD analysis project Ga0209006, IMG submission 188567) | Forest soil microbial communities from Algoma, Ontario, Canada - Jack Pine, Ontario site 1_JW_Ref_O2 (SPAdes) (version 2) | ecosystem: Environmental > Terrestrial > Soil > Boreal... | reverse complement strand
CCGTTTACCGCTATCAGCGGCGGGAGCGAAGAAGGCTATCCGGTTCTTCAGCACATCCAACGTCTTGTGGAAGGCGAGATCGTCTGGGCGCCCGGTATTGATGGCGGTCTCGTGCTTACCGCGCGGGGGGGAGATTTCGAGCTCGATCTCGGCCAGGACCTGTCCATCGGATACCTCAGCCATTCCGGGACTGAGGTCGAACTGTATCTGCAGGAGAGTTTCACCTTCCGCTGTTGACGACGGAAGCCGCGGTCTCGCTGTCGGCCCCACGAAAGTGACGTCCCTTCATCCAATTAACAGACGGCCTCTAACAGCGACAGCGCGTCACCGCACCTTCGCGACGAAGTCGGTGTCGATCAGGATCTTTCTGAAGCGCGAGCGGCCAGACCATCGCGTCATTCACCGCGGTTATTGATACAATGCCTTTACTGCGCGCGGCCACGCCAATAACCATTGCGCCGTGCTCGCAGACGGCGACGCATTGCTGATGGTGTTCTAGCTTCTGCCGTGGTCGAGACCATTGCGGTCTTTGCTCAGCGTAGCGACGGCGCGATTAAAACGCATGCAGGGAGTAGAACTATGGCGCTTCACTTAATGGGCTATTCACGTCGCAACGTCCTGAGATGGGGCAGAGGACTGCTCACAATCGGTGTTGCAGGAGCCGTACTTCCGAATTTTGGGATGGACGAAGCGCTCGCCGCAAATCTCGGCGAAGGCGATATCGCCATATTGAATTATGCCTACGCGCTCGAGCAGCTCGAAGCCGCATTCTACATGAAAGCGACGGAAAATCCCTTCAGAGGGATGATGGCCGCGGAAACAAAGACCCTCGGAGAGATTCGTGATCACGAGATCGCGCACCGCGAATTTTTCAAGAAAGCGCTCGGACACAGCGCGATCATCGACATCGAAGTTGATTTCTCCAAGATCAATTTCAACGATCGTTCCAGCGTGCTCGGCACCGCCGATGCTTTCGAGAATCTTGGCGTTGCCGCGTATAACGGCGCCGGCCATCTCCTCAAAAAAGTCGACTACCTCGAAGCTGCTGGGGCGATAGCCTCAGTAGAGGCTCGTCATACCGCGATGATCGCCGCATTGCTTCATGGCTTGTCTCCGATCGCGGCCGGTGCCGGTCACGCTAGCACAAAAGGCCTCGACCTTGCGACGCCACCGCGCGATGTGTTGACCGAGGCCCGACCGTTCATCAAGACACCGCTTGATGCCGCTTCGCTCAACTGAGGACACGCCAATGACAGATACAGGCACTTTCGTTCTTGACGAGATCGAGCCGGAGATCGGCACGAAGATCGTCGTAAGCCGGCGCCAGATCTTTGCCAAGTATCGCCGGTTGGCACTGGTGGGTAGCGTGCCGACGTTATTGGCGATGGCGGCAACCGAAGCGTTCGGGCAAAGTGGATTACCGCAACAGGTGGTCGATGTGCTCAACTACGCACTATCGCTCGAGCATTTCGAGGCGACCTTCTACAAAATGGCCAACGCAACGAAGGATCTCATTCCATCCAAGTATCAGGGCCTGTTTCGCGAGATCGGCGAACACGAAGCCGGGCATGTCGCATTGATCAGTGGCGTTTTGGGCCCTGCCGCCGTCCAAGCACCGAAGTTTGATTTCACCGCCGGTGGCAAATATCCGGACGTGTTCTCGAATTTCCATACGTTCTCAACCCTGGCGTCGACAATCGAAGACACCGGCGTCGCCGCCTTTAAGGGACAAGTCGGCAACCTCATTGGCTCATCGGTCTTACAGACGGCACTTCAAATCCATTCCATTGAGGCGCGTCACGCAGGATCCGTCCGTTTGCTGATTGGCAAAACTGGTTCCGACGGTGCGTTCGACAAGCCCATGAGCAAGAGCGAAGTTCTGGAAGCGGTAAAGCCGTTCTTCGTTTGAGATCTTGGGTCCTGCGCACCCCGAGCCCTGAAGTTTCGTGATGAAACGGACATCAACCGGCAGGCAAGGCCGGTTGCATCGGTCGCTAATGACCCCAATGCGGACATTGCCCGCTTCGGCGTCCTTTTCCACACGCTATTTATGCGGTGTTAATCTACCACACGCGGTGAAACAGTTATGACTTTTTGCATGAAGCAAGGGACAAATGCGATAGCGTTTGCCTATCGGGATTCATGCCGGGGGGGCGGCCCATGACAAGATCGCTTTGGCTTGTTGTCGCGTTAGGCATTGCGACGATCTCGCATCGTTCCACAGCTTCCGAAATATCAAAAGATCAAATCGCGACGCTCTGGCAGTCAAGCTGCAATCCATGGGTCGATTATAACTGCGCGGCGCCCAAGGTTTCGCCGAGGACGCTCCGGGCCGTGGAACGGAGCGGGAATTGCGATCCGTATCTCGATTACAAATGTCTTGATGCTTATCTCGGCAATGATTTCTTCACGCGCTTTTACCGGTATTACGCTCTCGAATGGGGACACGGTGCAGCGCCGAGTGACCCAAACGCACCTCCGAGTCGCCGTTCCGAGTCAGTGTGGCCCGTCACACCCCAATCCACGCCGCCAATGCCGTTTACCGAATGGCCGTATGGCGGCACGACCGCGATCGGCGTGACGAGACCAAATTCGGTCGACAGTCCGCTCATGGTCGCACTGTCAAATACCCAACTCGGTGCAGGGATGAACGCCTCGCATGTTCAAGTCTATGGTTGGGTCGAAGTAGGCGGCAACGTTAGCACCAATTCAGTCAAACCAGCCGGCAACGTTCCAGTCGGGTACGATTACACCCCCAATACTGTCCAGCTCGACCAAGCAGTCGTCTACATCGAGCGTCTGCCCGACACCGTCCAGAACGATCACTTTGATTGGGGCTTCCGCTTATCATCGATATACGGCGTCGACTATCGATACACGACCGCTTACGGCCTTTTCAGCTATCAACTTCTCAACCACAATTCCGTCAATGGCTACGACTTTCCGATGGAATATGTGGACCTCTATTTCCCGGTGATGCAGGGTTTCGATGTTCGCATCGGTCGGTTCATCTCTATACCCGACATCGAGGCACAGCTGGCGCCCAACAACTACAACTACGTCCACTCATTGACTTACACCTACGACAATTTCACCAATACCGGCATCCTCAACACGCTGGCAGTCACCAAGAATTGGATCGTCCAACTTGGCGTGGTCGTTGGGACAGAAACGATGCCGTGGAATATCGGTGCCCGCATCCCAAATACAGACCCCAATGCGCTGTATCCCGGAAGCACAATGTTGAAAGATCCGGGCGCACAGCCGTCAGCCGTGGTCGGCTTGCGCTGGACGAGTGATAGCGGGCGGGACGATATTTATCTCGTCGCCAATTCAATCAACAACGGCGTATGGGGCTACAATAATCTGCAATGGCTTGGAGGCACCTATTATCACAAGTTCAACGATTACTGGCACATCGCTTTCGAGACCTGGAACATCCACGAATTTAAAGTGCCGAACCTGGATAACCCCATTGCCGCAGCCGCGATCGCCGGTGGCGGAACGCCTTTCAGCCCACAGATCATGCCGTTCAATGCGCCCAATGCGGCGCATTGCGGCAATGCCACAGCGCTGACCTGTACCGCCGACGAGCAGGCGTTTCTGCTCTACGTCAACTACTCACCAAATAAGCTAAACAACTTCACCCTGCGAACCGAATTTTTCATGGACCCGCAGGGGCAACGGACCAGTGTCGTCACCAACTATGTTGATGCAGCGTTGGCATGGCAACATTGGTTCTCGCCGCAAATCGAAGTACGCCCCGAGATTGCCTACTATCGCTCCCTAAATGCCGACGCATTTAATGGCAATGCCAGCGCTGGAATAGCACCATCGAGGAATTGGGCAGTTATTGCGGCCAGTGACTTAGTCATACATTTTTGACTAAGCCGATTTTTCGGAATTCTAACGGTGTGGCCTGCCCAAGGATAATGGCCCTTCGAGCGGAACACTGCATGGAGTTGACAACCCAATCTCGCGTCTCGAAGAAAACGGCGTATCCCTAAGTCACTATCGATAGAACTCACAAGTCAGAAAGTGGCCCGTCGCGGCATGAAATTCTGAGACCAGCGTTGGTCGCTTTCGGATGCAGAGCGGACATGGCCGGTGCTGCTGCTGGCTCGACCGGTTCTTCCCCGTCAAAGTTGATCGTACCAGCGAACCCCACTGGCTGCCCAGATCTACGGCGCGATCCGAGAGGGCATCGAGAACGGGCGGCTCACCTCAGGCGCGCGGTTGCCCTCCTGGCGCGATCTGGCTACTCAACTGGGCGTTTCCCGCGGCACCGTGCGTGCGGCCTACGAACGTCTCATTGCGGAGCAATTCGCGATTGGCCTCGGGCCGGCAGGAACTCGTGTGGCTTGAACGGCAGCCCCTATCATCACTACCTGAACGGTCGCAGGAACCACGGCTCCTGCCGGAACTCTTCTATGAGTTCGGACGCATGCCGCTGGCATTTCAGATGGGCGTCCCCGCTCAAGACGCGTTTCCGTTCAAGTTATGGTCACGCATAATGACGCGTGAGACCCGGCGGGCCGCCGCAGCGCCGGTGACGTATCCGGATCCCCGCGGCGATCCGGAGCTGCGAAAGCAGATCGCGGTTTACTTGGGGGCTCGCCCGCGGCATTCGGTGCAGCCCCTCTCAGGTGCTCGTCACAGGCGGATTCTCAGGCGCGCTTGGTCTAGCAATTCAAGGCCTTCAACTAGGCAGGATGGAAAGCCTGGATCGAGGATCCAGGCTTTCCGCTCACTCGTGCCGCGCTCGGACTGGCTGGCATGCGTGTAACCGCGATCCCGGTGGACGCGGAAGGTTTTGACGCCGCCGTTGGTATCAGGACCGCCCCGGCGCGATACTGGCAGTTGTGACACCGGGCCAGCAGGCGCCGCTCGGTATGACGATGTCGCTACCGCGGCGGCTTGCACTGCTCGCTTGGGCTTGGCGCAACGACGCCTGGATCATCGAGGACGATTACCTGAGCGAATTGCAGCTGAAAGGACGGGCGGCTCCAGCGCTTGCTTCTCTCGATCATGCAGGACGGGTGCTGCACATCGGCAGTTTTAGCAAAACGATCAGCCCGGCGCTGCGTCTGGGGTTCATGGTCGTGCCGCCGGAGCTGGTTCATTCGTTCGGAGAGCTCGCCGCATGCTTGGCGCCGGCGCCGACTGCGGCGGTGCAGCGCGCCGTGAGATTCCTTCGGGAAGGACATTACATTCGCCATCTGCGCCGCATGAAGCTGCTTTACGCTAATCGACGCGAGGCCCTGCTTCGTTGCCTGGGAGAGATGGCGTCCGACGCGATAAAAGTACAAACAACGGCGGGGCTCGCTGTGATTATCCAGCTTCCAAAGTCCGCGTCAGACGTGGACATCGCTTCGCGCGCTCTACAATTCGGCTTAGCGCCCGCTCCTCTGTCACCCTGGTACGTGCAACCTCTGCGGCGGCAGGGCTTCCTGTTGGGCGTGACCAATCTCGATGAGCTGAGGTTGACGGCGTCCTGTCGTTTGCTGCTCCAACTGGTGTAATGGCAGCATACCGGTTTTGCTTGCATACACGCCTGCCGGAGACACGCTCTAACGATCAACGTCGCGAAAACGGTGCTCCCGCCAAGATCTGCCACTTTTCGCCTTGTCGTAAGAGCAAAGTTTGGACACCAAAACTTGGTCCGTTATTGCGGGCGTCGGTCGTCGTTCGAAGCACAGGCGACGCCCCGCCGCTAGAGCGACGGCCACGAGAACACCTGCTTTCCGCAGTGCTGGCCCATGATGGCGGTGGCGGCTTCGAACTGCTCTAAGTTAGCCGGGTGGATGATCAAGACGATACCGCCGTTAAAAATCTGGTTACGGGCCCACTCGTGGACGTGAGCTTCGTGACGCTGCCCGAAGAAAGCGGCCAGTCCACCGACGCTTCCTCCGGACGCCAATGCCGCCAGTACGGCGGGAGCTGCGACGCCGCCTGTGGCAGCCAAGACAGCGCCAGCGCCAGCGCCAGCGAAGGAAGCAACTGTGGCCGCCAGGGAGGTTACAAGCGTGCGAACTTGCTGCCGGTCGTCGCTCAGCTCGATCTCCACGCGAGGGAGCTGCGCTATGTCACAGCCGATGGCGCCCGTGCAGGATGCCGCTATTTCCTCTTGCGCCAGGAAGCTGATGCGAGCGCGGTCGATTCCGATCGCTTCCAAATCCCTTACTGCCGCCTCGAATTCCGCTTCGCTCTGCAATGCTCCGATGATCTCCCGCGACTCGCTCATTTGTAGGGCATCCTTGTCTAAGTATGATGCAGGAGCCGCCACGTAAACCTTAGGATTCAACAGGTTTGACGAGACCGAGCTGCGTCAGAGCTGCAACGCCGTCGTCCAAACCAACTTCCTCTGAAATCTTCCCATCGATCACTTTGACAATCGAAGTTCCGATGAACTGCATTTTTCGGCCGCTTGCAGGTTGCAGGCTCCCGATCCGAAGATCGGTAAAAGCGGGTCCGGTATGCGTCCCGCCCCCCTCCCACTGTGCAACAACATATTCACCCTCGGCGATCAGGTCGGCCGTCCCCCAGAAATTGAGATCCGGGAACGCGTGTCGAAACTCAGTCATGAAAGCCCTAATATCGTCGCGGCCGCGCCGGGGCGCATGCAGTGAATATTTGAAAATCATATCCGGCGCCGCAAGCTCGTCGACGATGGAAGCATTGAAGGTCTTCCCCCAGAATCCCTCGAACCAGCGAGCGACGATGGCCTTATTCTGATGTTCCGTTTGCATAGGCATCTAAATCCCTTTCTCACCAGTCTGATGGAACCGTTTGACTGGCGCCTATCAGCCATTCAAATCAAATCCGCTGGTCTCATGGAAGCTGCGCTTGAAGGTCCTTCACCTGACTGCGGAACCTATCATCACGGCCGGCTCTGTCGCATGAATTCTGGTGATCTTTTTCATAACGTTGAAATCTCTAGGTTCTTGGGCAGGCGCCATGAACTTCCTCTTCGCCAGCAGGAGAATGTCGGCTGACTAAAGCGCCATTGCCTTGTCGTCACCTTCCGTCGGGTATGCCAGCACACTACAAATTATTGAGTTCATTCTCGTTAGTTATTTGACATCGCTGGCCCTCGCGTAAACTGTAAAATGAAAGCTCGCCATTTTATCTCGCCGATAGAGCTGGAATACAAATATCAAGATAGCGACGTCACGCCGGCGCCCAGGCCAAAGAGCGACAGAGAGTTAAATGGAGTTTAAGATCGGCGATTTCATCACGGGTTCACGGGAAGGAAAACCCTGCGAGGCTGTTATTCTCGACAAAATGGGTGATCACGGTCTTTTAGTTTTACTCCTGCCGGAACGTCGCTGTGAGGAAGTGGCTGCCGGCGATCTTGCCCATTGGCAGCTTGCAGCCATGCCGGGCGCGCGTTGGGTAGAAGTATCGAGGCCGGATTCGCCAAAACCATTCTTCGCGAGTTATCTTCCTTCGTTGCAGGCGGCACTAGCCGTCGATCGAGCCTTTCGAGAGAGAGACGGCGGCTACCGCGTCGTTATCTTCGCGGCGAGCGACTACGAAGAGCAGCTCGTTGAAGAAACAAATGATCCAGCCTTGGCGCGCGGCTATTCGTAAGCTGACCCCGCTTCGTACCGAGGTTCTTCGGCCTGAACGGCGAGGAAAGACGAAGTGTTGCAGTCTTGTCGCCCATGACGGGGGGCAGCAGAAAAGGGCAAAGGATGTCTTTCCGATTTGACCTTCTTGTTCATGCGGCCAACGTATTGTACCTGTTGGCCTTTATGGTGCGCGACATTGTTCTGCTTAGAGTGCTGACCGTAATCGCGATCGTCTGTCTCATTCCCTACTACTACTCTCGCCCCGAACCGATGATGGTGGCCATCTATTGGAATCTTGGTTTCTTGGCTTTGAACCTCTACTGGATCGCACGGCTGCTCCTGGAACGTCTTCCCATAAAATTGACTTCAGATGAGCAAAGACTTTGCGAACTCGTATTCCGCACGATGTCACCTCGGGAGATGATTAAGCTGCTCAAGCTGGCAACCTGGAAAGATGCCAAGGCGGGTCAGTGCTTTGTCAAGCGCGACAGGCCGTTGGACCACCTCATGGTGATCTACACAGGGAGAGCGTGCGCTGAAGTCGACGGCCGCAGGGTAACCGAACTGCAGCCCGGGCAGTTCATCGGCAGCATCGACTACGTCACCCAGGAGACGGCCTCGGCCGATGTCTTAGCCATCGAGCCGACTCGCTATGTTTCCTGGCCAAAATCGAAGCTGCGAGACTTTATGGACAAGAATCCCGATCTGCATTTGGCGCTCAAATCGACACTCGCCATTGACTTGACCAAATGGCTCCAGGCGACCTGGGCGCGCGGGACCGCGGAGGCTGGCCGCGTCGACCGCGCGTAACAATAAGCCGTCACCGCTCATCAGTAGTCACTCGAGGTCATTGAGTCGATAACCCATCGGCATTGGCATTATTCGATCAACTGTCGTGTACTCGGCACAGGAGACTGGCGGAGGAGAGTATGCCGAACGATGTCGAGGCGCTGACGATACTAAACCACGACTACGTCATGTCCGTGCGCGACTCCAACGTGAAACGCTTTGAGGAGATTCTCGCACCAGACTTTTTGTGTACGAATCCCGACGCCTCGCTCCTCACCAGAGCACAATTCCTGGATCTCATCGGCAAGGGGGCTCGCATTACCGAGTTGCGTGAGGACGAGGTTAACGTTCGCCTGTGGGGAGACTTTGCCATCATCCACGCCCGCATCAAATATAAATCCAAGGAAGGCGCCGAGCGCATTGGACGTTACACCGACGACTGGGCGCGCCGGGATGGCAAGTGGGTCTGCGTTTCAGCGCAGACAGCCGGCGAGGATTTTTGAGATTGCGAGGCCTACTTACGCCCGGCGAGATCCCAATTCTACCTATGGGATCTATTCCGAGATCCCGCCGGGGATTCCGCCTGGTTCCTTGGCGAACTCGGCGACAAGAAAATTGATGAACGCGCGGGCGGCCGGTTTGGCCGCTTTGCCGGCCGGCAAGACGGCATGCAACTCGATCTCGCCCATATTCCAATCTGAAAGTATTCGCACGAGGGAACCGTCCGCGAGTTCTTTCTGCGGAGCGCCCAGGGTCATGGTCACGATGCCGAGCCCAGCGACAGCCGCAGCAATCCGGATCTCGTTGAACGTAAGCCGTGGCTGATGACATGCGGTCGCTCATGCCAATCCGCGAAATTGCCGGCGCAGCAGCAATCGCCTAAGCTGGACTGATGGTGCCCGTCCTGTATGAGCGCGTCGGAATAGCCGACCGGCGCATCAGTCCATTTTCCTGGCGAATCCGCTTTGCGCTCGCGCACAAGGAGATATTGCCGGAGGTGGTACCGACACGTTTCGCCGACGTGGAGAAGATCCGCACGCTGAGCGGCCAGCCCTTAGTTCCCGTTTTGGAACACAACGGCCGGGTCATTTGCGGTAGCTGGGCGATTGCTTGTTATCTTGAGGACAATTTCCAGACGGCGGCGTCGCTCTTCGGCACTGGTGTTGGACGCGGCACGACACAGTTCATCAGCATCTGGTGCGATCACGTTCTCTTGTCGCCCGTGCGGCGGGTGGTCGTCCCCGATTTTCTCGCCTGCCTCGATCCTGGGGATCGGGCCTATTTTCGCGCATCGCGAGAAGCCGCATTCGGAGCGCCACTTGAAGTTATCGCGGCGGAGCGCCCGAGGTTCCTGCGTGCCTTTCTCGACTGTCTCGCGCCCTTGCAGGAGACGTTGGCGCGACAATCCTTTGTGTCGGGCGAAGCTCCGGCTTACGCCGACTACGTGGTTTTTTCGGTGTTTCAATTTGCCCGTATCGGATGGCCAATGGATATTTTGCCGGCGACCCGGCCGTTTGAGGCCTTGAGAGCATGGCGCGTGAGGATGGGCGATCTTTTCAACGGCCTCGCGTTTCGTTTCGGTGCGCATCCAAGCTTGGAAAATCAAGAAAGCGTACAGATAAACTGCGGGTGATGCTGCATGAATGATCGGCTCGCGGCGCTAAAGGTCTTCGTGCGCGTTGCGCATGTTCGGAGCTTTTCGAGGGCCGCCAAGGAACTAGGCCTGTCGCAGCCGACGGTGTCGCGCCTGCTTGCAACACTCGAGCGTAGCCTTGGTGTTCCGCTTTTGATGAGGACGACGCGAACGGTTGAGTTGACGCGCACGGGAAAAGATTATCTCGCGCGGGTCGAGCCAGCACTTTCCATCCTCGACAGCGCCGGACAGGCGATCAAGGGGGAGGGCGAGTTGCATGGACTTCTGCGCGTGGCAACGCCGGCCAACGCCGCGGTCCGGGAGATCATCCCGCGGCTTGCCCCGTTCATGGCTGAGCACCCGGCGCTTCACATCGAATTTTCCCTCGACGACCGGCGGCAAGACTTGGTTCGAGACGCGATCGACGTCGCGATTCGGTTCGGAATACTCGGGGATTCGTCGGCCACCACGCGGCGGATTGACGTCAATGTGCGGCTCCTCGCGGCCTCGCCGAGTTATTTGGAGAGGAGCGGGCGATTACTCGTGCCGGCGGACCTGGCTGACCACGAATTGATTGTCGCCCCTCCGGGGGCACTCACCGACGCTTGGACATTTAGGCGCGATGGTCAGGTCCTCTCGGTGCGGGTGGACGGGCGGGTAACCGTAAACGTCACGGAAGCAGGCGTAGCGGCCGCGGTGGCGGGTGTTGGCATTGTTCGATGCAGCGTATGGGGATGCCGTGCCGAGCTTATGGACGGCCGTCTCGTGCCGGTCTTGCCGGAATGGAGGCTGCCGGCCGTTGATGTCAATGCTGTTTTCGCGGCGGGTCGCGGTGCAAAGCCGGCCGCGCGTCGCTTCGTTGATTTTCTCGCGACGTCCTTAAAGCGCACGCCGGCTATCGCGCCTATTAGTGGTCGATAGCGGATTGCGCACGCATAGCCATTAGTAATCGACAACATTCCCAACCAGCATTTCCGAAACAGCGCCGTCTTTGACACCATGGCGGGGAGGAGATGCGCCGTCGTCTCTGAACGCACGACGACCTTGACCGGAGAGGCCAGCATCATGACGGGCCAAAACACATCGACGTTTTTGATTGCGATCGCGGGCGGGTTGGCGGTATTAGCGTTGCCAGTGCTGACGAATGCGTCCGTTATGCTGGGCGTGCCGCATGAGAGCCTACCCCAGGCCGACGCGCTTGTCTCTGAGGGGCAATTTCAAGTCGCCGCAGCCGATGTACCCGTGGTGAACGCCGCGGGCGCGCTGCGTGTGCCGGCGAACTACCGCACCGCTTACGAATATCTCGGCAGCTGGTCCGTCGCCGGAGACGACAAGGGCGCGAAAGAGATGCACATTGTTTTTGCCTCGCCCGGCGCGATTGAAAGTTATCGTGGCGCCGGTCATTTCGCGGACGAGGCGGTTCTCGTCAAGGAGGTCCTTGAAGCCACCACGAGCGAAATGACGACAGGCACGGTCAGCCATCCAACGACCCTCAAAGGTTGGTTCGTGATGGTCCGCGACAGTGCCAACACGCATCCGGGAAATCCATTGTGGGGCGACGGCTGGGGGTGGTCTTGGTTCGATGCGGACAAGCCAACCAAGACCACGTCCACCGACTACAAGACCGATTGTCAAAGCTGCCATATTCCGGCCCAGGCGACCGATTGGATTTACGTGGGTGGCTACGGCGTCTTGGAACGCTGATTTCCTTTTCATTCAAAGAAGAGCGATATGGAAAAAGTCGTCTATCGAAAGATAAATATAAACGGCCTCGACATTCACTATCGGGAGGCCGGCCCTAAAAAAGGCCCGGCGATTCTTTTACTGCACGGCTTCCCTTCGTCCGGCCATATGTTCCGCGACCTCCCGCCGCTTCTCGCCGATCGATTCCGGCTGGTTGCCCCTGATCTGCCGGGCTTCGGGCGATCCAACATGCCCTCCGCCAAGGACTACGCCTACACCTTTGCGAACATCGCTCAAACGATGTCTGTCTTTGCCGACGGGGTCTGCCTCGATACATTTGCCTTGTATATTTTCGATAATGGAGCGCCGATCGGATTACGCATGGGGCTGTCCGAACACAAAGCGCATCACGGCGATCATCAGTCAAAACGGCAATGCGTACGAGGACGGCTTCAGCGATGGATGGCATCCCGTTCGCGCGTTCTGGGCCGATCCAAATGCGGAGCATCGAGATGCCTTGAGACACATCCTTTCTCCAGATGCCGTATTCCGCCAATATACCCAGGGCGTGTCCAATATCGAATTGGTTGCGCCAGACGGATATTCCCTTGACACCTATAATATGGCGAAGCACGGGGCGCTCGAAGCCCAACTCGACTTACTTCTTGATTACCGCAGCAATGTGCCGCTGTACGCGGAGTTCCAGAAATTCTTCCGGACGCGCCGCCCACCGCTCCTGGCCGTGTGGGGCAAAAAATCCACCTTTTCGACACGGGCCACTTCGCGCTCGAGACCCATGTCAGCGAAATCGCAGAAAAGATGCGCGACTTCCTTGATCGGCGCCTTGGCGCTTTTGACTCGCGGGAGCGAACCGAGGACGAGCCGGCCGAACTCTTCGACAACACCGCCGAGCATCGCTTCGAGTTGCCGCTCGAAGCGGGCGAGAAAGCCGTTTCGTATTATCGGATTGAAGATTACCGCATTCACCTGCTGCACACCGAGGTCCCCAGCGTCTGAGCGGCAAAGGTATCGGAGCAAAATTGGCAACGGCTGTCTTCGAACCCATCAAGCGAGCCGGTTTACGGATCGTGGCGAAATGTCCCTTTATGGCAGCTTCGCCGTGAAGCATTTGCGGTACGCCACGATGCTGGACGGCTGACGGCGCTTGTCACGCACTTTATAGTCGGGAGCTATCGTTACGATGCCTTGCCACGATCGCTTGAGAAAAGAAAACTGAAACTACGACCTTGTCGATCCGGACCACGGAGAGCCGTCATGAGCCTACGCTGCTGTCGTTTCGTTGTATTTGCCCTTTTCGCGGCTGTCGGTTCTTCGGCGGTCGGCTGGCCTCCGGCGCTTGCGGCAACATCGAATGCGGAAAAAGACGTGGTGCAATCCGAGGATCGCGTCGTCCACTATCGCACGCGGAGGGTCGACGGCGTCGACATCTTTTATCGCGAGGCGGGCCCGAAAACGGCTCCCGTCGTGATTCTTTTTCATGGATTTCCGACATCATCCCACATGTTCCGGAACCTGATTCCAGCTCTTTCCGACCGCTACCACGTCATTGCGCCGGACTATCCCGGCTTTGGCCAGAGCGCTGCCCCAGATCACACTTCGTTCAGATATACCTTCGCCCATTTTGCAGATCTCATGGACGGTCTTCTTTCCGATCTGGGTGCTGATCACTATGCGATGTACGTCATGGATTACGGCGCGCCCGTGGGATACCGCATCGCGCTGAAACATCCCGAACGGATCGAAGCCCTCATTATCCAAAACGGGAACGCGTACGAAGAGGGTTTGCAAAAGTTTTGGGATCCTATTAAATCCTATTGGATGGATCCATCGCCGGAGCATAGGAACGCCCTCTCAGGTCTCGTCACGGCCGACACCACAAAATTTCAATATACGAATGGAGTAAAAGATTTAACTCGGATTGATCCAGATAACTGGGTCCATGACCAGGCACTCCTTGATCGACCAGGAAATAAAGACATACAGCTTGATCTCTTCCTCGACTACGGCACGAATATCCCACTCTACCCCAAATTTCAGGCATTCCTTCGTGACCGCAAGCCGCCGGCGATCATCGTCTGGGGAAAGAACGATGTGATCTTCCCGGCAGAGGGTGCGACGCCCTATCTCCGCGACCTGCCCAAGGCCGAATTCCATCTGATCGATACGGGCCATTTCGCCCTCGAGGACAAAGCCGACGAGATGGTTCCCTTAATCCGGAGCTTTCTCGATCGCACCCTCGGGAAACAATGAGACCAACTAGGCACGCGGCGCCGCCCGATCAAGGCGCTGCTTGACCGACGGATCGTATTTATTCGACCTCGGCTCCGTAGTAAAAAAGTCGGCATGAAAAGGAAACCTGCGTCGGTTCGAGCGGCGGAAGCGTTCGGGCGTATCCGCCTGTCTCCTTCATTCTTCATGCGCGATTTCCTCTATAGCGAGATTGCCAATATTCACGGGTTCACCAACCTCCCAGACAATCCTGATCTCGCCGTCGCGGCCGGCAGCGAGCTTTGCAACCAATTGCTTGAACCGTTGCAGGCGACGTTCGGGCGTCTTGCGATCCGTTCCGCGTATCGGTCACCTCAGGTAAATGCGTATGGCAATACTCACTACGGCAATTGTGCATCAAACGCACGCGCTGCCGCGCGACACATTTGGGACCAACGCAGCGCGGATGGTGGCATGGGCGCAATGACGAGCGTCGTTGTGCCGTGGCTTGTAGACCGCCTGGAAAAGGGCCTGACTTGGCAGGCGATGGCGTGGTGGATTCACGACCATCTTCCTTACAGCGAATTGCAGTTCTTTCCGAAGCTCGCGGCATTCAACATTGGATGGCACGAATTTCCCAGGCGGCGAATTACAAGTTTCGCGGCGCCTCGTGGGCTTCTGACGAAGCCCGATATGGCCAATCATGATCGTGGTCATAGTGAGGAATACTCAGGTTTTCCGACGATTAAAACCGCAAAGACCCTGGTCGGCGGCTTTGCGGGCGTGGCTCAAAGGTGGCGGAGCACGTCTGCCAGGACAACGGCATGATTTATTTCCGGGTCGTGCGCGCCGTAGAGGAGTGTGGCGCGATGGTTGTGGAAACGGGTGCGCGCCAACGGGACAGCAGGATTGTCCTTCAATTCTTCGCGATAACGGCGG
>Ga0209006_10003208_pt1 | contig 14857 bp, 8 predicted proteins | sample JacPin_JW_Ref_O2_FD_188567 | JGI IMG/M metagenome (GOLD analysis project Ga0209006, IMG submission 188567) | Forest soil microbial communities from Algoma, Ontario, Canada - Jack Pine, Ontario site 1_JW_Ref_O2 (SPAdes) (version 2) | ecosystem: Environmental > Terrestrial > Soil > Boreal... | reverse complement strand
GAGCCTATGAACTCTGGCAGGCCAGAGGTTGCCCGGAAGGATCGTCGCAAGAGGACTGGTTTCGTGCAGCGGAAGAATTGAGATCCCGCGCCTAGACCAAATATTCGGTCGTCCGGCGTGACTTGGTCAGCGAACCCGCCGAGCACGTAGACGATGAGGACAATCAAAAGGATGGTCCCCAACCCAATACCGGCTCCGCACGACTTCAGTGTATTGGTGCCACCCCCGAGGACTGCTGCCCTCAGGAACCGTCACCACGATAAAACGGACGTGACCCTTCCTGACGCGAAAACAACGTCGGACATGGCGCCACACTATTCCAGACAATCTACTGGCGCTGCCGTATAGTCGCTCCGGGAGTCTGCTCGGTCAGGAAGATGTGCGGCACACCCGCATCATTCATAAATTTGTTGATTGTGGGCAGATCCTCGTCGATAAGCTGTTTTATCCTGGCGTCGGCATCGGTCATTTCGAGGCGCAAACGGGGGATCTCGGCCAACTGTCCGCTAGTCGGTGGGAAAGCGTAGCCATCGATTGCGTTCAGCAGAGTGGTGATCCGTTGCGACACCGGCGGCGGGATGTATTCTCCTGATGGACCGCCACCCCGGCCCGGAGGAGGTTTCTCGATTGCGGACATCTTCTTATCCAAATCATCAAGCGCCTTTTGTACGCTGTCAGGCATGTGCGCTGCGCCTGAGCGCTTCCACGTTTCGCGAAGGTCGGTGACGGCTGTGCGCAGAGCGATGAATTGCCGCTGAGCCGCATCCGCCCCCTTCGCCATTTCAAACAGTTCGGTGATTGCCTGCCTCCGCTGAGATCGCTCTAGAGGAGTCATATTCACGCGCAGATCTTCTTCGACCATAACTTTCCCGGTCACTTGTGACGCGCCGAGGGCAACACGAACTGTGTATTCACCCGATTCGACGACAACTCCACGTCCGCCGCCCCGCCCTCCGCCACCTCCTCCGCGGCCTCCGCGGCCTTCGCTCTCGTTAGCCGGGGACGGCGGATCGCTCCGCAGGTCCCATGCTACCCGGTTCAGCCCGGCTTCCTGCGGAAGATCTCGTAATTCGTGAACGACCTTGCCATCAGTATCGAGAATCGTAATCTTTAAATCGGTGCGACGCTCGGGCTTAGTCTTGAGATAGTAGCCGATCAATGCGCCGGGGGGTGGATTGGCAGCGACAAAAAACGCGTGCCCGATGAACGTCTTGCTATCCATCAAATGCCACTCGACCGCCGGCCGCACATCGAATAGGTGGACATCCTTTGTAAGCACCTGCTCAGTCATCTGCTCCAGAGCGGCGATATCGTCGAGTATCCAGATCGACCTTCCATGCGTCGCCAGAATCAGATCGTTGTCGCGCGGATGAATCTGAATGTCGAAAACGGGCACTCTCGGCAAGTTATTCTTGAACTCCCGCCAGCGCTTCCCGCGATCGAAGGAAACGAACAGCCCGTATTCGGTTCCCGCGAACAAAAGATTCTGATTGCGGAAGTGCTCCGCGAAGGCATGGACAGTGCCGTTGTTGCGAGGCAAACCGTTTGAGATATCGGTCCAGTGCTCGCCGAAATCAGTGGTCAGGAATAGATATGGCGTAAAGTCATTTCCGCGGTGACCGTCAAAGCCTGCGAACGCTGTCCCCTCGCCATACTTCGAAGCAACCAGGCGCGAGACGTAGGTCCCTTTGGGAACTCCGGGCACATTCGATACGACATTCTTCCACGTCTGCCCATCGTTGCGTGTAACCTGGAGATTTCCGTCGTCCGTGCCGGCCCACAAGACTCCCGTCCGGACCGGAGACTCGGCAAGAGCCGAAATGCAAGGGAAACTTTGCACGCCGTCGTTAAGAGAGAGCATCTCCCGGCTGGGAAGCTGTCCCATGATCGGAACTTTATTTCGGTCGACGCCGGTGGTCAGGTCCGGCCCCAGCTTCGTCCACCTATCGCCTCGGTCACTTGATTTGAAAACGAAATTACCGCCCGAATAGAGGGTTTTATTGTCGAACTGCGAAATCAGGAACGGCGAGGTCCACTGGAACCGGTAACGCGGTTCAGTTTCACTTTCTTCCCGCGGACGAATGCTCTTCGACTGTTGGCTGCGCAGATCGCGGCGCGTCAGGCTGCCGTCCTGCGACCCGGCGTAGATCGTATCCGGATCCTTCGGATCGATCCGCGACCACATGCCATCGCCTCCACCCACCTTCATCCACTCATCGTTGCTCATTCCTCGCTGCACGAAGGTAGCGCTCGGTCCACACCAACTGTCGTTATCCTGCAAGCCGCCGCAGATGTTATACGGCCTCTTGAAGTCGTAAGAGACAGTATAAAACTGCCCGATCGCGGCTGTCGGGAAAATCGCCCAGGTCTTGCCCCCATCCCAAGAGGCTAGCGGGCCGCCGTCGTTGCCGGCGATCATGTGAGCGGAATTCGCGGGATCAATCCAAATCGCGTGATAATCCTCGTGATGGGAACCGTAAATGCCTCCCGCCGTGCTGAGTGTCGCGTTGCGAAATGTCTTGCCCCCATCCTCCGACGACATGATGCTGTTCCCGCCCAGCCAAATCCTCAGGTCATTGTTTGGATCGACGCGAACCTGGCTGAAATAGGAAGGGCGCGGATTGGTAGCGCCCATGCTCACCCAGTTCGCACCTTTGTCTTCGCTTCGGAAGACGCCACCTTGGGCGTGCTCCACCAGCGCATAAACAATGTTCGGGTTGCGGCGATATATATCGAGCGCGATGCGGCCGGTGTCGCCGTGTGGCAGACTGCTTGTGAGCTTGTTCCAGGTGGTGCCCCCGTCGGTGGTCTTATAGATCGCGCTTTCCGGCCCGCCGCCGTTGTATCCAGCGGCGGTCCGACGATGCTGGTAGGTCGATGCGTATAGTATTTCCGGGCTCTCAGGGTCGATGGCGATGTCGTTGGCGCCGGTGTCGTCGTTGATGTATAACACCTGGGCCCAGGTCTTTCCGCCGTCGGTGGTCTTAAAGACGCCGCGCTCGTGATTGGGTCCCCACAGGTGGCCGAGAGCTGCAACATACCCGATATTCGGATTGCGGGGATGAATCACGATTCGACCAATGTGGTGGGTATCGGCGAGACCCATATGCTGCCAGGTGTTTCCCGCGTCGAGAGAACGGTACACACCATTTCCCCACGAAGAACTCTGACGGTTATTGGCTTCTCCGGTCCCAACCCAAACCACGGAAGGGTCCGAAGGCGCGACGGTGACCGCTCCGATGGAGGATACAGCTTCATTGTCGAATACGGGATGCCACGTAGTGAAGGCGTTGGTAGTCTTCCAGAGGCCGCCGCTTGCCAAGCCAACGTAGACGATTCTGGGATCGCTTTGGACGATGGCGATATCGTCCACGCGTCCTCCCATAATCGCCGGTCCAATTTCGCGGAACTTCAGACTCTTGATAGCCGACTCGAAGGAAGGCTGTGCGACAAGAGCGCCGACCGAACAAACCATCAGGAAAACGCGCATCGCATTCGTCCCGTGCATAGCCACTCGATCTTAGCTTAAAACTCATACCTCCCGGAAAACTGGAGGACGCGCGGGCTTCCAAACGTATTCGAATATTGTCCGAACTTATTGGGGTTGGAATAGCTGATACTCGCGCTGCTGGCATCGAAGCGAACTGAATTTGTGATATTGAAACCCTCGGCGCGAAGCTGTAAGGAATGCGGCTGTTCGCGGAACGTGAACAGCTTGAATCGTTTCGACAGCCCCAGATCGATGCTGAACGGACCCTCCCCGCGAATCCCGTTGCGTTGCCCGATGAAGCCGGCCATGGTCGGACTATAGGCGGCGAAAGCCGCGGCTGGATTGGCGAAAATATTCGCCCCTCCCTGTGTTCCCGGCGTCGCCGAAGAAGCGTTTAACGTCGTCTTTGTCGGCGGCACAATTCCCGTTTGCGTTGCATAACAACTGCAATCCCAATCGGTGGGCCATCCCACGCCGTTGGCGACGCTCACCGGGAAACCGCTGGTCGCGGTGAACACTCCGCTGAGCTGCCATCCGCCGAAAACATTATTCACCAAACGGTTGGGAGTGTTCAAGAACTTCTTCCCGCTTCCGAACGGGAGTTGAGCGACGGCCAACGCACTGAATACCTGCGTAGCGTCGTAATCGCATACGGACTTATTCTGGCTTGGAAACCACGCATTCCAAATCGCCGGTTCCTCGCCTCCGTCCGCGGAACTTTCCGGCGAAGAACTCAGGTCCTCACACTTTGACCAGGTGTAGTTGAAATCGAACTGATAGCCCTGGCTGAAAGTCTTGCGGACAGTGAGGTGGAGACCGTTGTAGTTGCCGTTTCCGATCGACCGGTAGCCGAATAGTCCGGTAAATTGAGAGTTAAACATCGAGTTCTGCCCCAACTTGCTGCATGCTGGATTACAGTCGATATCGACGTTATAGAGCGCCGTGGTCCAATCCGGAGCATTCGCTTTGTAGACGTTGTAAACGGCCTGGGTAGCCGTCAATCCATTTCCGGCCGCGCCTGGCCACATATTCTGCCAGAACGCAATGTTGGGGACCTGACTCACTGGAGTGTTGTTGAGCGCCATCTTGCCAAGCAGGTCGGCCGCCTGAAAATAAGTCATGCCGGAGGTCGGGTCCTTAAGGTTCGTCGGCTCCACGAAATCCTCGCCGACCAGAGAACGCCGGGACTGCCGGTCTATCAGAGACAACTGGACGAAAAACCCTCCCTTGAACTGACGTCCTACGCTGAAATTCGCATTCATGGTGTAAGGCGCCTTTAGCTGATCGTCGATGGTGCCGGTGTCGTTAAGCTCGGAACCGAGAGGAGCGGTCTGCGGGAAACCGCCGGCGGGCGCCGGGGGAAACGCGCTTAGTGGCGGCAGATTGTAGAAGCCGGTGAATCGAGGCACGGTCACCGGATTATCGCTCGGCGGAGTCACCACCGACGTAGAGAATCCCGCGGTGCTGCTGAAGTTTCTCTCCAGGCCCTGGCCAAACGCGTCGTAGAACATACCCCAGCCGCCACGGATAACCGTCTTGTCGGGACCTCCGAATAAGAATTTCGAGAAACCGATGGTGCCCTGCGGCGAATACGCGACGGCGACTCGCGGCGCGGTATCCGCCTGGAAAGGATACAACCCGCGTCCGGTGGAGCTCGCCAGCGCATAGGTGACCGGCCCGGCAAGCCCTTGCGAAAGTCCCGCTGCCGCGTATCCGGAGCGAGCGGCGATGAAGTTGGCCATCGGCTCTGACGAGTCGACATTGTATCCGTTCACTTCCTTGACCGCCGGGTTCAATCCGTAGCGAAGACCAACCGAAATGGTTAAACCTCGGCGCGCCTTCCAGGTATCCTGCACATATAAGTCATAGTGCTGTTCCCCGAAGGTACGGTCAATGATCGTTCCCTGCGGCAAAACATTTCCGGTCAGGCCGTAATTCACTTGCAGCGTGAGTTGCGGCAGAGTGCCCAGCAGGTTTGCCATCTGCGCGATGTAGTTGTTGCTGTGCTTCGCATCGGCGACCAGCAGCCCAGAGCCATCGCCGGCCAGCCAAAACGCGTTGTCAAAACCGGTGCTGTAGGAGTGCGAGTTGGTGTCGATGGTGTTGCGGATCAGCAGCACTTCACCCCCGAAGCTGAATGTGTGGGAGCCTTTGGTCCACACCAGATCTTCGTGGATGTCGTTGACAGGAATGATTTGAGACGTGCCCGCAGTGGTTCCGTAAGGGCTGCTGAGATCGTCGAAGTAGTTATAACCCGAAGTCAGATCGCCGGTGTTCTGAACCCCTGTCCGGGTCAGGCCGTAGCGGAACGTACTGACGAACGTCGGCGAAAGGATCGAAGTTAAACCAGTCGCGAAGCCCTTACTGTTGTTGAGATAGACGCTGCTCGGTGCCTGACCGGGAAACTCCGGGATACCGTTGGCGTAGTTCTGGTTCTGCAGATTGCCGCGCCAGAAAATTGTGTTCTTGCTATCGAGTGAGTAATCGAATCGGGAAACGTAGGTATTAAAGCGCAAGGGCGTCGGAGCGTTAAATCGGTAACCGGCCGTATTCAGTCCGTCGCCGACCGTGTTGTCGTTGGGCAGCGGATACCCTTGCAGCAGACTAAGCACAGCGGGATCCTCGCCGATACCCGCGGGATCGATCGCCTTCACTTGGGTCGGCGTTAAAGTCTCGATCCCACCGCCGGTGTTGATGTACGTGAAGGTACCCGTGCGAAAAGTCGCGTTCGGCACGGTGCGGAGCGCGGAGCCGGCGCTCGCGTCGCGTCGCCCCTCGTAGTTCAGGAAGTAAAACAGGCGGTTCTTCTTGATCGGTCCACCGACCGCCACGCCGAACACATTGCGATCCAGCTTGGGCCGGACCACCCCGGCCGCATTGTTAAAAAAGCTGTTGGCGCTGGTGTCCGTGTTGCGGAGGTATTCATAGGCTGCTCCATGCACGGTATTGGTGCCGCCCCTGCTGATCATGGTCACTTGCGCGCCGGAGCTGTGACCGTACTCCGCTCCGGCATTGGTCGTGGTCGTGCGGAACTCCTGCACCGAATCGAGAGTGACGCCAAGCACGCTCGTGAATGAAGCTCGGTTTTGCTGATCGTTCACGTCCACGCCATCGAGCGTCACATTGCCCTGGTCCGATTTGCCGCCGTCGACGGCGCCGCTTCTCGGATCGTTCAACGACCCCGGATTTGTTTCCCCGAGATAGATGACGCCGGGCTGAATCGCGAGCAATCCCACCACGTTGCGGGACTCAAACGGCAACTGCGTGATGACCTGTCCACCGACCGCGTTGCCGAGCGAGGCGTCCTGCGTATTGACCTGCGACGCTTCCGAGGAAACCTCGACCGCAGTCACCACGGTCCCGACTTTTCCAAACGTCAGATCGATGACGGCCGGGGTGTTGACCAACAATTGCACCCGGTCGAGTGCGATGTCCGTGAAGCCGGGCGCTTGCGCCGTGATATTGTACGTCCCCGGCTGCACCTGGGAAATTGTATAGCGGCCCTGGGAATCGGAAACGTCGCTGCGCTGCACACCGGTATCGGCATTGACCAATCTAACCGTGGCACCAGGGATAATGGCGCCTGAAGGGTCCTTGGTAACCCCGGTGACGGACGTCAACCCTTGTCCGGTCAGAGCGCCACTCACAGCAAGACTCACGAGGAATGCGCAAATGTGATTTCGCACTGAGGTTACTCCTTTTTGTCTCGATCAACACGACTTTTCTGGAATGATCATCGGAGATTAACCGAGTTACCGTGAAACGACATTCCCGACAGATTACACCTAACGAGTCCCCCGGTCCAATCTAAACTTTTTATCGGCTCGATTATTCGTCGCCACTGCGCCGCGAATTATCTTCGCGTATTCCGATACACCTTCCCGGCCTTCATCACGAATACAACCTTCCGGACCGCTGTAATGTCATCGAGCGGATTGCCTTCCGTGGCGACCAGATCCGCTTCAAAGCCTGGAGCAATGGTCCCGATCTTATTCCCCATCCCAAGGGAGTCCGCGGCGACCGACGTTGCGCTCATCAGCGCGTCCATTGGTTTATCGTGCGCATCGCGGACGCGATAGATAAATTCCTCCGCGTTGTGGCCATGCGCGCCGGCGACGGCGTCAGTTCCGAACACCACTTTCACGCTGCGCGCCCGCGCGTGCGGTAGCACTTCGGCGATGGAATCGATCGACTCCTGGAGCCCTTTGAAATCGTGAATATTGGGGAAGCTTTCTTTCTTGTCGATATAGTTATGGCACACCAGCAAATTCGGATCGAAGAACGTTCCGTGCCGAGCCATCAGATCTAGCGTTTCATCCGATGCGAAATCGCCATGCTCGATCGAAGTGCAGCCGGCGAGCACAGCAGCTTTCGCGCCGTTGTCCGAGATCGCGTGAACCACCACGCGCAGCCCCACGTTTTTCGCCTCTCCGCAAACCGCCTCGATCTGCGCGTCGGACATGGTTTGTGGGCCGTTCCGGCTGCTGCCGGTCGCGAACATCTTAATCACATCGGCGCCCTCCGCCTTGGTTTTCCGCACGAATTCGCGCAGTGCTTCGGGCGTCGCGGGGTGATCGCGGTCCGCCGAGGCCGTCCTGCTGTTGATCTGACGAATCGAGGTGAGGATGCGGGGGCCCGGCAGTGAGCCGCCGTTAATGCGATCGCGAACGGCTGCGTCCATCGGCGCACCTACGCTCTGCACCGTGGTGAATCCGCCTTGCAGGGTGATCCACGCGTTCTCCGCCGCAAAGAGCGCGGAGTCTCCGGGTTCTTCCTTGCCGCTGACAAGGATATTCTGCGCGTTGAAGTGCCAGGTGATGTGAATATGCGTGTCGATCCAGCCGGGCATCAGCGTAAACGAGTGCAGATCGTAGGTGCCCTTGCCCTTGGCGTCACGGACCTCAATTATGTGCGCTCCTTCGATAACTATCTGCTGATTCCTTTTGATGCCACCCCGGCCGTCGAGAACGGTGCCGGCATCGAGCACGATCCGGTCCTGCGCCGCCGCGAGCGCCGCCGCGAAAACAATGCACGCTAGTCTGAAATGCATGTTCTTACGGTAAGACTTCGACCCGCGGTTCGCAACTATCATTGCGCTTACTTAGTGATAATACTGGGCGAGAGTTTCTCGCTCACTCGTTTCCAAATGGAATCCTCGATAATCGACGCCTGCTCGCCCGCGTAAATCACATCTTGATCCGATACCTTCCCAACGCGAAGGACGTTGTTCGAATCTCCTCTTAGCAGACCATGACCTTGGCGGCTCTAATTCTCGTCTGAAGGGATTTCCCTTCTGCACTAAACTGAAAGGCGGTGCCACCGCTAGATCCTACAGCGCGTCTCTTCGAGCCGATGCGTTGCTCGCCCACGGAGACTTTGCCGGAGGGCGGGGGGACCCACGAGTTGGCTCGATGGATTCCGGGCTCCGTTCCCGCAACGACAAGGACTTCAACAGGAAGCATCCCGTGATTGCCAGGGCGCTCGCTGCCCTGTCGGACGAGACGGTGGTCGATGGCGAGGTGGTCGCGCTCGACGAAGCCGGACGTCCGTCGTTCAATGCGTTTCAGAACGGATGCGAACACTGTATTCGCAGGCAAGACTGTAATCACGGTGGATGTGAAGGAAACGTGCTCTCCGATGATGACGATATGACTTGCCTTGCTCGCGGCCGCTCTAGCGCGGGTCCGTATTGCTCAAACGCTATCAGGTCCAGATCAATAGCGATGGGCGAGGCTGCACGGCAAGCCCTTCGCGAATGCCGAGTGACGTTTCGGGATGTCCGGGACGTCGACCACTCGGTCACTTTCCACGCCCATTCGACCATGGACGCCGCCGCCCTGGGCCTGAAGCGCGTCCGGAAGCAGCAGCTCGTTATGGAGGACCTCGCGGATCCGGTCACCGTGGAACTGGTCACGTCCATCCAGCACAAGGTGTCGCTCAAGAAGATGATCGATTGGATGTCTCACGAGGGCGGCACGAGCCCCAAGGAGATCGCCATGAAGGCGCGGGTGCGGGAGGGGTGATTCGGCGTGGTCATTACTCATCATTCCCCGACACAGCGAACGGAAAATGCTCTCGGCTTCTCGCCGCGCTTTGGCGATGGAGAGCCAGTCCGCCTTGACCAAAGTTATAGAACCATCCGCTGGCGGGACCATCCTCCGATGCGGTCCAGTAGAATCCGTGGGCCTCCAACCGTGCATACTGGCCATCATCGGACCGGCCGCCGCCGAGTACGGCGTTGAATCCCGTGCTGCCTCCGGTCATGAGCGCTTTGTACGCCGCTTTGCCCTTGTCGTCCGAATCCTCGCTGACGCCACCGTAGTCCTTCGCCATCTGCCGCCACTCGTCGTCCGTCGGCAATCTCCATCCGTTTCCCAATGATTGACACGCTCGATGGGCCGACTCCCAGGTGTACAGCCGGCCATACTGACGGCAATTCCGTTCCGCATTTTCGTAGCAATAAGACGGCGCGATGTTGACGTCCAGATTGTTCGTCGTCCACTGTTTTCCATCCGCCATCCGCTTGGAGGAATTTATCGCGGTGGGCGCTTTCCGGGCTTGCGCCGAAAGACGCAGTGGCGAGGTACTCAGCAATGAGAGCGTGGCGCACACCGTGATCGACACGACACAAACTCGAACCGCGGTCTTGCGCTCCAGGGTACTCATGAACGATCGCCACCACATGCCGTGCCATTCTACTCGTGATCCGGCCTCCTTCCGATTGGGTACGCTAGCGGCCATGGACCTGCCGGTCGCATGCACGCTTACGGACGCGGATTTGCGCCAACGGCGCGCCGGGATCTTGGATTCCGTGCAGCGGGCGCTTCTCGACATCCCCTCGTTGCCTGACGGCTATATGTATGGCTTCGAGGCGACCTCGGAGATTCTGTCTCAGCTCGCGCGCCTCGTCGATCTGGAGTGCCAGTGCTGCGCGTTCCTGACGTTCCAGATCACAGTCGGGGCCGGGAAACCGATCTGTCTGGAGATCACGGGTCCGCCTGAAGCGAAGGATGTAATCGCGGGTTTCTTCGGCTCATGACCGCGGTCCGGCCCGCATCCTTGGCTGGTGGTTCCGGGCGTTCGGCATTACCTGTGTCCGCCGACGCCCATGAGCACGTTCGAGGTCGAGGCGCGGAACCTGACGCACACGGTCAGTATTAATACTGGTGGTGAATTATCGAATTGACGACGACACCAGTCGCTCTAGTCAATTGCTGGGGTCCTGTCTTCACGCCGTTCATCTGAAGAACGTTAGGCGGTGATAATCAGTGTGGTGTCGTCATTGATGCCCTCGACCTGGAGAACGGGTCACTGACCGTTATCTGAAGACGCGCATTGAGTTCGGCCACTGTTTTCTCGCCCCAACGGTTGAGAAAAACCTTGCCAGCCAGCGGGGGAACGTGGTTTGGATTTCCAATGAAGTTTTGATAGGCGGCGGACAGGGAAGTTACGGGCGGAAGCTCGCCGTCTTCCCCCTTGCGTCCCAGCAACGGCTTGAGAAGCGCTATGTCTGACGCGTCGCGTCCGCCTTAAAGTGGGCGTTCGTCGATTTTGACTCCCTCACCGTCGAGGCAGACCCGACAGACGATCTCCCCGGAGGACCGACAGGTGTTGGTCGATTTGCTCAAGCACCGGCCCCTCCAATTCTGCATGAGCGCGCTCCTTGGCCAAAAGAACGTGGAACTCATGATACTGTTGGCGATCAAGCGCACACGGGCGATGCCGGTCGACTCCGAACGAGATCCGTAGAACGTGGGCGATTGCGTTTCAAACGATACAGGAACGCAATGGCACGAACGTGGTCTCTCGCGCGAAAAGTGTGTTTGGAAGCTGGGAGCGCAGCGGAGACTGCGAATGCGAGTCGGACGTCGCCACATCCCGGCGTTCCAGATCAGACATGTACTGAGCGACTAGGCGAGTCTCCTCATGCTCAGGTCCAAGCCGCTCCAGGCATCTGCCATGTATTAGGCGAGCGAACTGAAGTCTCGGATCTTCAGAGGTGTCGATTTGGCGCTGCATACTCTATGGTGCGTTGACGCCGGAGTAGCGTTTCATTAGAAATCGTCGCTTCGCCAACGTTATACCTGTGGTGACGTAGAGCACCGATGTTTTGGGGCATTTAGCCGGGCTCGGCTGGCTGAAGCCGCTTTTTCGCCATTGCCGGGCCTGGTTGCGCTCGGTCAAGCCGTTTTCCCCTTCGCCGCTGCCTTCTTTTTCGCCGCCCACCGTTTCTTCATCGCGATGGACAGGGCCTTTCGTCCGGCGTCGGTAAGGCCGCCCTTCTTGACTGGCACCGGGCTCTTCGCGAGCGTGGCTTTGGGTGTCACCGCAACCGGAGCCGGACCCGCAGCAGCAGCCTTCGCCGACTTGATGGCCGCCGCCCAGCGCTCTTTGTTCCCGCCCGCCTTTCGACCGGGACCCTGTGTTTTCTCTCTCGTAGTCGGACCCTGCAAAGCCTCGATTGCTGAAGTAAGCTTGTCTCGCTGTGCGAGAAGCAGGGAGACAATGTGATCGGTTGCCATGAACGTGAGGCTAACACAGCGGAGGTAATCGTCTCCCCATTCGCTACTGCCTTCTCCCCAACATGGCCGTAACTTGATCATCGCGAAACGACATGGTGCAACCGCCGGACGTAACCATGTGACTGAGGGCCGCGGCCTGCGCGATCCGCGCCACTTCGTCAACCAACTCAATCGCTTTCGCAGCCGCAAAGCCGCGCAGCAAAACGACACTTTCTTCCAGTATTCCCTTGGAGGACAACAACAAATTGCCGTCGAGTCATAGCGCGTTCCCAACTGCTTGTAGGAGCCCTTTGCGACAAAGACACGAACCAACTCGGCTCGGCGATAGTGTTCCAGTCTGTAATCACACTCTAGCGCGAACGCGCCGAATACGTGCATTTGCGGCTGGTGGAACAAACCTAGCCAAGCTCGGCCTGAATCTGCGCTCGCACCGCAAACCATCGTCAAACGGGAGTAAGCTGTTGTGAGCGATTTTATGATTAACCGAAGACAGTTCATCAACGCGGTTGCCACCGCCTCGACGGCCTCTCTTGTGGCACAGCAGAGTTACGAATGGGGTGGCCCGGTGCTCGACATCCATCTCCATCTGCGGCCGGATGGCGAATCGAACTTTGCCCATATCGAGGGCAGCGGAGTGACCAGGGCAGCCCTCCTGACACGCGTGCAGGCCGTCGACCAGGCGAGGGCACTGGCGGAAAAGCATCGGGACCGCTTCGTATGGTTTGTCAGCGCCGACGTCACGAAGCCCGAATCCGCCGGCCTGCTGACGAAAGCGGTGAAGGACGGCGCCCTCGGCTTAGGCGAGATCAAGTATCAGGTGCAGTGCGACGGCCCCGAAATGAAGCGCATGTACGCGCTCGCGGCGGAACTGAACGTGCCCATCCAGATCCATTTCGGAGACGTGCCGCAGGCTTCGGGTAACGCGGTCTTCAACGGCGGATTCAAACGCTTCGACGCCATGCTGAAAGCGTTCCCAAAGACCACATTCATCGCCCATGCGGACACGTTCTGGGCCAACGTGAGCGCAGACTACAATTACGACACCGCGTACCCTGAGGGTCCGATTAAGCCCGGCGGCCTCAGCGATAAATGGCTTTCTGATTATCCGAACCTTTACGGCGACATGTCCGCGAACTCCTGCAACAACGCCCTGAACCGTGACCCCGAGTTCATGACGGGGTTCCTTGCCCGGCATCAGGACAAGCTCGTGTTCGGCTGCGACTGCTCATGTTCCGATGGGCGCGGAAGAGGTCAGACAAATCCCTCGCCGCGGCTCCATGGTAAGTGCATCGCGCGGGAGACGCTGGCGACGGTCCAGACGATTTCAAAACCCGAAGTTTTCCGTAAACTTCGTTGGGAAAATGGCACGAAGCTGCTGGGCCTCCCGAGCCAAGAATTAGTCTAATTTTGCTCCAGCCTACGCTGCCGTGGATGCATCAGCGCTGCAAGGAACGAGTCACGCAGCCGTAGTTGACGAAGACGTCCTCCTCAATGCGGAGTGACTCATGGCGGCGCTCGAGGTCGCCGGCGCAGTAGCCCTGATGCGATGGCGCAGCGTTAAGTACTGAGCGCGCGCCGGGGCGCGCATCGGGATGGGCATGCACAAGACCCAGCTTATGGAGAGCGCGTTTCAACGTAGTCGGTGGGTTGAGGCTGTTGTTCGATGGCAAGGCGCCGAAGGTCGTCGAGGGTGGTCAGCATGCCCAAATGCCTACGTCATAAGGTTCTTTTGGTCCGCGCAGGTTGGAGACCGGAACGTGGAGGGCCATTTCACGGGATCAAATCAGTCTCGGCCGTCGGATCGCTGGACGCCGGACTTCCCATTACTTATTCCGGGCAACTTCCTGGCCGTTTGGTTTAGTCGAGCGATGGCTTTGTCCATAAATTTCGGAATTCTCTTTCTATCAGCATTGTTTAAGGAAGGGTGGCCGATCACACGGGAGCTATACAGATTCGCAAGAGTGCCGTCGCGATTAAGTGTCAGCGCATGGCATTTAATATAAAAGTCCAAGATCGGTGATGTCCCCCTTCACGGTTGCCGTCCTGCTTCATGCAGATCCGGTTCTTGGATTACGCAGAATAGCGGGGCCGGGAAAAGGAGATATCATAGAGTCCAATCCGCGGTCAAAAGGAGCGTCGGAATGAAATTAAACTTGGATCGCAGACTGTTTATCGCTTCGCTGGGCGGCGCCGCAGCCGTCAGTATAATGTCGGACGAAGCGAAAGCAGACGCTCTCGAAGATGCCTTAAGCGAAGCGCTGGACGCGGCGCTGGACGATACGCCGAAGAAATTTCCCACCGTCGCCGAGGTGGAAGCGCAGATTGAGACCCGGCCCAATCGCAGAGGCGTCGGCAATCTGTTCGTGGGCGGCCGGCAAACGGTGAAGATTCTGCCCAGGATGCCGGATAAGCCGACGTTCCTCGACTTCTTTAACCTGCGCATGAGCAGCACGGCGAATCACTGCCTGCAGAGTGCCAACCATGCCATGAAGACGGGCATGAGCGACCAGGTCATCTTCGCCTGCCTATGCCACGATCTGGTGCACGCGCTCATTAAAGTAGACCACGGCTGGTGGGGCGCGCAGATGTTCGAACCCTACGTTTCCGAGAACGTGACGTTCGCGATTCGCTACCACCAGGCGCTGCGCTTTTACGAGGACAAGGAAGCCGGCTACGAATACCCCGACCTGTACCGTAACATGTTTGGCGCCGACTACAAGCCGGAGAAGTATATTGAAGACACCTACAAGATGGTGCGAAAACATAAGAAGTACATCCTTCCGCGCCAGGTGACGGTGAACGATCTGTATGCGTTCGACCCGAACGTAAAGGTGACGCTCGATCC
>Ga0209006_10003207_pt1 | contig 14859 bp, 13 predicted proteins | sample JacPin_JW_Ref_O2_FD_188567 | JGI IMG/M metagenome (GOLD analysis project Ga0209006, IMG submission 188567) | Forest soil microbial communities from Algoma, Ontario, Canada - Jack Pine, Ontario site 1_JW_Ref_O2 (SPAdes) (version 2) | ecosystem: Environmental > Terrestrial > Soil > Boreal... | reverse complement strand
CGCGGCGCGCTTGCCGGCGGCTGCGACTGCGGACCCGCCTCCCTTAAGCGCGCTGCCCGGCAAACGCCCCCTCATCCGGCGCGCCTTCCGGCCGCCGAACTACGAAACTCCCCTGGCAGCCCTGGTGCCGGCCTTCACGCCCAACGATGCCTTCTTCGTGCGCTATCACCTGGCGCTGATCCCCGCGATCGATCCGCGCAGCTGGCGGCTCAGTGTGGGCGGCTCGAATGCCGCGCACCCCCTGTCGCTCTCCCTCGCCGACCTGCACGAGAACTTCGAGACCGTGACGGTCGCGGCCGTCAACCAGTGCTCCGGCAACCGCCGCGGACTCTTCGAGCCACGGGTACCGGGTGTGCAGTGGGGCCCGGGCGCGATGGGCAACGCGCTGTGGCGCGGGGTGCGGCTGCGGGACGTCCTCGAGCGCGCCGGCATCATCGCCGGGGCGCTGGAAGTGTGGTTCAAGGGGGCCGACCGCCCGGCACTCGAGGCCACGCCGCAATTCCAGAAGAGCCTGCCTATGGAACGGGCGCTCGATGACAGCACGCTCATTGCCTTTGAGATGAATGGTGCGCCGCTGCCGCGCTGGAATGGCGCGCCGGCACGCCTCGTCGTGCCCGGCTGGACCGGCACCTACTGGATGAAGCACCTCACCGAGCTGCGCATCGAGCCGCAGCCGCTCACCAACTTCTGGATGAAGTCGGCCTACCGGCTGCCCACCGGCGCCTTCCCCGCGCACTTCGCAAGCCAGGACACCGCCGAGACCGTCCCGATCACGCAGATCCTGGTGAATTCCCTCATCACCGCGCCCGCCGCCGGAGGGCTGCTGCGCCGCGGGCGGCCGGCCGCCCTCAGCGGCAAGGCCTGGGACAGCGGTGCCGGCATCGCGCGCGTGGAGGTCTCGGTCGATGGCCGGCGCAGCTGGCGCGAGGCCGCCCTCGGGCGCGACCTCGGGCGCTACGCCTGGCGCGAATTCTCACTGCCCCTGGATACCTCGCACGCCGGGCAGATCGGGATCGCGGTGCGCGCGGTGAGCCGCGACGGCACGCAGCAGCCCGACAAGCTCACCTTCAATCCGTCCGGGTACCACGACAACATCGTGCGCACCCTGAGGGTGGAGGTCGCGTGAGAGGTCGGGTACCTGGCGGCGCGCTCTTAGTGCTGCTGCTGTACGCACCGCTCGCCGCGGCCGCGGACACCGAAGGCGCAATTCAGCTCAAGGATGCTCCCGGTCGCGAGGTCACCGCCACTCACTGCGCCCTGTGCCACAGTCTTGAGTACATCCCCGCCAATGCGCCGGCGCTGGACCGCGCGGGCTGGCAGAAGACGGTGCAGAAGATGCGCGAGCGCTTCGGCGCACCGATCTCAGACGAGCAGGCGAGGGCGATCCTCGAGTACCTCGGGACGAGCTACTCGGGCAAGTCCTGACGGGCGCCGCTGCTTAGGTGCTGGCGGCGAAGGTGTCGCAGTCCTGGATGGAGCCGTTCGCCAGTCCGCGCTTGAACCAGCTGGTGCGCTCCGCGGCACTGCCGTGCGTGAAGGACTCGGGCACCACGTAGCCCTGGGCGCGCTTCTGGATGGTGTCATCGCCGACTGCGGAGGCCGCCTTGAGCGCCGACTCGACGTCGCCCTGCTCGAGGATGTGCTTGGTCTCATCGGCGTGCTTGGCCCATACGCCCGCGAAGCAGTCGGCCTGCAGCTCGAGCCGCACTGACAGCTGGTTCGCCTGCGCCTCGGAGGCCCGCTGCTGGGCCTGGCGCACTTTGTCCGCGATGCCGAGCAGGTTCTGCACGTGGTGGCCGACCTCGTGGGCGAGCACGTAGGCCTCGGCGAATTGCCCCGGGGCATGGAATTCATCCGAGAGCTGCTGGAAGAAACCAAGGTCCAGGTACACCTTGCGGTCGAGCGGGCAGTAGAAGGGGCCCGCCGCCGCGCTTCCGGTTCCGCAGGCGGTCGGCATCTGGTTGCGGTAGAGCACGAGCTTGGGCGGGATGTACTGGCCGCCGTTCGCCTTGAAGATGGCGCTCCAGGTGTCCTCGGTCTCACCGAGCACCGCGGAGATGAAGCGCCCCTGCTCATCGGTGGGCGTGCCCTGGGCGGCCACCGGCGCCGGCCCCTGGCCCGGGGCTGCGCTCATCAAACCCAGGATCACGCGCGGGTCGATGCCGAGGAAATACGAGGCGACGAGCGCCAGCAGCGTGCCGCCGAGTCCGAGTTTCAGGCCCCGGCCACCACCCCCGGTGCTGCCGCGCGCGTCCTCGACGTTACTGCTTTGGCGAAGATCGTCCCAGCGCACGGTGTTCTCCTTGTGGATCGGGGACTCGAAGCCACGCTATACCGGCGATGCGCGCGAAAGCAAGCGCGAAGCCCTCAGGGTCAGGAGCGCGGCCGCGGGCGGGGCGCCGGCCCGTGGCGCGGCAGTCGCCCGCTGAGGGAGCTGAAGAGCGACTCGGTGAAGGCCTCGGTGTCCACGAAGCCCTTCGCGGGGGAGTAGCGCGCGCTCCAGGGACGCAGGGGATTCGCCTTCTTGATGGCCGCGAGGTCCTCGCCCCTGGCAATCGCCTGCTCGATGAGGGCCGCGGTGTCGGTGAGCATCTTGGTGTACTCGCGCAGGTCCTCAACGGTCGCCACTGCGCCGTGGCCCGGGATGATGCGGGTATCGGGCGGCACACTGGCGATGACGTCCTGGCAGGCGCCGATCATGCCGCGCACGTTGCCGCCGCCCGACACGTCGATGAAGGGAAAACCGTAGCGCACGAAGATGTCGCCCATGTGCACCGCGCGCGCGCCGGGGAAGAACACGATGGAGTCCCCGTCGGTGTGCGCATTGGCATAGTGGTGCACGCGCACCGTCTCGCCATTGAGGTGTACCGTGAGCTCGCTCTGGTAGGTGATGACCGGCAGCGCGCCAGCTTCCGCCGGCTTTATGGCCAGGGAGATCTTGCCGCCGTTGCCGGCGGTACCACCGCTTGCAAGACGCGTGCGCAGGCTGTCGTGGGCAATCAGGGTGGCACCGCCTTGCGCGAAGGCGAGGTTCCCGTCGGTGTGGTCGAAATGGTAGTGCGTGTTGATGATGAAGCGCACTGGCTGCGTCGCGCCGTCGGCCCGCAGGGCGGCGCGGATCTTGTCCGCCAGCGCCCCGAACTCATCATCCACGAGCAGCACCCCGTCCGCGCCGGTGAGGGCGGCGATGTTGCCCCCGGAGCCTTCGAGCACGAAGAGGTTGGGCGCAAGCTGCGAGCTCTTGATCTCGACCTTGCTGAAATCCTGGGGGTCCTCGGCGGCGGCGGCCAGCGAGGTAAGCGTGGCGGCGAGCAGGGCTGGGAGGAGGTGGCGCAGCAGCATGGGTGCACTCTTTCGACGTCTACCGGCCGCGACCGGGCGGCGGCCGATGCTAGCACGCCGCCCGGGGACGCAAGCCTCGCGGGGCAGTTCGCAGGCGCGCGCGGCTACTGTGTACACTCACTCCCCCGCGGCGCGCGCGGGTGCGAAGACCGAAGGTGAGGGGCGGCGTGACTCTGAAGGGCAAGACACTGTTCATCACCGGGGCGAGCCGCGGCATCGGCCTTGCGATCGCGCTGCGCGCGGCGCGCGATGGCGCCAATGTGGCGATCGCCGCCAAGACCGCCGAGCCGCACCCGAAGCTCCCGGGCACCATCTACAGCGCGGCCGAAGAGGTCGAGCGCGCCGGCGGCCGGGCGCTGCCCCTGATCGTGGACGTGCGCGACGAGGCGACCGTGGTGGCGGCCGCGCAGCGGTGCGCCGAGACCTTCGGCGGCATCGACATCTGCATCAACAATGCCTCCGCGATCAATCTTGCGCCCACGGCCGAGATCGACATGCGCCGCTACGACCTGATCCAGTCGATCAACACGCGCGGCACCTTCGTCACCTCGCGCGCCTGCCTGCCCTACCTCAAGCGCGCCGCCAACCCGCACATCCTCACCCTGTCACCGCCCCTGAACTTGAAGGCACAGTGGTTCGCGCCCCACCTCGCGTACTCGCTCTCCAAATACGGCATGTCGCTGTGCATGCTCGGGCTCGCCGCCGAGTACCGTGGCGCCGGCATCGCCTGCAACGCGCTGTGGCCGCGCACCACGGTGGCGACCGCGGCGGTGGAGTTTGCCTTAGGGGGCAAGGACATGATGCAGCGCTCACGGCGGCCGGAAGTGATGGCCGACGCCGCCCATGTCATCCTGTGCCGCAGCGCGCGCGAGTACACCGGGCAGTTCTTCATCGATGATGCGGTGCTCTATGAGGCCGGCGTGCGCGACTTCGAGCCCTACAGTGTCGAGCCCGGCGGCGTGCTGTTCGCGGACCTGTTCGTCGACAGCTCCATGCCCGCCCCGCCGGGCGTGAAACTTAAGTACCTCTACGAGTGAGAACCGACATGAGCAGCACCGCGCAAGCCATCAACCGCCGCATCGTGCTCGATCACCGTCCCGTCGGTGAGCCGACCGCCGCCAACTTCCGTCTCGAGAAGCAGCCGGTGCCGGCGGCCGGCGCCGGGCAGCTGCTGCTGCGCACGCGCTACCTCTCGCTCGATCCCTACATGCGCGGCCGCATGAGCGATGCCCCTTCCTACGCGCCGCCGGTGGAAGTCGGCGACGTCATGACCGGCCAGACGGTGAGCGTGGTGGAGGCCTCCCAGGCCGAGGGCTTCGAGGTGGGGGACCTGGTGCTCGCAACCGTCGGCTGGCAGGACTACGGCGTGGTCGAGGCCCGCCATGCCCACAAGATCGACCCTGCCATCCCGCGCCTGAGCTACGCGCTCGGGGTGCTCGGCATGCCCGGACTCACCGCCTGGGTGGGACTGCTTGAGATCGGAGAGCCCAAGGCCGGGGAGACCGTGGTGGTCTCGGCGGCGACCGGCGGGGTGGGGTCGGTCGTCGGCCAGATCGCCAAACTCAAGGGCTGCCGCGTCGTCGGCATCGCCGGGGGAGCGGAAAAGTGCGAGTTCGCGGTGCAGACGCTCGGCTTCGATGCCTGCCTCGATCACCGCGAGGGACAGCTGCGCGAGCGCCTGGCGCAGGCAGCGCCCAAGGGGATCGATGTGTACTTCGAGAACGTCGGCGGTGCGGTGCTGCAGGCGGTGGTGCCACTCCTGAACGAGCACGCGCGGGTGCCGCTGTGCGGGCTGGTCGCCTGGTACAACCTCGCCAAGCTGCCCGAGGGCGTCGACCGCACGCCGGGCCTGCTGACGACGGTGCTCAAGCACCGCCTGAAGATCCAGGGCTTCATCATCTTCGATCACTGGCACAAGATGCCCGAGTTCTACAAGGAGATGAGCGGCTGGGTGCGTGAGGGCACGGTGAAGTACCGCGAGGAGATGGTCGAGGGCCTGGAAGCGGCACCGGGCGCCTTCATGGGCCTCCTGCGCGGGGAGAACTTCGGCAAGCTCGTCGTGCGCGTCTCGGGCACCTGAAGTCAGCCGCGATGGGCGCCCGTCAGGTGATCTGGGTGTATGACGTGATCTCCCCGTTCGCCTATCTCATGCTGCCGAGGCTCGCCGAGCTGCCGCAGGACGTGGAGCTGCGGACGCTGCCGGTGCTCTTCGCCGGGCTCCTCGAGCACTTCGGGCAGCGCGGCCCGGCCGAGATCCTCTCCAAGCGCCGCTTCACCTACCGCTTCGCGCTGTGGCGTGCGCGGCGCCTGGGGCTGCCCATGCGCTTTCCGCCCGCCCATCCCTTCAATCCCCTGGGCGCACTGCGCCTGGCGATCGCCGCCGGCAGCACGCTCATCGCCGCACAGACGCTGCTCGATGCGGTGTTCCGCGACGGCCGCGACGTGAGCGCGCCTGAGGTGCTGGCGGATCTGGCAGGGCAGCTCGGGGTGGCGAACTGGCACGCGCAGCTGGCAGACCCGGCGGTGAAGGCGCAGCTGCGCCGCAATACCGAGTGGTGCGCGGGCCGCGGCATCTTCGGGGTGCCGACGCTTGTGTGCGGCGCGGAGTTCTTCTGGGGGCACGATGCCCTCGACATGGCGCTTGATTACCTGAAGGACCCGCAGGCGTTTGAGGATGAGGGCATGCGGGCCGCCGACAGCCTCCCGGTCGGGGCGGCGCGCACGGTCAAATCCGCATGAGGGGTGCACCCTGGGGGCGCGCCGCAGTGTTGGCGCTGCTGCTCGTCGCGCTCTCGTGCGCCGCCGAGTCCGCGCAGCCCCCGGTGCGCACCATCACCGCCTTCATCGACCTCGATGCCACGCACTACGCGCAGCAGGTTCAGGATGCGGCCGCGCGGCTGCACCGCGCGCAGCGCGTCTTCGAGGCGGCCGGCTTCAGCGTGCAGACCGTGCGCATCACCACCCAGCCCTTCATGCAGTACGTCGGCGGCCTGCCGCGCGCGCAGGCGCTCGCGGTGTTTAGCAGGCTCGCAGCGCTCGCCAAGAGCGAGCAGGTGCTGATCAACATAGGTCCGGCGGTCCTCGATGACCAGCCGGACCCGCAGGCGCTCGCGCTGCTGGAGGAAGTGCACGCGCAGGGCCTGAACCTCAATTCCAGCATGATCATCGCGGCGGAGGATGGCATCCACTGGAACACCATCCGCGCTGCCGCCCATCACGTGGCGGTGGTGGCCGCGCGCAGCGAGCACAGCCAGGGCACGTTTGCATTCGCCGCGACCGCGATGCTGGCACCCGGCACCCCGTTCTTCCCCGGTTCTTACCACTTGGGGCAGGCCGGGCGCTTCGCCGTGGGACTGCAGTCGGTGGGTGCGGTGGCGCAGGTGCTCGCCCAGGCCCACGGTGATGCGCCCGCGGCCATCCGCGAACTCACCGCGGCGCTCAGCGGCTACGCGCAGCAGCTGGCGCGCCTGGCGCCCGCGGTGGAAGCGGCCACGGGCTTCAAGTACTGGGGCTTCGACCCGACCCCGGCACCGCTCATGGAGGACTCGATCGCCGCCGCCATGGAGGGCTTCGGGCCGCAGCGTTTCGGCTCCCCGGGCACCATGACGGCGGCCTGGGTCATCACCGAGTCCGAGCACCACGTACCCGAGCCGCGCGTCGGCTACTCCGGACTGATGCTGCCGGTGCTCGAGGACACGCGCATGGCGCAGCGCTGGAGCGAGGGCGCCATCAACATGGATGCGCTGCTCGCCTATTCGTCCGTGTGCGCCACCGGGCTCGACACGGTGCCGCTGCCCGGGGACGTCACCGAGGCGCAGCTCGCGCGCATCATGGGGGACGTTGCGGTGCTCGCCTACAAGTGGAAGAAGCCCCTCACCGCGCGCCTGCAGCCGGTGCACGGGGCGCGCGCGGGCGAGATGACGAAGTTCGAGAGCCAGTTCCTCACCAACGCGCGCCTGCAGCCGCTGCCCTGACAGGCAGCCGTCGCCTCAGTCGCGTGGCGCGCCGCCGCGGCGCGCCGACACCTCGTAGCCGGCCACCTTCGGCTCATCGTCCACCATCTGCGCCGGGAAGCCCTCGCCCAGCACCCGCACGCCGAGCGGCTCCTCGAGGCGGCGGATGATGTTGGGGGAGAACTCGCGCGGCCCGAAGCGCCGCGCGCCGTCCCTGAAGATCTCGAGCACCAGCGGCGAGAGCTCCAGCGGCACCTGGTGCCCGCGCGCCATGGCATCGAACAGCCCGACGTCCTTGATGACCAGATCCATCGTGAAGTTGATGTCACGGCTGCCGTTCAGGATCACCTGCGACTCGGTCTCGTGCACGAAGGAGTTGCCCGAGGAGATGCGGATCGCCTCGTAGGCGGTGTTGAGGTCGAGGCCTGCGACGTGGGCGACGGTGAGTGCCTCGGTGAGGGCGACGAGGTGCACGGTGCACAGGTAGTTGGTGAGCACCTTGAGGGCGGAGGCTGAGCCCACGGGTCCGGTGTGCAGGATCCGCTGGCCGAGGATCGCCAGCAGCGGCAGCACCCGCTCGAAGGTGGCGCGCTCCCCGCCGGCGAAGATCGAGATGTTGCCGGTGGCGGCGCGGTGGCAGCCGCCCGAGACCGGGCAGTCCATGGCGGCAGCACCCAGGCCCACCACGCGCTGCGCGAGACGCCGCGCTTCGGCCTGGTCGGTGGTGCTCATTTCCAGCCACACCTTGCCGGGGGCGAGTCCTGCGAGCACCCCGTCGGCAGCCTCCATCACGCTCGCCGAGGCTTCCGGGGAGGGCAGGCAGGTGATCACGATGTCGACGGCCTCCGCCATCGCGCGGGGCGAGGCGGCGGCCCTGGCGCCGCGCGCCGTGAAGCTGGCCACGCGCGCCGCGTCCAGGTCGCGCACGGTCAGGTCCACCCCGTGCTTCAGGAGATTGCCGGCCAGCTGGCCGCCGGCGTTGCCGAGCCCGATGAAACCAACGCGCAGATCCGCCATGCGACTTGAGCCTTTCGGTGTGTCAGCCGCCCGCGCTGCGGGCGGTCATCAAAAAAGTGGGGGCGGAGCTGCGCTTTCTGGCACCCGGTCCGCCGGATGGTTGACGCCATCGTTCACCGGCACGCCCTGCGCCTGGTGCGGGTCGACGCCCTCCAGGCACCCGAGGTTAAAGCCGTACTGATTGGGGTTCGAGCGCCGCCGGTGATGCGTGTAGATGCCGCAGCGCGAGCAGAAGTAATGCTCCGCCGTCATGGTGTTGAAACGGTATACGGACAAAAGCTCGGCGCCCTTCACGATGTGCAGCCCCTCAAGGGCAACAGCTCCCATGATCGCACCCTTGCGACGGCACATCGAGCAGGTGCAGCGGCGGGCATCCATGACACCCTGGGGAAGATCCAGCTCGAGCACCACGCCGCCGCAATGGCAGGAGGCGCGATGTTTGGGCTGGATGAGGGTGTCACCGATCTTGCGAAGGGTTGTCATGGGGCTCTCCTTGCGAGAAGTCTGAAACGCCGCAGCGTCGCGCACCGGTGCGCGCTGTCAGCGCTTGGGGCATTCCATCTCTTCACCCTGCCAGGTGAAGCGCGCCACGCCCTGGTGCTCCCAGATCTCCACCCCTTCGGCGCGGTAGCGCGCACCGCTCCCGGAGGGTGCCGCGAAGGCAATGGCCTGCTGGTTCTGGAAGCGCAGGCGCACCGCCGGCGGGTCGCTGTGAAAGTACGCGGCGGTGAGCGGAGTGGCTTCATGGCCCTTGCACAGGTAAGTGGCGGAGGCGGACACGGGCAGCTCGCCCAAGGCGAGCTTCAGTTCCACGATGCGTCGCCCCTGGGCGTCGGCCACGCAGTTGCGTGCGTCCGGATCCGGCGCACACACCGCACGCTCACCGAGCCAGGCATTCTGGCGCGTGCGCTGCGCGGCGCGCTGCGGCGGGGGCAGGGTGTGCTCGGCTGACTTGTAGAGGCGCTGCACCTCCAACTCGCGCGCGCGCAAGCTGGCGTCACGGCAGATGATCCCGGAAATCGGGTCCCCGCCGCCGGCGCACTCGGGGTCGGGGGCTGCAGTGGCGAGGAGCGGCAGGAGAAGCGCAATGGCGGACATGCAGGGCCTTTCGCAACGGCACGCGGCTCGGGCAGGCGACGATAGCTGAAGCCGCGGGCGCCCGGGTGTGTCGGACGTCGCCCGCCTGCTGCCTGCACCCCAATGGTGCAACGCGGCACGGACCGTGTGCGTTGCCCCCGCACCGATTTCCGCGACGATGGCAGCCAAGGAACCGGCAACCAAGAGTCCCGAAGAGCCTTCGGGTGCGGTCGCGGACGCGCTTACTTTCAGCGCCAAGGAGACAACCACAATGAAATTTATGGCCTGCCACGGGGCCTCATGAGTGTGGCGGGGCTGCCTTGGGCCCCGCCACGATCGCCCGAAGCGCGCGCACGCCCGGCGCGCTGGCTCACACTTCGAACGTCCGCCAGATTCTCAGGACCGCGCGCTGCGAGATGCCGAGCTCGTGCGCCAGGCGGCGGCTGCTCCAGCGTCCCGCATCAGGGGGCTGCTCGTGCAGCGTCTTGGCGAGCACCGCCTCGACCAGTGCATCGCTGATGGAGCGCGGCGCGCCCGAGCGCGGATCATCCAGAAGCCCCGCCAGGCGCCGCCCGATGAAGCGCGCCCGCCACTTGCCGACGGTCTGCGTGCTGACCGCAAGGCGGGTGGCGATGTCGCGGTTGGAGCGCCCGTCGCAGCAGGCGAGCACGATGCGCGCGCGCAGCCTGAGCCCGTGCGCGGCGGCGCGGCGGCTGCGCGCCCAACGCCTGAGCTCCGCGTGCTCCTCTTGCGTGAGCACGATCGGTGTCAGCCTCGAGCGATGTTGCATCTCTCGTCCCTCGGCCCGCGATGCACTGCCTTGCACAACTGCGGCAGCACGCTGCCATCGCACGCTGCAAACCGCAACCCGTTAAAGGAATTTCTGGCTCAGCGCAAGCGCGGCCGCGGCGCGCAAGTGTGGGAAATACGTGTATTTCAGCTGTATTTAGCCACGAGCGCAGGCGCGTCTTTAAGGCGCGACACTTCGACGCGGGCGCCGATCACGCGTAGACCACGCCCACGACGTCCGCGTTGCGACGGGCGCGCCATCAGGGAGGAGATCTCATGGGTAGACATAACGCAGGCACAGCCGGCGCGGCCGCGCTCGTCTTCGCACTCCTCGCCAGCGCCTTCACTCAAGGGCCGCTGGCGCAGCAGGTCGTGGATCCGGGCGTGAGGCACGCCAGCACCGATGGCGGACCGCCGGTCCCGATGCCCGGCCTGTCGGCCGCGGAGATGGTATTTTTTCAGGATGGCATGACACGCTTCGCCGAGGTCGAGGGCGTCTCCGGATCACCGGACAATGGCCTCGGCCCGCGCTTCAATTCCAACTCCTGCGCCTCCTGCCATTCCCAGCCCTACAGCGGCGGCTCAAGTCCCGCCCTCAACCCGCTCTACGAGGTCTATAACGCCGAGGGTGCCAGCAACCAGATGCCGTGGTTCGAGGCCATGCACGGCCCGGTACGTGAGGCGCGCTTCGTGAGTTCCAACGGCGCCCCGGATGGCGGCGTGCACAACCTGTTCGTCGTCACCGGGCGCACCGACGCGGGCAGCTGCAGCATCACGCAGCCGAACTTCCTGCCGGCGGGCAACGCCGTGACGGGCCAGGGCGGCAACAGCAACGTGGTGTTCCGCATCCCGACCCCGACCCTGGGCGCAGGCCTGATCGAGGCCATCCCGGACTCGGTGATCCTCGCCAACCTGATCGCCAACAGCAGTGCCAAGCAGCGCTCCGGGGTCGCCGGCCACCCGAACGCCGTGCAGGGGGGCACCGTGAACCGCAGCGCCAACGACGGCACGATCACGCGCTTTGGCTGGAAGGCACAGAACAAGTCGCTCCTGATGTTCGCAGGCGAGGCCTACAACGTGGAGATGGGCATCTCGAATGACCTGTTTCCCCAGGAGCGTGACGAGACGCCCAACTGCCAGGGCGGCATCGGGGCGCCCAACGACAGCGACAACATCCCCAATCCGGCCGATCCGCCGTCCGCGACCGCGGTGCTCTCGGACATCGAGGCCTTCGCGATCTTCATGCGCATGCTCGCGCCCCCGCAACCGGCCGCGCCGACCTCCTCGACCCTGCACGGCAGCGCGGTGTTCGTGAGCACCGGGTGCGCGCTGTGCCACACACCGGCGCTGAGCACCGGCGTCGCCACGGCCGGCGGCCGCGGCAAGCCGCCCGTGCCGGCGCTCAGTGGCAAGCAGGTACCCCTGTACTCGGACCTGCTGGTGCACCACATGGGCACCGGACTCGCCGATGGCATCGCGCAAGGCGGCGCGGGCCCGGATGAGTTCCGCACCGCCCCGCTCTGGGGCCTCGGTCAGCGCGTCTACTTCCTGCACGACGGACGTACCAGCAACCTCGTGCAGGCCATCGGCGCGCACGCCAGCCAGGGCAGTGAAGCCAACCAGATCGTGAGGAACTACACGACGCTCAGCGCACAGGACCAGCAGGACCTCATCAACTTTCTGCGATCCCTGTAAGGGGTGGAGGAGAGAGTGCGGGGCCGCCGGTGTTGCCGGCGGCCCCGCTTTTATTGGAGGGCCGCCATGCGCCGCGGCGAACCTGCGGCTAGTGCATTTGAGGGGCGTGACGGGCCGGGCAGGGCGACGCATACTGTGAGGTAACGGGACAGCAGAAGACCGGACGAGGGGGACGATGAGATCGCCTGCGACGCGCGCCACCCGGGATGAGCACTGAAGGGCGCGCCTGCGAACGCCACCCGCATGGAAATTCCCTTAAGCCCCTTACAGTTCGCGCGCCGTGCACGCCGCCTTTATCCCGGGCGTGAGGCGGTCGTCGATGGCGAGCGGCGCTTCACCTATGCACAGTTCCTCGAGCGCTGCGACCGCTGGTCGGCGGCCCTGCAGCAGCTCGGCGTGCAGCCGCAGGACCGGGTGCTGGTCATCGCGCCGAACACGCACGCCATGCTCGAGCAGTTCTACGCGGTGCCCCAGATCGGTGCCGTGCTGGTACCGGTCAACTACCGCCTGAGCGCGGCGGACTTCCGTTACATGATCGGCCACTGCGAGCCGGTGGTGGTGTGCGCGCATCCGGACTACATCGGGGCGCTCGAGGGCATGCGCGCAGAACTCAAGAGCGTCAGGCACTTCGTCGCCCTCGAGGGCAGCGCTACGGGCTGGCTCGACTACGAGGCGCAGCTCGCGGCCGCGCCGCCTGACTTCACCGCGGTCCCGGTGAATGAGACCGACGTGATCACCATCAACTACACGAGCGGCACGACCTCGCGTCCCAAGGGCGTGATGATCACGCACCGCAACGCCTGGATGAACAGCGTCGGCACCCTCGTACACCACCCCTTCGCCGTCGGGGAGCGCTACCTGTGGACGCTGCCGATGTTCCACGCCAACGGCTGGACGTTCGTGTGGACCGTCACCGCTGCCGGGGGCACCCACGTGTGCCTGCGCAAGGTCGAGCCGGCCGCCATCTACGCCCTCATCAACGCCGAGCAGGTGACGGTGCTGTGCGCCGCTCCCACGGTGCTGATCGGTGCCGCCAACGGGCCGGAGGAACTGCGGCGGCGCGTGCGCCGCGGCGTGCGCGTGCTCACCGCCGGGGCGCCGCCGGCGGCCGCCACCATTGCGCGCATCGAAGGCGAGCTCGGCTGGCTTGTCACGCACGTGTACGGCCTCACCGAGACCGCGCCCTTCATCCTGGTGTCCGAGCCGCGCCCGGAGCATGCAGCCCTCGATGCGGCGCAGGCGGCGATCATCAAGGCGCGCCAGGGGGTGGAGCTCATCACCTCCGGTGAGCTGCGGGTGGTCGATGAGGCAGACGCCGACGTGCCCGCCGACGCCGTGACGCTCGGGGAGATCATCGTGCGCGGCAACGTCGTCATGAAGGGCTACTTCCGCGATCCGGAGGCGACCGCGGTCGCTTTCCGTAACGGCTGGTTCCACACCGGTGATGCCGCGGTCGTGCACCCGGATGGCTATGTCGAGATCCGCGACCGTTTCAAGGACGTCATCATCAGCGGCGGGGAAAATATCTCCTCCATCGAGCTCGAGGGCGTGCTCCTGATGCACCCGGCGGTGCTGGAGGCGGCGGTGGTCGGGATGCCGCACGAGAAGTGGGGCGAGACGCCGGTGGCGCACGTGGTGCTCAAGGCCGGCGCCACGGTGGCGGAGGCGGAGCTGCGGGCCCACTGCCGCGAGCGCGTCGCGCATTTCAAGGTCCCGAGCGCGGTGCACTTCGTCACGGAGCTGCCCAAGACCGCCACGGGCAAGATCCAGAAATACGTGCTGCGCCAGGGGCGCAGCGCCATCAGCCGGCAATAGCAGCAAGCGGAGCGACGACGCCATGAAAGAGACGCCAGCTGATCCGCACCTGACGCGGCGCGAGTTCGTCGCCGCCGGCGCGCTGCTCGCCGCCGCCCCCGCACTCGCCCTCGGCGCTTCCGGCGACAAGGCGGCGGTGCTGGCGCAGATCCCGCGCATGCATGCGGCGAACGTGAAGCGCCTGCAGGAGTGGATCGCACTGCCCTCGATCGCCGCCGAGAACCGCAACTACCCGCAGGGGCCCGAGTACATGGCGCAGCTCGCCCGCGATGCAGGCTTCAGCGGGGTCGAGATCGTCCCGACCAGCGGCAAGCCCGGCGTCTTCGCGCGCCTCGACGCCGGTGCGCGCACTACGGTCGGCCTCTACTTCATGTACGACGTGAAGCAGTTCGTGCCCGAGGAATGGAGCTCCCCGCCCCTGGAAGGCCGGCTGGTGCAGAAGGAGGGACTCGGGACGGTGTGCATGGGGCGCGGCGCCGTCAACCAGAAGGGCCCGGAGAACTCCTTCCTCAGCGCCCTCATGGCCTTCAGGGCCGCAGGCAAAAAGCTTCCCGTGAACCTGGTGCTGGTGGCTGAGGGCGAGGAGGAGATCGGCTCGCCGCACTTCCACGAGGTAGTGAATACCCCGAAGGTGCTCGCGGAGCTCAAGAAATGCATGGGCATCTTCATGCCCGAGGCCGGCCAGGAGCGCGACGGGGGCGTACAGGTGTCCCTCGGCGCCAAGGGCGTGATCGAGCTTGAGCTCGTCGCGAGCGGCGAGAAGTGGGGCCGTGGCCCGAGCCACAACGTGCACTCGAGCCTCGAGGCGCAGGTGGACTCCCCGACCTGGCACCTGGTGCAGGCGCTCAATACGCTGGTCGAGGCCGACGGGCACACCCCGGCCGTGGCCGGCTTCTACGAGCACGTGCAGCCCCTGAGTGCCGCGCAGCTGCAGATGATCCGCGAGTTTGCCGCGTCGACGCCCGAGGCCACGAGGATGCAGCAGCTCGGCGTCAGGCACTGGGTGCACGATGCCGCCTGGTACGACTCGCTGGTGCTGCTCGAGTCGAAGCCCACGATCAACATCGAGGGCCTGGTGGCCGGCTACACCGGGCCGGGCGGCAAGACCGTGCTGCCGCATCGCGCGGTGGCCAAGATCGACATCCGCCTGGTTCCGGACATGACCACGAGC
>Ga0209006_10003206_pt1 | contig 14860 bp, 13 predicted proteins | sample JacPin_JW_Ref_O2_FD_188567 | JGI IMG/M metagenome (GOLD analysis project Ga0209006, IMG submission 188567) | Forest soil microbial communities from Algoma, Ontario, Canada - Jack Pine, Ontario site 1_JW_Ref_O2 (SPAdes) (version 2) | ecosystem: Environmental > Terrestrial > Soil > Boreal... | reverse complement strand
ATGTCTATGCTGATCCTGCGGGTTGGGGCATTCGCGCTGGCGGCCGCTATTTCGTTCGCACAGAATTCTCCGCCCGAACCAGCGAAGGAACCCGAGCCGGCATCACTGACGGCCGAGGCCATCATGGCACGGGTGGCGGAGAACCAGGATCGCGGCGAAGCATTGCGCAAGCAATATGTTTACCGCCAGCACATCCACATTCTGACGCACAAGACCAACAAGGTCTTGCGCGAAGAGACGGCAGATTACGACGTGGTTCCTACGCCGGATGGAACTCAGAAAGAGCTCAAGCTGCTGACGGGCCGCTTTTGGAACAAGGGGAGATACGAGACCTTCCAAGGAGAGCCGGTTCCCCAGGCTGACAGTCTGGACGGGGGCTTGATCCACGGGCTTCGAGAAGACCTTTCGAATGAAAAGACGAAAGACGGGCTGGCGAAAGATCTTTTTCCGCTGACCAGCGAAGAGCAGAAGAGCTACGAATTCAAGCTGCTCGGGCAGGAGATGCAAGCCGGGCGCAGCATCTATCACATCGGTTTTCGACCGAGGGACAAGGATGAAATTACCTGGGCGGGCGAGGCCTACATCGACGCTGCGGAGTTTCAACCCGTCAGAGTGTTCACCAAACTTTCGCGGCGGATTCCATTTCTGGTGCGCACGATGCTCGGAACCGATGTGCCCGGAGTCGGATTCAATGTGGTCTACAAACGGCAGGAGGATGGAGTCTGGTTTCCCGAAACCTTTGGCACGGAGTTCCGGATTCATGCGTTGTTCTTCATCAACCGGCAGGTCTCGATCGCGCTGGAAAATTCAAAATTTGAGCACACCCACGTGGAAAGCAAGATGAAGGTGATGGGGCCGGCGGACTAAATGGATCGCGGGCTGCATCTCCTACTGGGACAGAACCACCAGGTTTGCCGGGCTCGTTATTGTGTACGGTGATCCTGGGGCTTGGCTGTTGCTCGTCGGAGTAACCGTAAGCACGAATAGTTTTCCCGCGGATTGGCTGATGGCGTAGAGATGGTCGTGATTATCCCAGAAAATCTGATCGACTTGGCCTGTGATCAGGGCGCTTGTGTAGGGGGTGATGGGATCCGCGGCGTTGAAATGGAATACCTGTAAGCCCTGTGTTCCAGCAACCGCTAAAAGCTGACCAGATGGGGACATAGAGATATTTGTCAGCGAGCCTAACGAGCTGTTGGTGGTAACCGAGGTTGTGGGCATATTCGAATAAGTGCTGGTCGTGGTCAGGTTCCCCGAACTGTCAGCCGTGTAAGTCGCAAGTTGGTAGGGGCCGAGCGGCTGCAATGAGGAATTATCAAGCGGTTGCACGGGTACCGCTAAGTGGTTGGTTGGATCGGTGGCTGTTAGATTTCATTTTCAAGCGCTGGGGCTCGTTCCTGGCGAAGAGGAGCAATTTCGGCTTCTTCGGATTCGTAGTTCACGGCCTGCAATGGCGTCGGGTAACGGCCGCAAAGGAAAGCCTGTCCTTCACTTTTGTGGCGGGAATCAAAGGCAGTGGAGACTGTAGGATATCGAACATCCATCCGTCTACTTCCGTTAGGGATGGGTCGTATGGGTTGGAATCTGGTCGTGGGAAAAGCGTTCTCAAATGGAGACTGCCGCGTCCGCGATCGAGATCGGGGCGCGAGGCCGCTACTAGTCGCCGCTGGCGTGGTTCTGCGTCGGTACTAGGACCAGGCGGGGGCGGGAGGGTTGGGGCTGCGACGCACGGCCGAACGTGTGGAGAATGCCGATGACGGCGGCGTAAGCGGCAAGAATGCCGAAGCCAACTGAGGCTACGACGGTGACGAAGACAATCAAGGGCATTAGGAGCGAATTCACGGCAACTAACCTCGAACAAAGGGCTGTTATCAGATGCCAAGGCCCGAAATCCGTATACCAGTCACTTGCGCCGACAGCGGACGGGAAGCTTCAATCTAACCGCGTTGACGCTCCGCGCTGTTGACGACTAAGATACGGAGTAGAGCTGTGCAATCCCACTCTCTAATAAATCTGTTGCCCTGTCGACGTTACGGAAGGGACATAACCCCCAGGACATCATGGCGATTACCAAGATTTCGGTCCGGGGCGCCCGGCAGCACAATCTAAAGAACATAGACGTTGAGATTCCGCGGAACGCCTTGACTGTGGTCACCGGGCTCAGCGGTTCGGGAAAGTCGTCTCTGGCCTTCGACACGATCTATGCCGAAGGCCAACGGCGCTACGTGGAGACCCTCTCGGCCTACGCACGCCAGTTTCTGGACCAGATGGAACGGCCGGATGTCGATGCGATTGATGGACTTAGTCCCTCCATCTCGATCGAACAAAAGACCACCAGCCGGAGCCCGCGTTCGACCGTCGGCACCATCACCGAAATCTACGATTATCTTCGCTTGTTGTTCGCCTCGATCGGTGTGCCGCATTGCCCGAAATGCGGGCGGCCGATCACCCGACAGTCGGCAGATCAGATCGTGCAGCGGGTGATGGCGCTCACTCCGGAGGACCGGGTGATGGTAATGGCGCCCATCGTCCGCGGGCGCAAAGGCGAGTTCAAAAAAGAGATGGAGACGCTCGTCAAACACGGTTATACGCGAGCTCGGATCGACGGAGAGCTTGTCGGTTTGGACGACGAGGTCGCCATCAATCTCGACAAGCGAAAAAATCACACGATCGAAGTCGTGATTGATCGCCTGCTGGTGAAGCCGGGGATTGAACATCGCCTGGAAATGTCGGTGGCGCTGGCCATGAAACTGGCGGGCGGGCTGGTGCAGGTTGCGGTGGTCGGCGGCGAGGAGCAGCTTTATTCGGAGAAGCTGGCGTGTCCGGATTGCGGCATCAGCGTGCCGCAACTGGAGCCGCGATCGTTTTCGTTCAACAGTTTGTACGGAGCGTGTCCGGACTGTCACGGGTTGGGCAGCAAGTACGATTTCGATCCCGCGAAAGTGATTACCGACTGGTCGAAGCCGCTGCTCGATGGCGGACTGGGGCCGGGGTCGGCGTCGCAGAATCTGATTCATATGCTGCAGATTTCGGCGGCGGCATATGGAATCGATCTCAATACGCCGTTCGAGAAGTTTTCAGAGAAGACACAGGATTTCTTACTGAACGGCGAGCCGGGACGCGGAGGGAAAACAGGGTTTCACGGCATCTTTGGATATCTCAAGCAGAACCTGGAAGAGTCGAGCTCGGAAGGCTATCGCGATTGGCTGATGGACCACATGTCGGCCACACAGTGTCCGGCTTGCCACGGGAAGCGCTTGCGGCCGGAGAGCCTGGCGGTCAAGGTAAACGGGATGTCGATTGCCGAATTTACAGCGTTGCCGGTGGCGCGCTCGCTGGCCGTAGCCCGGGGCATCAAACTGGCGGGGCGCGAGGCCCTCATTGCCGGGCGCGTCATGCACGAAGTGGTGGAGCGCTTGCAGTTCTTGGATGCGGTGGGGTTGGGATACATCTCGCTGGATCGCTCGGCAGCAACTTTGTCGGGGGGCGAAGGGCAACGGATTCGACTCGCAACGCAGATCGGATCAAAGCTGAGGGGCGTGTTGTATGTGCTCGACGAGCCCTCGATCGGATTGCACCATCGTGATAACGGAAGACTGTTGACTGCGCTCGAAAATTTGCGCGACCTGGGCAATACCGTGCTCGTCGTGGAGCACGATGAAGAGACGATCCGGCGTGCGGATTATGTAGTGGACCTGGGGCCGGGCGCGGGGCGACATGGCGGGAGTCTGGTGTCGCATGGAACTCCGGAACAGATCATGCGTGATCCCAACTCGCTGACCGGGGCGTATATCTCGGGCCGGACCTCAATTGCGATGCGGCCGGAGCGGCGTCAGACGAACGGAGCGGCGCTGACGATTCTGGGCGCGAAAGAAAACAATCTCAAGAATCTGGATGTAGCCTTTCCGCTGGGTGTGATGACCGTCGTGACAGGCGTGTCGGGTTCAGGGAAATCGACGCTGGTGAACGACATTCTGTATCGGGCGCTGGCGCGGCAACTGTATCGTTCACGCGAGAAGGCGGGCGAGCACAAGGCGATTTCCGGCGCGGAAAACATTGATAAAGTCATTCGCATCGATCAATCGCCGATCGGGAGGACACCGCGATCGAATCCGGCGACCTACACGGGAGTATTTACGCAGATTCGCGATTTCTACGCCATGCTGCCGGAGTCGCGCGAGCGCGGCTATAAGGCGGGGCGGTTTTCCTTCAACGTTTCCGGCGGACGCTGCGAGGCGTGCCAGGGTGAAGGGCAGCGGCGCATCGAAATGAATTTTCTGCCCGATGTGTACGTGCTCTGTGAAGTTTGCGGCGGGCGGCGCTACAACCACGAAACGCTGGCAGTGAAGTACAACGGGAACTCGATCGCTGATCTGTTGGAGATGCCGGTCTCGGACGCGCTGCCGATACTCGAGAACATTCCGCAGGTGAAACAGAAGCTGCGAACTCTGGTCGACGTGGGGTTGGGCTACATTCATCTTGGGCAGTCGGCGGTAACGCTTTCCGGTGGCGAGGCGCAGCGCATTAAGCTGGCGCGCGAACTGAGCAAGCGGCAAACCGGCAAGACGCTGTACTTGCTTGATGAACCGACGACCGGGCTGCATTTCGACGACGTGAAGAAGTTGCTCGACGTGCTTCACCGATTGACCGACCTGGGGAACTCGATCATCATCATCGAACATAATCTGGATGTGATCCGGAACGCGGATTGGATCATTGATCTAGGCCCTGAGGGCGGGGAAGAAGGTGGTCGCGTCGTGGCGCAGGGCACACCGGAGACGGTGGCGCGAGTGAAGAAGTCGTACACCGGGCAGGCGTTGGCGGGATATTTCGGGAAAGCAGTTCCCGGTTCTCGGGTAGCAGTTCTCAGCTGAGGGAATCTCGACCGTCAATATGGTTCCCGTCGGCTACATGGCGAAGCGAGTTCCGAACAGGTCTGACCGGTTTCAAGCTCCCCATGTTGTTGCCGTCTTTTCTGTCAGCAACTGCAATGGCGAGAACTTCACAGACTATATTCCCTACTGGAAGGACAATGGTTATTGGCTCTTCGATTCTCCGGAAGCGATTAGAACTGTCGCCCGGGAAAACTCGATTCTGCTTGCAGGGACTTCGTTGTGTTATTACGAAGCGTACGAAAAAGACTTTGACGGTGAACGCTGGACTCCTTGGTCGCCGGAGCCATCATTCCGAACGGACGTACCAGCGCCTTCGGGGAAGCAACTGGCTGGCTTCGACGTGGTGAGTTTCACGGCGAGCACGTCCCCGGAGTGCTCGGGACTTTCGTGCGGCAGTCTAGCGGCAGACTGCGCACAAATGCACACTGTCTTTTTTGACTCCTTTGACGAGGCCGAAACGAACCTCAGTCGCGGGGCGTTTAACCAATCCGAGCCGGGGCTAGATCGAATATTCGCAGTTTATTCCGTAGACTGGAACTAAGTCACGGGGGTCTTCTTTGTCATCATCCGACAATCCGCAGTTGGAGCGGCCGCCGCTGATCAACGGAGAGACGCCGGAGTCCGTGCCGAGTGCGCCTGGTGTTTTTGCTCTGGCGGGTACGGCTCCCGCCCCGGCGGTCCCGCCACCGGTGGAGAATCCCGTGTGGAACGGGTGGGACGTGCTGTTGATTGCGGGGCTGACCGTGGTCACCATGATCGTGCTCCAGTTGGCAGTGCTGTTGGGGGCGCACTGGCTCTGGTTCTCCCGGGAGAGCTTGGCGGAGGTTTCGAAAAAGCCAATCCTGCTGATTGCCTCCCAATTTCTGATCTACATCCCGGTGGCTGCATGCATGGTCGCGCTGGTACAGGGAAAGTATCACGTTCGCTTCTGGCCGGCGATCCGGTGGAACTGGCCGCGATCGGAGTGGAAACTCTTGGCGCTGGGAGCGGCGATGTTTTTCGCACTCGGCCTGCTGCAGAACTTGCTTCCCATGCCGAAGGACACTCCCTTCGCGCATCTGTTTGATCGGCCGCGGGACGCCTACTTGCTATCGATCATCGCGGTCACTCTCGGACCGCTGATGGAGGAACTGTTCTTTCGCGGGTTCATGTATCCGGTTATCGCGCGGCGAATGGGTGTGGCCTGGGGGATCGGGCTGACGGCGCTGCCGTTTGGTTTGATTCATTTGCCGCAGTACGGCTGGGCGTGGGGCGCGGCACTGGTGATCTTTCTGGTAGGGGTTGTGTGCGGTGTCGTGCGCGGCGTCACGAAGTCGGTGGGGGCCAGCTTTCTTGTGCACGCAGGCTTCAACGGGACGCAAATGCTGCTGGCGCTCGTGGCTACGCACGGGTTCAGGCATATGGAGGCCGGTATCGCTCAGGCTTGGCTGCGTTGAAATTTCTGAATTCGTAATTTGATCTCTCCCAGGGACATGCGCCCTTAGTTTGACGTATCGTATGCAGACTTGTCCCGAGTGCGACGTATGAACCAACCAGATGTCCGCAATCAGAACATCGCGTCCGGGGCGGCGAAGACCGTCGCGGAGACTCTGTTGTCGCCCAGCATTCTGGAGGCGATTCCAGACGCAGTGGCGGCGGTGAACCAGCAAGGCGTCATTATTCAGGTCAATTCCCAGACCGAAGCGCTGTTCGGCTACACCCGCGACCAGTTGATTGGTCAGAAAGTTGAGATTCTGGTTCCCGACCGCCAGCGTCCGCAACATCACCTGCACCGCGAGCAGTTCCATCGGCAGCCCAAGATTCGACGCATGGGATCAGGGCTGGATCTTTACGGAAGGCGCCGCGAGGGATCAGAATTTCCCGTAGAAATCAGTCTCAGCCCGGTCGCAACCGCCGACGGAACGATGGTTCTGAGCGTCATTCGAGATATCAGCGACCGGAAGCGGGTTGCAGACGAATTGCGAGGCGTCAATGAAGAACTCGACCGAAGAAAGAGCCGTGAGCTGCGGGATTCCCGGAACCGTCTAGCTCTCATCGTCGATTCGTCGCAGGACGCGATTATCGGCAAGACCCTCGATGGCATCGTCACGCACTGGAATCAGGGGGCGGAGCACATTTATGGCTACACCGCGCAGGAGATGATCGGCCGGCCGATTTCGGTGCTCGCCCCCACCGAGCGAGTCGACGAAATTCCCGCGATCCTTGACAAAATCCGCCTCGGGCAGCGGATTGACTACTTCGAGTCAGTTCGGGTTACCAAAGACAAACGCAATTTGAATGTTTCAATTTCTGTATCCCCCATTTATGACACGGACGGGCAGGTGGTTGGGGCATCGACCATTGCACGCAATATTACCAGCCAAAAGAAAATCGAAGAGCAACTTCGGCAATCTCAAAAAATGGAAGCGGTGGGGCGGCTGGCTGGTGGAGTCGCCCATGACTTCAACAATCTCTTGGGCATTGTCACCGCTTGTTCAGAATTGTTGCGCCATCGGGTGGATGCCGACAGCGGCGAATATCTTGACAACATTAGCGAGGCTGCAAAGCGCGGGGCGGCCTTGACACGGCAATTGCTCGCGTTCAGCCGCCGGCAACCGGTACAGACTCAGTTGCTGGATCTGAACGATCGGCTGCGCGCAGTGAGCAAGCTTTTGCGTCCGCTGATGGGGGATGACGTTGAGATTGTGCTTCTGCCGCGATCGACGACTGCCATTGTTGAGGCGGACCCTGGCCAACTGGATCAGGTTGTCATGAATCTGGCAGTGAATGCGCGTGACGCCATGCTGCGGGGTGGGAAGTTGGTAGTGGAGACCGGAGTGTTCGACTGCGATGAATCATTTGCCAGGGAGCATCCCGCAATGCATGTGGGACGCTATGTAATGCTGGCGGTCAGCGACACCGGGCACGGCATGGACGAGGCGACGCGATCCCGCGTTTTCGAGCCCTTCTTTACCACCAAGGAAACGGGAAAGGGAACCGGTCTTGGTCTGGCCACCGTATACGGCATCGTGAAGCAGAGCAAGGGTTATGTGTGGGTTTACAGCGAGCCCGGACATGGAACGACATTCAAGATCTATCTGCCCAGTGCTGAATACAAGTTGAATACATCGCCCGCAGCGCAGACCGAAAAGCTGCCGCCGCGGCGAGAGGGGGTGACGATCTTGCTGGTGGAAGACGACGTCGTCATGCGCCGGTTGACGCGGAAGATGCTGGAAGGCCACGGCTACAACGTGCTTGAGGCGGAAGACGGAAAAAGGGCGTTGGAGGTGATCCAGTCACACCATGCGCCGATCGATCTCGTGCTCACGGACGTAGTGATGAAGGAAGTGAATGGCCCCGAACTGGTTCTGCGGTTGATCGAGTCGCACCCGGCAATGAAAGTTGTATATATGTCGGGATACACCGGGGAACTGGTCGTGACCCAGGGACCCGATAGCGGCATCCGGCTGCTGGAAAAGCCGTTCACGCGAGCTAATCTGCTCAAGACCCTGGATCTAGCGATGGGGTAGGGTTCAGCCTTGCGAGAGGATGCGGTCATTCCGTTTCGGCTTACCCGCATTGCAACGGGGCTGCTCAGACGTCCTTTTCGGACGGCGTGTTTCCGAATTGGTAACGCAAGGTTGCGCGCGTATTCAACCCGAACTTTCAATCTGCTGGTTTGCGATTGCTCCTCCCGCTTCCGTCTGCGATACTCGGGGCGCTATGAAAGGCAATCCGAAAGTTCTTGCTGAACTCAATAAAGCACTGCGCGAAGAGCTGACCGCGATCAACCAGTACTTTCTGCACGCGGAGATGTGCGAGAACTGGGGATATCACAAGCTCTCCGATTTCATCAAGAAGCAATCCATCGGCGAGATGAAGCACGCCGAAGTGCTGATTGAGAGGATTCTGTTTCTGGATGGCAGCCCGTCGATGCAGCCGCTGCAGCTCGCGGTCGGCGGCAGCGTCAAGGCGATGATTGAAAGCGATCTAGCGCTGGAGATCGGAGCGGTGAAGCAGTACAACGATGCGGTCGCGATCGCCACTAAAGAAGGCGACAACGGATCGCGCGATCTACTGGTTACCTTGCTCAAAGACGAAGAGAGTCACGTGGATTTTCTCGAAGCCCAAATGCACCTGATCAAAGAACTGGGCTATGAGCGCTACTTGACGCAGCAGATGGGGGACGACGAAGGAGAATAGGAACTGTTTCGAGAGCGGGGAGCTGTCTCGCTCCTGCCAGGTCACCGAGATAAGAGCCAAATCTTGTTCTAGCTTTTCCAAAGCCGTGTAGCCGCGCTTCCAATCCTCAGAAGTAGCGCGGACGGAAATCGCGTCGAGGGAATTTCGAGGCCCGGAACCCACCCCAGGGGCTAAAGCCTCGCCTTCAACCGGGCACAAACGGCAGGGCCGAAGCCGTGCCCTTCCGCAAACTTCTATTGCCAGTCGATTTTAGACCGCGGTAATCCGGCGACCGATTCTACTTCACGGTGACGGTTAGCAACTGGGCGCCACTGACGACGTAGTCCAGCGGGGGCGTCGCAGTTTCGTCTACGTTCGATTCTCCGCTTACGATCATCTCCTGGTTTCCACGCATGCCATCCATAATATTCATCACGGAGATGGGCAAGGTGGGCATGACTTTGTCGGCGACGCGAGCTTCAGGATCGGCCTCGAGGAGCGAGACGTAGAGGCGATTGTTGGAGTGCTCTTTGTTGAGCAGTGCAATGGTGGAGGCAAGATCGAGTTTGCGGCCGAAGGCAGGGTTCGTGCGGCCCACGCGGTCCAGAGTCTCACCGTCACTGACCAGGATGCGTAAGTTCCCTTTGCTGGCCGATGTGGGAATCTTCACGGGAATCTGGCGAACGACGCGTTCACCACGATAGGGAGCGAGCACAGTTTCTACAATGATCTCATCCCCCGGACGCGCTTCGCTGACGTCGGTACGGGCGCTTTCAAGCCGCGCCCAGCGACGCTCACGAATGAGGTCGAAGTCGAGCTTGACTCCCTTGACTGCCGGAGCATTGTAAGGATTGTCGTAGATGCGTCCGAAGCGATCGCCAAGCGAAAGCGCTGCGGCCATCGCGGCGGGCTGGCCGTTTTCGGCGGGAACGAACATGTTCCGGAGCCCGACTTCGGGGAAGCCCTTTACATCGATCGTGCCGTTGAGCCTGTAGGTGATTTCTTCACCGTATTCATTGACGCCATGCAAGGCGTTGAAGACAGTCGCCATCATGGCGACGGGACTGAGGCGCGGATTGTTCAACACTTCATAATGAAATACTTTCGCACCGCTTCCACCGTGAATGGTGAGCGTCACTGGAATCATGTCGGGCTGTTTGTTGAAAACTCCGAGGATGCCGGTGTGGCGATCCTGCACAAAGACTCCCGCCTGCTCGGTGGTGTTGACGATCTTGAAGGCATTGAGCGGCGAGGGCAGCGTCGCCAGGACCTGCGCCTTGTTCATGGGCAGATCGACTGAGCCAAACTGCAGCAATGGATGTCCGCAGGCCAGAAGCCGCTGCGGATCGATGTAAGTTACGGTGCACGTGGCCGCGATGTCCATGTCGCCCCGAACCAGAATTGCACTCACGGCCGAACCCGCTTCGAGCGGTTCCGGCTGTTTGTCCTCGCTCACAGAGCCTGCGCCCATGACGGGAACGACTCCAGCAGAAGCAAACTGACCGGCAAAGCGGCGCACCGTGTCCTCCGAGAACCCGTTGAAGACCAGGGGGGAATCGATGGGCTTCAGATAACTGGCGAAACTCTGCGTTGAATTCTGATTGGAATCTGAAAAAGTACCGGCATCCCCGGGGGAAGCGGTCTTTCCGGCGGAGTTGGTCACGCTCGGTTTGGTGGCTGCAGCTTCTTCAGCCGGCGACTTGTCGAGCGCGTTGATTTCCAGCATGTCGGCGATGGGGGTCACGCCCGCGATCGGCTCCTTCGAAAATTCGCCAATGCGAAAGGCAAGCGCCCCAGCCAACCGGCCGTTGAGGTACACGGGACTGCCGCTCATGCCCGCGACCACGCCGGTATATTCCACCTTGGTCCCATGCAGCCGAATCAGGATGATGTCGCCCTTGGGCCCATTCGTGTTGTGCATAACGCCGAGAACTTCGACGTCCATGGACTCCGGCTTAATACCCTCAAATACCGTGAGGGCGTAGCCACGCATGCCAGGATGGATCTGGTCCACCGGAATGGTGGGTTGCGAGGTTTGGGCCGTGAGTTTAATTGTGGATAGGGATAGACCTGCGAGGAGAAGCGCGAGAAACACTTTTCTCATTTAGAGCCCCGACGGTGAGACCCGTCAACGGGCCCCATTACGAATTAGACTCCGACCAACTGCGACTTGTTGCCTGGAGGGAACTATCTGGGACCGGGCAAAACATCCCAATTGCGAATCCGTGCGTCTATACTAGCACAGGGGTTTCCGGGGTTGAACATGTTTAATCATTACAAAAGTAAGACATTACGGATCAAAAATTTGCATTTGACAGGTGTCAGTGGCGTACTGTTGGTGGCTTTGTTTTGCTGCCCTCCGCGGCTGACAGCGCAGGATCAACAGAGCCCAACGCCGGCCACTCAGACGCCTTCGCCGGCACCGTCCCAAACGCCCGACAATGGAAGGCCGAAGCAAGAGGCCCCAGCCGAAGCTGGTGGTCCCACTGACAATGTGGGGCCCTACGCCATTCCGAAGAAAAAGGCCGAAGACGCACCGCCGCCTCCGCCAGTGGCGCCGAAAAAAGTCGAGGACATTCCCGACTATTCGCTGAAAGTAAACGTGCCACTGGTGAACGTAGACGTGCTGGTCACGACCAAAGATGGGCAATTCATCCCCGGATTGAAGCAGGAAAATTTTCGCATCCTGGAAGACGGCGTTGCGCAGGACGTGACTCACTTCAGTGTGTCGAAGGCTCCGATTACGGCCGTGCTGCTGGTTGAGTTTGCCTCGACGAACTATGTCTTTATGATGCAGGCCCTGCAAGCTTCCTATGCATTCGCCAATACCCTGAAGAAGGAGGACTGGGTAGCGGTGGCATATTACGACATGCAACCGCACATTCTGGTCGACTTCACGCAGGATAAGAAGGCCATCTACGGAGCGCTGAACCAGTTGCGCATCCCAGGTTTTGCGGAGACCAATCTTTTCGACGCGCTGTACGATACGCTGGATCGCCTCGACCGTGTGGAAGGGAAGAAATACGTCATTCTGGTGACGACTGGAATCGATACATTCAGCAAACTCACGCTGGACAAGATCATGAAGAAGATCAAGGACACAAAAGATGTCACCATCTTTCCCATCAGCGTGGGGTTCATCGTCCGCGAGTATTGCGAAACGCATCCGGGGGGCTGCCGCAATGCCCATGGCATGGGTATCCCGGTGGGGAACATGGACTACCTGCAAGGCGACAACGAGATGAGAACGTTCGCAGCCATGACCGGCGGGCGCGCTTATTTTCCGCGTTTTGAGGGCGAGCTTCCGGAGTTGTTTGGCGATATCTCCAACGATATTCGCAACCAATACACGATCTCTTATCACCCGACCAATTCCAAGCTTGATGGAACCTATCGAAAGCTAAAAGTGCAGATTGTCGCCCCCGGTGGTGGTCCCCTCAAGGTGAAAGACCAGAAGGGCAAAGACGTTAAAGTGGATGTCGTGTCGCGCGACGGATATACGGCGAAGCACACGGTGGATTAGATTCAGTTTGAGCCGCATCGCTAAGCACGGTCTACCGGAAGGGCCGTCTTTTGACGATTCCCTGGCCTTCGCGGAGGGTGACCAACTGATCGGCTGGTAGATCTAGCTGATTTTCAGATCTGCCAGCGGCCAGTGTAGCTCGACGCTCACCTTCGCCGCCGTTCCCAGGCCGAAGTGCAGACGCGGATCTTTTGCAGATAAAAAGCTGGACTGACTCCTGACCCATTGCGCCTGCACCGCGTAGCGCACGAGCACGCGGGCACCGGTCGCACTGCGCTTGCGGTTCGATCCGCTTCCTTCCGGCCGCACTTTGATCCAAAGGGTTGCCCGCGGGAGCATCATTGCCGAGCCGAGTGGGGGCGATTGATCTGCTTGCCCCGCAGGGCATCGACTTTGTCCTGAACGATTTTGTATTGGGCCGGTGCATCGCGCAAACTCTCCCGGCGATTGGACTCGGTGGCCCAAAGATTGAAGATGGCTACCTGAATCGTGTTCGTAATAAAAGTTCGGAACTCCTGCTCCAACGGGGCGATCAGCATGCTGGCAGTGCCGTAGACATAAGGCTGGCCCTGCATCAGGTAGCGTGCGACCGTGGGCTCTGCATTCAAACGTAAGGGAAGCCAGTTGTTGGCGATATCCAGTGCGTCGAGGACGTGCAGCAGTTCGTGTTCGTAGAGACAGGCAAAGATCTGCACCGAAAGATCGTCGTTGGGGTCGATCTCCGCGGTTTTCAGGAGATAGATTTCAAGCGGAAAATCGAGGATCACCTCCCCGCCGGTGAACTGGAACTGGCACGGCCCGCGATTGGGATCTTTTGCGCCAGGAACCGGGCCTCTGCGCCATTGCGCCGCCGGATTGGGGAAGCTGACCGACACATCGGACTTCACCAGGCCCTCCGTGAGGCTCAGGCTGCCGGAAGAGGAAGAATTGCTTCCGGGGGCTAATTGCATCATCCGGTTGGTGTCGACGATGTTCGGGACTCGCACGTCCATCGAACTCAAGCCGGCGGGAACGTTGACGTTGTAGAGTTCGGACGGCAACAGCAGATCATTCTTGGGCCAGGTGATGCGGCGTCGGAATGTCACTCCCATGGCAACCTCCTTCGGTGCGGACGGTTCCGGTTCGGACAAACATCCTAATTCCTCCGAGCGATCAATTGCCCGGTGCAATTTCGATCAGCCAGCTCCTTGACCGGGATGAGACTGCTGGGTCAGTCCCGCCCCTCCGTCCACGATGTTGATAGTGTGATCGAAGGAGAAAGCGTTTCACGGGAATGATTTAAAGCAATCGATTGCTTCCTGCCGTGCTCTTGCCTTCCGGAAGTTGCTTTCGTGAACTTAAACGCGGCAACACCGACCGATCCCATGCCGTACGCGGGCGGCAAAAAAGCGATTAGCGAGTTCGGACTCGAAGTCCCGCCTGTACCTCGGGCGGAAGTTCCTCGTCGTCAAGCATCTTGCCATAGAGGGCAACGATGTCTTTGGCGAGTTTGTACATGGTGAAACCCGACACCCTGGTATAAATCGTGAGGTTACGCGGGGAAACCGGATCTCCCGTCAGGTCGGCGATGTATTTGTAGACGGGATCAGCCTGGCCATCGGCGAGCACGCATGAGTTGCCACGGATACTTGCTTTCTGGAAAGCCAGGAGGGCTGCGTGCGATTTCTCGCCGAAGATGCCATCGACTTGCAGCGGAGCCAGATGCGGATATTCAGGGCCCATCGGACCAATCGTGGGCTTCGCGCTAACATCCGCGAGTGGAACTTTCGCCATCACCTTGTTCAAGGCATACTGCACAAGCTTCACGTCGTCTTTATAGCCGAACCAGTTGAGTCCGACGGGATGGGTGACATCGTGAATCCAAACTGGTTCGATAGCGCGTGGCATATCGGTGATGCGAGCCATGGGTTCTCCTGGTTACCGCGGCGGAGGTCGCGGCGAGACATTCTACACCTGGCCAGGAAGCCGGACGGGATGGGCGATATAACGTAGCGGCGGACGCCCGGTCCGCCCCCCGGGACGAATTGCTGATGTGCTTGCTCGGCGGGATGATTTTGAGATACAGCTCCCCCGGGCGAGGCGTCCGGGCCCAGGTGATTTGGATGGCGAGCGCCGTTTATTTCAGCGACACGAACTTCTCGACCAAATCTGAATAATCTTTCTTTTCGATGCCGTGGACCTGCTTGTTGTATTCGTCAACTTTCGACGAATAGTTCATGGAGCAGAACTTGGGGCCGCACATGGAGCAGAAGGCGGCTTCTTTGTAGAAGTCGTCGGGGAG
>Ga0209006_10003205_pt1 | contig 14860 bp, 12 predicted proteins | sample JacPin_JW_Ref_O2_FD_188567 | JGI IMG/M metagenome (GOLD analysis project Ga0209006, IMG submission 188567) | Forest soil microbial communities from Algoma, Ontario, Canada - Jack Pine, Ontario site 1_JW_Ref_O2 (SPAdes) (version 2) | ecosystem: Environmental > Terrestrial > Soil > Boreal... | reverse complement strand
CTGCCTGGGACTCGAGCAACCTCCTGGGCAGCGAGGTGATACCGGTGCTACGGGACATCTTCGCGGATACGCTGGACCGAATTCGGACCGAAGTCCTGGGACCGTTGAACACCTCGGGGTCGTCGGATGCGTCTCAGGCGGATGAGTCTGGGTCTAAGGGTTCTTAAAGTCAAAAGCCAGTCAAAACCCGAAGTCAAAACCCCTGGGGCGGGCTGGGCGGCGAGGGTAAATTTCCGCTGGCACTCCTTCGGAAGGCCAGCGGAAATTTCCCTGCGCCCCCAGCCCTCTCCGGTCTGCAGGGGAGCCCTGTCGGTAGGGATTGGGCGTCCATCAGTTAGACGTGCGCGTTGCTGGGGCCGAGGGGTTCTTTTGGGGGGCTGGCGCTTGCGTTCTTAGGTTGAGGGGCTCGTTGTCTGGGGCTGGCGGGGGGGGGATTGACGTCGGATGACTGACAGGCAAAAGCAGGTTCCTCACCGCCGCTTTGCGCCGGTCCGGAATGACATCCGCTAACAAATGAGCGCGGGTTCGGAATGACATCGCGTTTTGATGGGTCTGCAGATTCGCCCACGAGCGACTCACGGATGGGTCAGCTTCGAGTCGATTCTGCCGAGATAGTAGGCCAGGTATTCGAAATCCTGCTTAAAGGCTTTTTCGGTGGGCGGAAGGTCGGTGGCCATTTGGCTGGTGGGAGTTTGAATCCTGGCGTGATTAAAGTTCGAATAGATCAGAATCGCGGGAATTTTTGGGCTGTCAGCGAGCAGTTTGTTTTCGACAATTTCTCCGGGTGCAATCTGCGTGAGTGAACTCCCCGTCAGTTGTGCGGCGCTTGCCGCTTCTTGAACTAACTCATTCTCGATCGCCACGCGCCGGTGCGCGGCTCCCAACGCGATCGTGGTAGGACGCGTGTAAAACGAGGGATCGCCGAGTGCGAGCATACTGAGGATCACAATAGCCTTCGGGGCGGGACGGCCGTGTTGTTGCAAGGTGGAGAGAAAGGCCTCTTCTCCAGTGGAGCCGCAGAGTTCGGCGAAGATAAATGTGTGCGTCTTGGGCTGCGCCAGCAGGCCGTTATAAAGCAGAGGCAGCATGACAGCATCGTTCCAGCTGTTGGCTTCGCGGGTGGGGCTGAAGAAATGGTCGTAGCGGACGGCGACGACGAGCCGATCGGTTGAATCGCCGGGAAGAGTGCAGATGAGATTCTTTTCTCCGTGTCTGCGACTGCGTTTGCCGGCATCAACCTCTTCGAGCCGATCGTCGGGACAATGCAGGTCGTGGAAATATCCGCGCAAACGCGTGAAACGTTCCTGATTGTCTTTGGGAGCAGGAGTCAGCATGGCCCTGACCTGCTCCGGCCGCAACTCCCAGAAGGGATGAGAGGGGTTCGCGGGAGACTGCGGAGCTGCAATCTGAGAGAGCAACGTGAAGACAAAGGTGAGGCTTTTCACAATGTCCGTCTTGTGAAACATGGGTAGAAGCCTCGGCCGTGGACCGACATTGTACGCCCAGCTAGCCGGCGATTTCTTTTTCGGCGCCTCGGAGTAAGGCTTGCAGGGCGCGGGCCACCCATCGCATCAGGACTACGACGGCTACGACCAAGATTGCGGCGATGGTTCCGGCGGCGTAGGGATGGCGTGTGGCTAGCCAGGTCAGAGTAATAGCGGCGACATCTTCGACTACGCTGAGGCTGATGTTCGAGAAAGGTTCGGGCGAGGGCGTTACCGCTGCGCGGGCTGCTGTTTTTCCCCCATGAGCCGCGAGCGCGATAACCCCACCCAGAAACGTGGCTAGCAGCTGTTTTTCGGGAGAAAGCTGGCTTGTTGCCTGGTAGGCGATCAGTCCAGCGACCGGGACGCGGATGAAGGTGTGGAGGGCGTTCCAGATCAGGTCGAAGGCGGGGATTTTATCGGCGAAAAATTCGATGGCGAATAGCGCGAGACTGACGGCGATCACGGGCGAGCTATCGAGCACGTGAAGGCCGGGCGGCAGCGGGAGATGGCTGACCCGGGCCAGCAGGCCGAGGGCGGCGACGGTCGCGTAGAGGTTGAGTCCGGCGGCGAAGCTGATCGCGGCTATGAGGGCGAAAAGTTCGCCAGGCGGGATTTGGAGCGGGTTGAGCATGGCTGGCGATTGATACGCTGACGGCTGAAAGCAGGTTCCCTTCGGCGAGCTCAGGGCAGGCTCTCACCGCTGCTTTGCGCCGGTTCGGAATGACAGTCTAACCAATGGGCGGCGGTTCGGAGTGACATCGCGTCCCAAGTTATTCGAGCTCGAACAAAAATAAAGGGCCGCTCTAAGAGCAGCCCTTAACCTGTTGTTGATAATCGTTTTCTCGGCGATTCGCTTAGAGGGTGGATTCGATTTCGAAGCCCCAGGCTTCGAGCAAGGGCTCGGGGATGTACTTCGAATTCTTGTTGCGCCGCGCCCATTCGCGCAGACGGGTCGACCGCAGGTATTGGTCGGGTGAGAGCTTGTATTCGCGCACAACCTGCTCAAACTCGGTGATGGTCGGGGTAATCGGGCCAATCGGCTCCGGCTTGCCCCAGTTCGGATTTCCGCGTCGCTTTGCCATGAAAATTGCCTTTCTACAGCAGGGGGATGAACGGATGTTGCATCGCCAAACACTGCCTTGATGAAATCAGCTAACTATATGATTCTCCGAGTCGTCCTCAGGATGCAGGATCGCAAAAACCGCCCGCAGACACAGCCACGCCGTTGACCGCACAGGCGAAGCAAAAGCTAATCGGAGACACGATACTCTACAGTCATTCGCGTTGAGAAGTCAATGGAAATTTCATGTCTAATTGGCTTGAGGGGATAGGTTAAGTCTTTGTAATCAAGACGTTTAGTGCTCTGAAGGGACGGACAGCGCTGCGGAAGCCGGGTTCGGGGAAAGACTCGAATCCTAGTGCTGGATCACCGCGCAAACCGAATGCCCCCCAAGACGGCCAATGGGCGGGCATTACGGGCGTAACTGATTTTTGCCGACTGCCGTTGAACGGGCTACCTGATCGACATAAAGTTCCAATAGGGGGAATCGGGGTGCGGTCGCGGGGAGCTACTGTCCCGCGAAAGTCCCGAGCCGGCAGCGGTTTTAGTGTGCGCGCCCTCAGAACAGGCTTAGGCCATGAGTTTGAAGGCTTTGGTGTTGTGCTCCGACGAAAAGGTTGTGCGGGTATTGCGCCGCACACTTGGCGATCTCGATATTGCCATGGAGATGTGTGCGGACTCCGACGCAGCTCTGCGCCGGCTGACCCGTCAACGATATGAAGGAATTATTGCCGATTGCGCCGACGACGGCGCAACCGAAGTACTGCGCAGCGCCCGTAGCGCTCCCTGCAACAAGCAAGCGGTTGCCGTCGCGATCGTCGAGCCCATTGTCGGGCTCAAGGCGGTCTTCGACATCGGCGCGCACTTCGTACTGTATCGGCCGGTTACAACTGAGCGCGCGCGGTCCAGTTTTCGGGCGGCGCGGGCTCTGATGAAGAGTGAACGGCGGCGCAATGTGCGCGCGGCAGTGCAGATTTCGATTGTGATGCGGAACCTGGGCACCGGACCAAACTTGAAGGCGACGACCGTTGATTTGAGTGAAGGCGGCATGGCGGTGACCATGCCGAACAAGAATCGGCCGTCGGGCAAGTGGCGGATTGCGTTCACTTTGCCGGGAACCGCCTTCGAGATGGATATTCCGGCGGAACTGGCGTGGGAAGGCAACAAAGCTCAGGCGGGCCTGCGCTTTCAGGAGATTTCGCCGGAGGCAACGCAGCAGTTGCGCGCATGGTTGAAGCAGAATTCATCGGATGCGGAGCCGGACGATCCGCCGATTCATTGCCAGCTTTCGGATTTGAGTTTGGGCGGATGCTATCTACAGATTTCGTCGCCGTTTCCAGTTTCGAGCCGCGTAACTTTGTCGATGCGGGCCGGGGGAGTCGAAGTTCGCGCGCAGGGGCTGGTGAGAGTGATGCATCCGGAGAAGGGAATGGGCGTGGAATTCACCCAGAGTACGCCGGAACATCGTTCGGCGCTAGAGAGATTCGTGGCTATGCTCCATGAGAACGGTTCACTGCTGCCTGAGCTTCTGGTTGAACCTGAAGGACTCGAGAACGAACCGATCGGGGCGAAGCGGCGCGCCTATGATCAGGAAGATCCGTTGTTGCAGCTTTTCTACGGAGAGCCGCTGGCAGTTGAAGCTTTCCATGAAGCGCTGAGTCGGCAGCGGGCTTCGCATCCGGCGAACAGCGCGGCCGGGGCGTCGGCGTAGGATCAGCAGTTGGCAGCGGGTGGATTGGGCTCGGTCCTGGCGTCGCTAAATCCTAATTGCCAAGTACTCGTTGCTTTCCCCTCGCCGGGAATTGTCCTCCTCAACCAAAATCTTCGCGATGCCCCAGGACGATAGTGTCTAGCCGGTTGGTCTTGACTCGCGCTCAAACCGTCGTATACGACAATCCGAGTTTCTTCTGCTCTCAAGCTAACCGTTCCTGCCCGCCATGCTGCTGAGAATTAAATCTGCAGAGTCCACGGCGACAAACGCAACATTCGCTTTTTGAGCAATAATGCCTCCGGAGGTAGTACATATGTCCGGCAGGCATGCACTTCGACTCCTAAAATCCTGGGCCTTCGCGGTTGGGCTACTGGCTACGGCTCTGCCAGCGCTGGCGGCAAAGGGGGCAAATCCGGACTTCGGGCCGAACGTCTTGATTTTCGATCCGTCGATACCGCGAGAGGCGATCCAGAAGCAGATTGATGCAGTTTATGCGTCGCTGGGGCACAACGAGTTTAGTTCCGAGCGCAAGGCGCTGATGTTTTTGCCGGGTAGCTATTCGGTCGATGTTCCGGTCGGTTTCTATACCGAGGTGATCGGATTGGGCGCGTCGCCCGACGCAACGCGCATCGCAGGCAACGTACATGCAGATGCAAATCATGAACACAACAACGCGACGACAACTTTCTGGCGAGCCGCGGAAGGATTTTCGGTAGAGCCGGCGGGTGGCACGATGCAGTGGGCGGTCTCACAGGCGGTCTCGTTGCGGCGGATGCATGTGCGCGGTGACCTGGTGCTCCATCAGCATCGCGGCTGGGCGAGCGGGGGCTGGATGTCGGATTCGCTGGTGGACGGCAATGTCGACTCCGGAAGCCAGCAGCAATGGATCTCGCGCAACTGCGACTGGAAAAATTGGACGGGCTCCAACTGGAACATGGTGTTTGTTGGCGTGCCCCATCCTCCAGAAGGTGCGTGGCCGGAACCGCCGTATACGAAGGTGGCGCAAACTCCGGTGGTGCGCGAAAAGCCGTTCCTGCAGGTGAATGCCGCGGGCGAGTTCAGCGTGCGGGTTCCAGAGTTAAGAACTGACAGTGTCGGAATCACATGGAGCGCCAAAGGAATGCGCGCCAAAGAAACGCCGGGCGGAGAAACGCCAGGAGAGACGATTCCGATTTCAAAGTTTTATATTGCGCGCGCAGAGGCGGATACGGCAGAGACGATTAACGCCGAGCTCGCCCAGGGAAAGAACCTGATTCTTACTCCGGGGATCTACGAATTAACCGGGCCGATTCGCGTGACACGGCCGCATACGGTCGTGCTCGGTCTGGGGTTTGCGACACTGCGTCCGGTGAAAGGCACGGCGGCAATCACGACAGCCGATGCGGATGGGATCGAGATCGCGGGTCTGCTCTTCGATGCGGGGCCCAGCGAGTCTCCCGTGCTGCTCGAGGTTGGGCCGGAGGGAAGTCACGAACGCCATGCGAAGGACCCGATCACGCTGCACGATGTTTTCTTTCGCGTGGGCGGCGCAGGAGTCGGGCGGGCCAAGGTGAATTTGCGAATCAACAGTAACGACACGCTCGTCGACCATACTTGGATCTGGAGGGCGGATCACGGTAAAGGCGTGGGCTGGGATCAGAACACCAGCGAGAATGGGCTGGTGGTGAATGGAAACGATGTCACGGTCTACGGCCTGTTTGTGGAGCATCACCAGAAATTTCAGGTTCTATGGAACGGCAACGGCGGGAGAACTTATTTTTATCAGTCCGAGATTCCCTACGATCCTCCGAATCAGGCAAGTTATGCGAGTGCGCCGGGCGTGAATGGCTGGGCCTCTTACAAAGTGGCGGATGGAGTCACGCGTCACGAGGCATGGGGGCTTGGGATCTACAGCGTGTTCACCTATCCGAATGTGATCCTCACTCTTGCGATCGAGACGCCTAAAAATCCGCAGGTGCGGTTTCATGACGTGATCACCGTGGCGCTGGGAGATCACGGCGAGATCAGCCACGTGATCAACGACACGGGCGCGGCAACTGCCATGCATCCGCGGGTAACGCCGAAGGTGACGGACTTTCCGTGAGGGCAGGCCAAAATTTACTCGTCGCCCACTCAGTGTCATGACTTGCCAAGGCACAGTGACGTACGACCCGAAGTGGCTCGTGAGCGCCAGCTCGAAACGCCGTTCTCCGGGAACTGGCAATTTTGAGCCTGTCACAAAACACTTCGGGTGGATGCAAACGAAGCCCGCGACGCCAATTCAAGGCTGCGTCGCAGGTTTCGGGCTGAAGATTCCCGCGAATCGTTCGCGGTACTGAAGGAAGACCAGTACCCAAAGCACAGAGGCCACCAGAGCGGGAGCCATGGTCGCCGGCGCCATCGTCAGGTGAAAGGCAAGGATGTTGTAGAGCTCCGCGGCAACCAGGGTGAGGGCAAGCGGCACGAAGTAGCCGGAGAGCAGCAGCAGTCCGCCAAGAACCTGCAAGGCGAAAAAGAACGCAGCAAAATGCGATGCGCTTACGGCAACAAAGAACTGCATCGCGAGCGGATTCGCCGGTGGCGGCTGGTGAATAAAGTTGAGAAACCCATTCAGCCCAAAGACCATGAAGATCAGGCCCAGTAGATAGCGAGCAATAATCGAAGTAATTTTCATCGGTGTCCTCTCTTAATTTGTCTATCGAGTCTTAGATTTGTCCTTCTAGATGGTCTGTGCGTGCGTCTGCACGGATTGAAGATGCGGCGCCAGAAACGCGTTCCGGTCATGCCCCTGGTTCAGCACAGCTGTGCCGCCGGCGGTGAGGAAGGTGGCGTCCGTCACCCCGAGAAAACCAAAGACGGAGCGCAGATACGGCTCGACGAAATTGAACGAGGCCATTCGCGTCTGGGCGTCGTAGATCCCGCCGGTTGCGACGATGAATGTCGCCTTTTTGCCGACGATGAGGCCCTTCGGCCCTTTTTCTCCATAGGAAAAGGTCCTGCCGATACGCGCAATCTGGTCGATCCACAGCTTGAGCACGGAAGGGACGCCGAAGTTATGCATCGGCACGCCGATTACGTATTCGTCGGCCTGCTCTAATTCGGCGAGCAGAGAGTCGGAAAGCGAGAGCAATTCCTTCTGCTGCGGAGTGCGGGCCTGTTCCGGCGCGTAAACGGCCCCGACCCATTCGGCATTGATTGGCGGGATTGCCGTTGCGTTGAGGTCGCGGTCTATGACTCTTCCATCCGGGTGCGAAGCCTGCCATTGGGTGACGAACGCTGCGGTCAGCTCGCGGGAGACTGATCGACCATAGAGTGGGCTGGAATCGATATGAAGCAGAGTCGGCATTGAGAATTCCTCCTACACGACAATTGATTAGTAATAGACATATGTCGATTCAAAAAATAAACAAGTGTCGTTTAAGTCCGCAAAGAGGTATCCTTTCATCAAAGTAGAGATGGCTCAGCTTCTTCAATCCGAGGTGGCAACGACGGATCCGCGCATTGTGCGCAGCCGTCGCATGCTCATGGATTCGCTGGTGAGGTTATTGAAAAAGAAGGAGTTCGAAGACATCTCCGTCCAGGAAATAGCGGACGAGGCAACGCTGAACCGGGCCACGTTTTACCTGCACTACGCGGATAAGAATGCGCTGCTTCAGGCCATGACGGAAGCCCGCTTCCGCGACCTGATCGAGCGCCGCAGCATCACATTTACCGACTGCCATGGTGCATTACGCGCCATTGTGCTTGGGGTCTGTGATTATCTTGCTGAGAACACAGGCTGCCCCACGCAGTTGGCTCGGATACCGCTCGAAAATTCCATCATCCCAGTCGTCGAGAGTATGTTCCAGGAAGGTCTCGCCCTTCATGGGATTGCACCCGGTGCCGATGCGGCACTGCCGGCGACCACCGCGGCCTGGGCGGTTTTTGGAGCCGCGCGACGCTGGTTCCAAACCCCAGACCGTATTCCCGCCGAGGAGATGGCGGCCAGGATTGCAACCATGGTGAGTCCCGTTCTTTTTGGTTCCTCTCAATAGCTGACGAGTGGTAAACACGGGAGCGTGCTTTACGGACCAAGACCACCGTGCCGCATCCCGCAATCCCTTCGCAATCCATAGGCATCCGAATTCGAGATGAAGCAGCCATGCGATGAAGCAGTGATCCGAGCGGGAGCCTCCGTAAGGCCATGTGCGGAAGCATCGCGCCCGTGGGTGCTTGCGGCCACGATCCTTGGTTCGAGCATGGCGTTCATCGACAGCACTGTGGTCAATGTGGCCTTGCCTGCGCTGCAATCGAGCCTTCACGCGACTGTGGTGGATGTGCAGTGGGTCATTGAATCGTACGGACTGTTTCTTTCTGCCCTGATTCTGGTCGGCGGCGCTCTTGGAGACTCGCTCGGCCGCCGGAAGATGTTCTTGTTAGGCGTGCTTGGCTTCGCAGCAGCATCGGCCGGCTGTGGTTTTTCTTCGAGCATCAAGACCTTGCTGGTCTGGCGCTCGGTGCAGGGAATCGCTGCCGCGTTCCTGGTGCCGGGCAGTCTTGCGATCATCAGTTCATCCTTTGACGACAAATCTCGTGGTAAGGCGATCGGGACATGGGCCGGATTCACGACCATCACCAGCGCCTTCGGCCCGGTTCTCGGAGGATGGCTGATCGAGCATGCTTCGTGGCATTGGATCTTCCTGATTAATATTCCGCTTGCTGCTTTGGTTCTGATCATCTCGTTCCGCCACGTTCCGGAGTCCCGCAGTCCTGATACCGAGGGTGTCGATTGGCTAGGCGCGTCGATCACGATTCTCGGCTTGGCGGCGCTCGTTTATGGATTTCTTGAATCGTCCGGCCTAGGGTGGGCGCATCCTCGCGTTATCGGGAGTTTGATTTTCGGTGTTGGTTCGCTGAGTCTCTTCGTATTTGTGGAGAAGAGAGTAAAAACACCGATGGTCCCTCCGAAATTGTTTCAGTCCGCAAGCTTCAGCGGCGCAAATCTGATCACGTTATTTCTTTATGCGGCGTTGGGAATCTTCTTCTTTGTGTTCCCGTTGAACCTGATTCAGATTCAGAAATACTCTGCGACCGCGACTGGTGCGGCCGCACTCCCCATGATCCTGCTCATGTTCCTCTTATCACGCTGGTCCGGAGGGCTCATAAGCCGCTACGGCCCGAAGAGGCCGCTCATTGTGGGTCCTCTGATTGCCGCGGCGGCCTTCCTTTTATTTGCTGTCCCTGATGTGCGGGCTGCTTACTGGACCGCGTTCTTTCCAGCTTTTGTTGTCCTGGGGCTTGGCATGGCCGTCACGATCGCGCCATTGACAACTGTGGTGATGAACTCCGTCGACCAGGAACGGGCTGGCACAGCGTCAGGGATTAACAATGCCGTGGCCCGAGTCGCCGGCGTATTAGCAGTGGCGGTGTTGGGAGTAGTCATGGCCACGGCCTTTGCTTACGCGCTGCGACGGTCTCTTCCCATGCTCAATTTGGACGTCGCCATCGTGCACCAACTGGAATCGAACGTGGCCAAGCTAGGCAGCCTCGATGCGCCGGCCGGCGTGGATTCTCAGACAGCGGCGAGGATTCGCTCCGCCATCTCCGACGCTTTCGTTTTTAGTTTCCGCCTGATCGTGCTGGTGTGCGCAGTTCTCGCCATCGCGAGCGCTGGTGTCGCCTGGCGGAAGATACCCGCGGAGCGTGCGGGGAAAGCTCCCGATCTCGGCGGCGTTGCGGCCGCGGACTAACCGGTGACGCGGAAGCGGATGTGTAAAATCGGGGCACCTGACCTATCATGATTGAGACAGCCGCGTGCGGGCGTGGCGGAATGGCATACGCAGCGGACTTAAAATCCGCAGGGCTCAAAAAGCCCATGGGGGTTCAAGTCCCCCCGCCCGCACCAATGTTTGTTCCGCTAGATTGTTGGAGGATTTTTCGCTGATGCCTGCAGAAGATCAACCGATACTTGACGCTTTGAATGCACATTGGCGGGCTTCGGCGGCGGGCGATCTCGACGCGGAGCATGATATTTATGCGGACGATGCGATTTGTGACTATCCGCAGTCGGGGGAGCGGATTTTGGGGCGCCGGAATTTGCAGGCGCTGCGGAGCCATCATCCGGGCAAGCCTTCGGGGTTTAGCATTCGGCGGATGCTGGGGAACGGGAATCTTTGGGTTACGGAATACACCATCACTTATCAGGAACGGCCTGCGTTCACGGTGAGCATCATGGAATTTCGCGACGGCAAGGTTGTGCATGAGACGCAGTATTTTGCTGATCCGTTTGAGGCGCCGGCATGGCGGAAGCAGTGGGTGCAGCAGGGGGCGTGACGGGCGGTCACGCTGAAATACTCCGAATCTTCGAAAATCGCGATTGATGGAGCAAGTGCTTCGGTGGTCCACCACTGAAACAGCAGGTTCCTCGGCGCTCTCTCCGCGCTTTGCGCGTCTGCGAGCGCTCGGAATGACAGAGTATAAGTGGGCGGCTGCCGAGAGAGCGCCGTTTCCAGATGGCGCGACTATGCGACCGGCAGCGTGGCTTGCACGGTGGTTCCGGTTTCGGTTGAGGCGATGTCGAGGGTTCCTCCGAAGCGGCGGACTCTTTCTTTCATTCCTAAAATACCTACGCCAATCCGAGCTTTTCGTTCGGTACCGTCGGGTGAGGTGAAGCCGGTGCCTTCGTCGGCGATCTCGACCTGAACTTCTTTTTCTTCCTTCGCTACGCGGATGATCGCCGTTTTGCTGCCGGAGTGGCGGTGAATATTGGTAAGGGATTCCTGGATCAGACGGAAGATAGTGATTTCCAGATCCTGCGGGAGCCGGCCGAGATCATCGGGAAGTTCGAGACGAACGTCGATGGTGCTGCGGGTCGCGAAGCCCTCTACATACCACTTCAACGCAGACGTCAATCCGGCTTCGTCGAGCAGCGGCGGATGCAGAAGGTAAGACATGGTGCGAAGCTGGCGGCTCATTTCATTGACCACGGAGTTGGTGTCGTCGATGATGCGATTGGTTTCGGGATTGGATTGCGCCCACTCGTCTTTGAGGCGCGCGAGGTTCATGTTCAGCGCGACGAGAAGCTGGCCGGTGCTGTCGTGCAGTTCACGGGAGATGCGGCGGCGCTCTTCATCCTGAGCCTGGAGCAGGCGGCTGGAGAGTTCCTGCACTTCAGCAGTTCGCTGTTCCAGTTCCGCCGTGCGTACTTTGACTCGGGCCTCGAGATTTTCGTTGATGGTGCTGAGTTCTTTTCTTGCGCGCTCGGCTTCGGCTGTCTGTTTTTTGGCTTCTCTCTGCGCCTGCCTCATTCTGAGCAGAGCCTTCACGGTGGCCATCAGTTCTTCTTTGTCGAGTGGCTCGGCGAGATAGGCATCGGCTCCGCCGTCGAGTCCCTGGACTTTATGCATGGGTTCGACGCACGACGCGGAGATGTGAAGCACCGGAATTTCACAGGTTGCGGGATCGCTTTTCAGGCGGCGGCAAACTTCGAAGCCGTCGATGTCGGGCAGATTAATGTCGAGAGTAATCAGAGCGGGATCGCGGCGGGCGAGTTCGAGAGCTTCTTTGCCGGTTCGCGCTTCAAGGACTAAGTACCCTGCTTCTCTCAGGTAACGGCCCAGAGAGTATCGAATGGCATCGTTATCATCGACCGTCAGTACGGTCGTGGGCGACTCGTCTGATGTTCGAGGGTAATTCTTATTATTCTGCTGTGACCGGTTGAACGAGACTGACATAAACCAAACCCGCTTTCTTGAATGCCGCGGAAAATCTTGCTGCTGCTTCTTCACGCGATCCCATGATGCTTTTTGGAATCACGTCGATAGCGTTGCTGAGTCGAGCGCGGTCGTCATGGTCGAGCACTTGCGATGTGTGCACGATGACGGGAACGCCGGAAGTGTCTGCGTTCGCTTTAAGCTTTTCGAGGACCTCGAATCCACTCAGGTCGGGCATGCCCAAGTCGAGGATGATGGCTCCGGGCTTGCTTTGCTGGGCCATTCGCAGTCCCTCGATTCCGCCGCGAGCCTGCACCAGCGAGCAGCCGCTGCCGGCGAGCAGACTTTCGAGCAGGTAACGGGACGTTTCGTCGTCGTCGATGACGAGTACCTGGCGTTGTCGGTTTGAGACCGAGACGCTGCGCAACTGGTTGAGCAGCCAGACGCGGTCAACCGGCTTCACGTAGAAGCCGTCGGCTCCGAGGCTGAGAGCTTTGTCGCGGTTGTCGACGACGGTGACGACATAGACGGGAATGTCACGAGTACTTGGATTGTTTTTGAGATCACGCAGGAAATCCCACGAATGCTCCCCTTGCAGAAGGACATCGAGGACGATGGCCACGGGTCGAAAGGCTTCTGTGGTGACGGCGGCCCGGGCTTCTTTGATGTTGTTGGCAGGGATCACCTGAAAATCGCTGCCCTTGAGATATTTTTCGTAGATGAAGAGGGCTTCGCGATTGTCTTCGACGACCAGGACCGGGAGCTTTGAAGAATCGAGTTCGCGCCTCACTTCGGGGACGGAAACAATCTGGGTTTCGCCGTGGAAGGCGACGGGAATGACGGCAGTGAAGGTCGATCCCAGGCCTACTTCACTCTTGAGGTAGACATCGCCTCCGAGCAATTGAGCCAGCTTGCGGGACAAAGGCAGGCCGAGGCCGGAGCCTTTGGCGGCTTTTTGCAGCCTGCCGTCAACCTGAGACCACTCCTGGAAGATGCGATCCTGATCTTCATCGGCGATGCCGATGCCGGTGTCGGCCACGGTGAATGAGACTGTGCCGTCGTGGCCGCGCGTGGCGGAGACTCGAACCTCGCCGCTTTCGGTGAACTTCAGGGCGTTGGAGATGAAGTTGCGCAGGATCTGAGAAACTTTGGCTTCATCGCTGTAAAGCCGGATGTCTTCTTCCGGATCGTCAAACACCAGCTTGACCGCGGAGTTCGGCGAGAGCAACGGGCGAAGCATGCCGCGCAGCGCCGAGAAGACGGTGATCGCATCGAAGGCCGAGGGGCGGATCGTAACTTTGCCGGCTTCGACTTTGGCAAGGTCGAGCAGATCGTTGACCAGGTCCGTCAGGTCCTGGGCCGAGCCTTTGATGAAGCGGACTTGTTTTTCCTGTTCGGGGGACAGTTCTCCGTCTAGACGATCGAGAAGAATCTGGCTCAGCGCGGCGATTGAATTCAGCGGAGTGCGAAACTCATGACTCATGTTGGAAAGAAAGTGAGTCTTGAGTTCAGAGGCGCGCTGCAGGAAATCGGCTTTATCGTCGAGTTCGGCATAGAGGGCGACGACGCCGCGATTGGTTTCGTCGAGCTCGCGGTTGAGCTGGTTGAGGTCGAGTTGGCGGGCACGAAGTTCGTCCAAAGCGGCCAGCAGTTCTTTATTCTGCTGCTGCATTTCTTCGTAGGGACTTTGCGGGCTGCGAATCTCAATCTTGGATAAAAGGTCGTCGAGGTCTTTCTTGGGCAGGGCGGCAACGCGGCCGGGAATGTTTTTACCGAGGACGACTTTGGTTCCAGTGCCGGGGGTGCTGTCGATGCGGAAGGAATCCATCAGGCGCCTGGCGCCGATCAGGCCCAGACCCATGCCGGTTTTGGAGACGTATTTTCCGTCGAGAATCTCGCGGAGGTTTGGGATGCCTCGCCCTTTGTCGGTGATCGAGATTTCGAGGGCAGGCTCGGGTTTTTGTTCGATCCGGAACTCGATGATGCCGCCTTCTGCATACTGGAAGGCGTTGCGGGCGAGTTCAGAGACTGCGGTTGCGATGCGAGTCTGATCCTGCGAATCAAATTTCAACGCAGCCGCGACTTGCCGCGCGCGCTGGCGGGCCAGCACGACGTCGTGCTCGTAGCGAATATCCATTCGGAGAAGGCTTAGGGGCATAGTGAAAATTCCTGTTCCGAATTTTGTTTCAAACTCCTGTTCCGAACTCTTGTTCTGAATTCCGGGCGACCAGGACCGTGGCATCGTCGCGCTCGCGGTTGAAGTCACGGTATAGAGATGCGGCAATGATGCTGGGATGTTTGCTGATGATCCCCGGATATGCCTCAAGATCCCAGCGCGAGGTTAGGCCGTCGGAGTTCATGATCAGAACGCTGTCTTCATGCCAGGGAAATGTGAACTCGCGAATGGTATGCAACTGATGCCCTAAGGTCCCGTTGTAGGAGGCGATGCCGCGGCGATTCTGGCGGGTGATCAGAGTGGAAGAGATGTTGCCCAATCCGGCGAAAGTGAGGGTGCGCTTCTGTTTGTTGATGGCGGCAATCGCACCGGCTGCGCCCCGCGTTTTCTTCAAGGCGTCGTGAATGTCGCGAAGAATTTCGGAGAGGGAAGAGGACGTAGTTTCGGCGAATACGCGCTCGGCTTCGCGTGCCGCATCCGAGGCCAGGGTGCCATGACCTAATCCATCCACGGCCAGCAGATAGACATTGTCCGCCGTGATTCGGCTGGCCCAGCCGTCCCCGCAGACCTCTTCGCCTCGAACGGGAAGAGAAATCACACCCAGTTGCAGAGGAGAGGCCGCGGTTGGAACTTTTTTCTTCGGCCAGAAATCGGCGAGTACGCAGGTGCCCTGGTCGCGCAGCGAGTAAATATCGAAGGAGCTCGCAAGACGCTTGATTGCGCCGAGGCCATTGCCCGGAGTGCCTGAGGTGGAGT
>Ga0209006_10003204_pt1 | contig 14865 bp, 12 predicted proteins | sample JacPin_JW_Ref_O2_FD_188567 | JGI IMG/M metagenome (GOLD analysis project Ga0209006, IMG submission 188567) | Forest soil microbial communities from Algoma, Ontario, Canada - Jack Pine, Ontario site 1_JW_Ref_O2 (SPAdes) (version 2) | ecosystem: Environmental > Terrestrial > Soil > Boreal... | reverse complement strand
CAGGCAACGGCGATTCTGGCGCGATTTCTGGCGGCGGGTGAGGAGAGGTCATGAGAGGAATGCGAGCGTGGTTTCTGCGGCTGCGGAATTTTTTTAGTGGTGCGCGGGGCGCGGAGCAGGATTTCGCGGCGGAGATGCGGAGCAACTTACAACTGCACACCGACGAGAATTTGCGGCGTGGGATGAACGCGGAGGAAGCGCGGCGCGATGCGCTGATGCGGCTCGGCGGCGTGGCGCAGACGGAAGAGATGGTGCGCGACCGGCGAAGTTTGCCGTGGATGGAATCGTTTGCGCAGGATTTTCGATTTGCGGTGCGGATGCTGCTGAAAAATCCGGGATTCACGGTCACGGCTGTGTTGATTCTCGCGTTGGGCATAGGCGCGAATATGGCGATGTTCAGCGTTGTGCGCGCTGTGTTGCTGCGGCCGCTCGCGTATTCGCAGCCGGATCGAATCGTTCGCGTCGCGACGCTTTGGAAAAACTCGGGGCACATGGGCTCCGTCTCGGCACCGGATTTTCACGATTGGCATGACCAGAGTTCCGCCTTTGAACACATGGCGATTTACCGCAACGACGAAATACCGGTTTCGGTAGGCGCCGGCGCCAACGCCAACGCAGAATTTTCGATGGCCACGGCGATTTCTTCCGACTTTTTCGAGTGTTTCGGTATCACGCCGGCGGTTGGCCGCGAGTTCACTTCGGATGAACTGAAAGTCGGCGGCGCAGGAGCCGCCATCATCAGTTATGGATTCGCCGTTCGCAATTTTGGCGAACCGCAACTGGCGCTCGGCAAAGCGGTCGTGGTCGACGGGAAATCGCTCGATATCGTCGGCGTGATGCCGCCGGGATTCGCCTTCCCCGAAAAGACCGATGTGTGGCTAACGGCGGGAATCTTCGGCGAAGAGACGCCGTCGCGGTCGGCGCACAACTATCGCGTCATCGGCAAATTGAAGGATAGCGTGCAGCTAGCGGAAGCGCAGACGCAGATGACCGCGATCGGGGCGCGGCTCGAAGCGCAATATCCGGATTCCAACAAAACGAAGAGCGTTGCCGTCACGCGCCTTCGCGATTTTTTGGTAAGTGATTATCGTCTGACGCTGCTGGTGATGCTGGCCGCGGTTGGCGTCGTGCTGCTGATTGCGTGCGCGAACCTCGCCAACATGCTGCTCGCCCGCGCCGTCGGGCGGACGCGAGAGATTGCGATTCGCGCTGCGATCGGAGCTGGGCGCGGACGCATCGTGAGGCAACTCGTTACCGAGAGTGTCGTGCTGGCGCTCGGCGCCGCGCTTGTTGGCGTTGTCGTCGCGTATTGGGGAGTGAAGACATTGATCGCGCTGGCGCCGCAGGATGTGCCGCGGCTATCCGAAGCGGGCATCGACGGAGGCGTCTTGCTGTTTGCGCTGGCGATTTCTCTTGTGGCGAGCCTAGTGTTTGGGCTGGCGCCGGCGCTACAGGTGTTGCGAGTCGATTTGAATTCGGCGCTCAAGCAGAGCGTGCGGCGCGCGGGTGGCGGGACGCTTGCGGATCGCATGCGGCAGGGGCTGGTGGTCGCGGAGATCGCGCTGTCGGTCATTCTCGTTGCAGGCGCCGGGTTGCTCATCAAAAGTTTGCTCACGCTGCAAAATGTGCAGCTTGGAATTACGTCGGAGCGGATCGTGATGGCCGAGACGAGCGTGCCTTCCGTCGATCTCGACTCTGCGAAGCGCGGCATCCGGTTCTACACGCAATTGTTGCCGCAGCTGCGCGCGGTTGCTGGCGTGCGAAATGCGGCGGCCACGACGATGATCCCGGGGTACACGAGCTCGAACGGAATCTATTTCGTTGATCACCTACCGACCAACTTCGACATCACGGGGCCGAATGCGATCTTCACTGTTATGACGCCGGGTGCATTCGCGACGATGGGAATTCCATTGCACGCGGGGCGCGATTTTACCGATGCCGACGGCTACGACGCGCCGTTCACGGCGGTCATCAATCAGGCGTTGGCGCGGCGGACGTTTCCGAATGAGGATCCGATCGGGCACGTGATTTTCTGCGGGCTGGACTCGATGAATCCGATGAAAATTGTTGGCGTCGTCGGCAACGTTCGACAGGATGGGCCGGCGAGTGAGCCTGAGGCGGAGATCTATATGCCGTATCTACAGCATCCGCAGCCGGCGACGAATATGCGGGTGATCGTGCGGACCGACGCGGAGCCGGGCGTGATCACGGCGGCGATGCGAGAAAAGATGCGTGTGATTTCGCCCGATGTGCCTGCGAAATTTTCGACGATGGAGCAGGCGATGTCGGAAAACATCGCAGCGCCGCGATTCCGGACTTTGCTGCTGGGGATTTTTGCGGGGCTCGCGGTGTGTCTCGCGCTGGCCGGAGTTTACGGCGTGATGTCTTACGTCGTGGGGCAGCGCGCGAACGAGATTGGGTTGCGCATGGCGCTGGGCGCGAGTCCCGGCGAGATTTTGCGGCTTGTGCTGCGCCAGGCGCTGGTGCTCGCGGGGTTGGGGATTGTGATTGGGTTCGCGGGGGCGGCGGCGGTTACGCGGTTGCTGACGAGCATGTTGTTTGGAGTGAAGCCGACCGATCCGGCGACGTATGCCGCGGTGATTGGGATTGTGCTCGGGGCGGCGCTACTGGCGAGTTACATTCCGGCGCGGCGGGCGATGAGGGTGGATCCGATGGTGGCGCTGCGGTACGAGTGAACACGACGAGAAGCGAAGTAAGGAAATCCTACTTATCGGGAGATGGCGTCGCAGCCGGCTTCAGGTGAGAAGGCGAATTGTACGGAGGCGGCGTCAGTCGTGAAGGATGACACGCAGGAGAGAATCGTTTACCTGTAGGCGGCCGTTGTACTTGATGAAACCCAGTTTGCGAAACTTGTTCATGAAAAAACTGACTCGGCTTCGCGTGGTTCCGACCATTTCCGCGAGTGTGCCTTGAGAAACGCGGGCCACGATTTTCTCAGGCTTTCCTTCGTTTCCGTAGCGGGCGATCAACAAAAGTGCACGAGCCAGGCGTTTCTCGCTTGAATTGAAGAGTTGATCGACCAAGTCTTCTTCGACGCGCACGTTACGCTTGAGCATATGGGCGACGAAGCGGTCGGAGAAATCGTGCTCGTCGTGAATGACCCGAATCATTTCTCGCTTTTCAATCTCCAATACCGAAACGGGGCCCATGGCACTGGCCTTCGCGACACGTAACGGCTGACCGGCAATACATCCTTCACCGAAGAAATCGCCAGGGTGCAGAAGTGCGATCACGGCTTCCTTGCCTGAAGAAGAAGTCACAGCAATTTTCACCGAGCCGGAGCGCAGGTAGAAGACCGATCGAGACGCGTCGCCTTGCGAGAAAATCGTCTGCCGTTTTCGATAGGTTACGATTTTTCTTTTGATTCCGGCAGTTTCCAGATACTCGCTGGCGTCGAACGGCTCCGAGACCCTGATTTTCTTCTTAGGCATCCGTCTCTCCGAAGAGTTTGTTAACACTCTTCGCAGCAAAATGCGAGGTTGGATCTTCGAAATGCTATCAACTGCTATCAGTGGTCAATATTGACCAGACACCGGAGCTCGCCGCGTTCTAACCTCAGCTACCCAGAGACGGATCACCTCTCGCTCGTAACCTATGCGAATTCTGCTCTACAACCCGGACAACGGGGTCACGCGTAATTTCATGCCTCATCTGTGGATGTTTCTTCTCCAGGCGCTGACGCCAGCAGGACACGAAGTCATTCTGATCGACGGCAATGCGCAGCCGATGGACGAAGCGGGCATCGCCCGATTTGTGCGGGAAGAAAAGATCGGCCTGGTTGGAATCGGCGCGATGACCCGGATGATCGCGAAAGCGTACCGTATGGCCGATGCGATCCGGGCTACGGGTGTGCCAGTGGTGATGGGCGGACCTCATGTAACGGAAGAGGCTGATGAAGCGCTAGGGCGAAGCGGCGGGCCGCGACACGCCGACGCGGTTGCGCTTGGCGAAGCGGATGAAACGTGGCCCAGGATTGTCGAAGATGCGACACGCGGCCAATTGAAGGACGTATACGCCCCGGTGGACGCGTTCGGTCAGAGCAAGAAGCCAAGTCTCCAGGAATATCCAACCATCCCGTGGGACAAGATCAACCTGAACCAGTTCAACTTAGTTCCGAAGATGGCGAGCCGCGCTCTGGGGCGCATCGGCGAGGGATGGGGCACGTTTCGAATCGTTCCGATGGAATCTGGTCGTGGTTGCCCGTACGGCTGCGAGTTCTGCACGGTGACTGGCTTTTTTGGCGACTCCATTCGGTTTCGCACGAACGAAAGCGTGGTGAATGAGCTTTTGCTGTTGAAGGCGCGAGCGAAAAGCGAACGCGGACAGATTGCTGTGTTCTTTATCGACGACAATTTCGCCATCAACATCAAGCGGACGAAATCTCTGTTGCGCGACATCATCGCGGCAGGCGCTCAAGTGAATTGGGTGGCGCAGATCAGCGCGAATCTGCTTCGCGACGAAGAACTTGTGGATCTCATCGCGGCCTCTGGGGGCAAGTGGGTCTTTATCGGCATGGAGTCGATCGACCCTGCCAACCTTGCCGATGTAAAAAAGGGCTTCAATAAACCGGGTGAGTATGCGGCTGTACTCGATCGGCTTGCGCAGCGCAACGTCTTCGCGATCACGTCGTTCATCTTTGGCATGGACAACGATACGGTGGGGGTCGCGGACCGCACACTGAAGGAAATTCGCACATGGCCCCCCGGTCTGCCCATTTTCGGATTGCTGACGCCTTTGCCCGCAACGCCGCTCTACAAGCGACTGGAGGCTGCGGGCCGACTGACGCGCACGAAGCATTGGCTGCAATTTGTGCCGTTCACCATGGCGCATACGCCGTTGAAGATGAGCGTTGATGAAGCTCACAGCGAGGTAAGAAGGGGATGGGCGAAGTCGTATAGCCCGGAGGCGATCGAAGCTGCTGTCGATGCGCTCAGCCACAAGCCACTGGGCTATCGCATCAACATACTGATTGCGCGCCTCTGCTTCCGAGGCATTTATTTTCCGCAGCTTGGACGTTTTGCATGGATGAAGACGATTGTCGAAAACAGGCGCACGATTTTCAAATTAATCAGGCAAGGTTTCGGTGCGGGGCTGAGTTCCGTCGCGCGGCCCGCCGTGAGCCAGCCGGTGCCGGAACAGCCGCATTGAAACGGACGATGCCGTCACCGAAATATCGTCATGCGCAATGGCTGTCTGGTCGTAACGACCACCAGGAACGGAAATGAAGATTTGTACCGAACAAGATTGCCTGCAAGCCCATTTAACCCTGATTGGGAAGGCACCTCGCCGCCGAAATCCAATCCTGGGCAAACTCAAACAAAAACTCGCAACGATACGGATTACGTTGCGGCGGTCTCGGGAAAAACATCGGGCGGACCAACGCTGACTAAAATCCCCGGTCTCAAATAGGTGTTGCCCCATCTCCGGGCGGCGCGGCGGGTTTGATCAAATCAATCTGCTGGACCTTTAGAGTTGCAAGTTTCCGCACGGCAGCGTCCAGGGCTTCGAGCTCGTTTGGGGTGATTTCAGCATTGCCGTTGAGCCGTTCGTTGATTGCCGCCCGCGCTTTCGAAATTCGAATGGGCATTCTCGCAGCGTCAATTTCCAGGATCGCAGCGACATAGGCCGTTCGCCATACCGAGGATGCAAGGTCGCTCACGAATTCTTCTTCACGGCGTTCTCTGATTCTTGATGAGCGTCTTTTGACCATCCGAACGCTTTATTGGCGTGCTCCAAAGCTTGTTTGGAGTGTTCGTGCCCGCTGAGGTGGTCGCCCTTGTCGTGACTTACCGCTGCAGCACGATGGGCGTGCGCAGCTTGTTCGTGGAACTCCGCTGCTCGTTGATGAGATTGGTTTGGCATTTTTCCTTTGGCTCTATTTCTGCGTCAAGAGTTGACAGGCGTACGAATGCATTGAACACCGCCAACCATTCTAAGCCCCGCAGCTTTGATTTCGGATCAGCATGAGCCGGATCGCTATCTGAGCTTGACGCAATACCGCCTTTTCCTCCTTTTTTGACAACGGACTAAAATGCCGCTGTTCCAAAGCCGACATCGCCTCAGAAATGCGGACGGAGAGCGGCGAGGGATCGGTCTCGCTGAGAGCGGCCATATACGTCTTGTGCCAGGGAAAGTTTGCAACAGCGATCATCGCTTAGTCCTCTGTTTCGTTTCCTATGCTTTCGCGCTCATAGAACCCAGAATTTGCTCTGGTCCAATCCGCATGAATCGTTTATCGAATGACACCAGGATATTTTTCCCAGAAGCCGCAGTGAAGATGACGACGATCTCTGCTGCAACCACCTCTCCTGATGGGAGCGCGACACGAACATGAGAGCCGATGGCGTGCTGGGTTCGCTCGATTCCCGCGTCGGACGCATCGATTCGAGCGGCGGTCATTGTCTTCTCCGGCCGCGGTGCAGGCACAAACAGGGGCTCTCGCCCCAGCGCCGCGAGACTTCGCTTCGCCGTTTCCATGGAGATCAGTTCGATCGATCCGATGTGTCCTACCGACCGCAATCGTTCATCGATTGCTCTTAACGCGTCCGCGATTCGAGACTTGAATCGAACTTGATCGGTTTCAAACAGAACGGCGGCAAAAGAAGTTCTCCATTGGCAGAGCGCAATCGAGTTCATATGTTCTTCCCGGACAAAAGCAACTAGTTAAGGCGAGGGTTGTTTGTGCCCGTGGAGAGGACACTGATTACCCGAAGCGCATCCTGAATTGCCTGGTATTCATGGCTTGCAAACTGAATCGGACTTTTCATGCGGTCGTGAATCACCCAAACGGCTTCCTTGATCTTTGCTGATAGCCGCTTGGGTTCGAACTCCAAAATCGCAGACACGTATTCCGTCTGCCACGGGTAGGTCGCTGAATTGTTCACGATTCCTGCCTTCGAGGGATTACAGAAACACTATACGCTACCAAATTATAAATAGATACGTGCAAAGCCGACGGATTCAGGGGTTTTGAGTGCCACTAAATGCACGCGGTTTGTGTTTTTTTCAGAATGGATCGACTACTAAGGAGCCGAAATCCTGAAGCGCATAAGTTGCTGCGCGAGACGGACCGAGGCTTCAACAAGGTTTTACGGCTGGGCGTTTGGGGCGCAGCGTGCTGCGCCCCTACAACGGCTTGCTGACGAGCTCGATGGCGTTGGTGGTTAGTTGGGCTTCTTTTTGCCGAAGAGGCCGCCGAGTTGTTCGATGGCGCCGGCGGGATTTTGCTTGGCGCCGGTGAGGCCGCCGGGGACGGCGCCGCCGACGCAGCCGAGTTGCGATTTCAACATGCCTGCGGCCAGGCCGCCAACGTCGGGAATAAATTTCGGATCGCTGGTTGTTCCTTGGATCTGGAACGGAACGGTCGTCGAGCTCTTGCATTTGCTCGCGCCGCCGCCTGCGCCGCCCATGACCTGGCCGAGGATTGAGCCGGCGCTCCCGACGGGGCTCGCGGCTGCGCCGAGGACGTCGGTCAGCGTGGCGGCCATTTTGAAGTCCATCTGATTTTTCGCGTTGATCGTGCCGCCGCCGACCAGGGTTCCGAGTTGAGGCATGACGGCGTTGAAGTTGTCGGCCTGGATCCCGTCGGGAGCGACGCGGACGTTCGAGGTCATCTTCTCGATCGAGAGGTCCTGGCCGGTTTTCACGCCGGTGAGCGCGGAGATCGATGAGAGCTTGGAGCCGAGGTCGAAGCCGGCGAGTTTTGCGCCGAAGAGGCCGACGTTGCCGGCGGTGACAAGTTTGTCGGTGGGGCCGTTGACGTTGAGCGTGGTGTTGAGAGTTCCCTGCTGAAGCGATGCGCCCTTGGGAAGATTGACGCCGAGCGCGGGGAGGAACGCCTGGAGGTCTTTCACTGGAAGGCTCTGACCGTCGATCTTGATGTGGAGGACGGCGCCTGCGGCTGGGATTTCGTAAGTGCCGGAGAGATTGAGTGCGGCGGTGCCGATTTTGAGGACCGAGGGGTTTAGTACGCCGGTGTTTTTGACGAGGTCGTACTTGGTGTCGAAGTTGACGGTAACGGGCTCGGACGCGGGGCTGCCGCCGGCGACGAGCAGGGCTTTGGAAAGCTTCGTGGTGCCCTTGGTCGATGCGGAGCCATTTTGCGAGGAGATGTTACCGTCGAGATCGAGGATGCCGCCGAGGCCGGCGGATGGATCGACGAAACCGGTGGATGCAAGATTGAGAGAGCTGACGGTGATCTTTGCGTCGAGGGGAGTGAGGACGGAGTTGGTTTCGTTTACGGGGCCGGCAGTGCCGTCGACTTTGAAGTTGCCGCCGCCGGGAAGATCGGCGGTGACGGTTACGGGGAATTTAGAAACGAGCGAGACGTTCGAGGCGACGACACCAACATTGGAGTAGTTGCTCTTTTTGGCGGAGCCGACGGAGCTGACGGTGATTTGTCCGTTTTTCAGCTCGAGTTTCTGGACGGTAAAGGCCGGCGGCGCGCCGGAAGGTGGCGCTGCCGATTTGGCAGGAGTGGCAGGCGCTGCGGCCGTAGCCGTTTGGGCTTGCGCCTTTTGCGGCGAAGCGCCGAGCGTCGAGTAATTCCAGTCGCCCGCGGCATTTCGAATGAGCGAGACCTGCGGGCTGTCGATGACGACGTCGGTGACGTTCAACGTCTTGGACATAATGAGAGGCATCATTTCGACGCCGACCTTCAGAGACTTCGCGGTGAGAAACGGAGCGGAGCTGAATTTGGGGTCGTCGGCAATGGAAAGATTGTCGGCGCCGAGCGAGCCGCTGAAGAGCGACAAGCTGAGATTGCCGACTTCCACTTTGCGGCCGAGCGCGGCGGAAGCCTGTTGTTCGATTTCCGGACGGAAATGGTTGACCGGGATGAGGAACGGGGCGATGACCACCAGCAAAATCAAAACGACGATCACGATACCGATAATTTTCAGTGTGCGACCCATGGGGACCTCCGAACGAGGTGGGAATCGAGAAAGCGAGTCCGTTGAGTTGCAGATAATAGCACACAGTTTTGAACGGAGATGTACTGAGGAAACCTGATAGGCTCGAAAGCGGGTGATGATTTTTGCGCGACGCCGAACGGGCGATGTCGTGCATCTAACGGCAGGTTCGTCGCGTTGGCGATCACTAGCGACTCGGGCGGGAGCGGGCACGGCGTGCCGTGCCCCTACAGATTGAAAGTTTTGGGGAGATATTGGGCTGATTTGGCGGGACAAATACAGCGGTTGCGATAGTGGGGGAGCTTTTGGGGGACCGGGGATTCCGAATGGGTGAAGTTTCATATTGGCGCGCCGTGGTGATTGCGGTGCTTTTAGCGATTGCGGTGCTCGGAATTGCAAGCACTACTGAAGCTCAAACCGAGCCCCAAACTGGGGCTCAAACCAACGGTCAGGCGACGCAAGACGCGTCGCAACCCGCGACGCTGCCGGATGCGCCGACGCCGCAGGCTCCCTCACAAGATCAAGGGCCGAAGGCGCAACTCAAGCAGACGATGCAAGTGCTCGGTAAACGGTCGATCTTCTTTCCGGAATTGGCGCACGAACGAAAGCCGCTGACTTCGAAGCAGAAATTTCAGTTGGCGATCGATGAAACGATCGCGCCGTCGCGATTTATCGGGTCGTTGTTTACGGCGGGAATCAGCCAGGCGCGCGATTCGCTGCCGGACTACGGTCAAGGATGGGATGGATACGGGAAGCGGTACGGGTCGTCGGTGGCGAGCAATGCGTCGAGTCATTTGCTTGGAACCGGGCTGATCCCATCGCTGACGCACGAAGATCCGCGTTATTTCGTGAAACTTTTCGGCAGCCCGAAGAGCCGGATACTGTATGCGATGACGCGGGTGCTGATTACGCGGACCGATGATGGGCGGTCGACGTTTAATTGGGGCAACGTGATGGGCGGGCTGATGGCGGAAAGCCTGGCCGTAAGTTACTTGCCGGATAGCGAGCGGACCGCGGGCAAAACGTTCACGCGGTTTGGCGTGCGGCTTGGATTCAGCGCGCTGGATAACGTGGTGAAAGAATATTGGCCGACGATTTTCAAGAGTTTGCGGATCAACAAGCTTGTGCCACCGGAAAGAAATGATCCGGGCACGGTGACGCCGCAGGTCGGGCCGCCGGCGCCGCCGCCACAAAAGGATGATAAGCCGCAAGGCTAGTCTCGATTGGGATTGCCCGCCGAAAAACTAAGTCTCCTGAATCGGTGGACAGAAAGAGATTGACACTTGCATCCCCCCGTTCCGCGCTACACTCCGCGACTCGCGATTTTTTTAGGATTGGTTGCGCTGATCGCCATTTACGTATCCCCAGGCAAACTGCTCGCGAATCAGGATGCGAAGCCACAGCAAAATGGCGATGGATCGGTGCGCGTGTCGGTGCACAACGTGAAGTATCGCTTCGCTGAAAACGTCAGCGTGCAAATCAACAATTTGAGTGGGGCTATCGTGCCGATCGGACAGCATACGGTCCCGGTGTTCGACGATAAGGAGTCGTTCAAGGTTCGCATCGATTCGGCGGAGGTGGCGATGAGCCTCCAGGATCTCGCGAATCTGCTGAATCAATTCGTGTTCGGACGGCCGGGGTCGCAGCTTTCTGGAATTTCGGTGACGACGACGGGAAAAGGACATTTGAAGGTGAAGGGCCGCCTCAAGGATAAGGGGGACATCCCCTTTGAGACGGAAGGTGCGCTGGTTCCGACACCGGATGGCAAGCTACGGCTGCATGCGGACAAGGTGAAGGCGTTGAAGATTCCCGTGAAGGGACTGATGGATGCGCTCGGAATCGAAGTCGATAACGTGATCAAGTCGGGCAGTGTGGCGGGGCTGACGGTGGAAGAGAACGATCTGATCTTCGATCTGGAGCAGATACTGCCGGCGCCGCGCATTGAAGGCAAAGTGACAAAAGGTCGCGTCGAACCGGACATGATCGTCGAGACGATTGCGAGCGATGCGAAAAGCGTGAATGACGCGAAGCCGATGCCGAAGTATCCGGGGAACTACATCGCGTTCCGAGGGGGGCGTGTGGAGCTTTGGAAGGTGGCGTTCGCAGAGTGCGACATAGTTGTGTCGGACCTGGACCCGGCCGATCCGCTGGACTTTTTTCTCGATCATTATAAAGAGCAGGTCGCGGCGGGATATACGAAGGTTTCTGAAGGCTTCCAGGTGCGTACGTATCTCAAAGATTACGGAAAGCTGGCGCAGAGCAAGAGCGCCTCGACCGTGAAGAGCAAGAACTGACGCGGCACGACCCCAGATAACAACAAACGGTTGACAGAGAGGCGCGGAGGCTCTAGTTTTCCGAGCGCTGGTAAACGATTACTTGGCGCCTCGTCAGGTCCGCCACTGCGTTCAGGAGAGTTCGCTATGCCACGTGCGTCCCGCCGCTCATTTCTGAAGACAACCGCTGCAACTGGATTGGCCTGCTCGGCGAATCTGATGCTCGGACGCTCCGCCTTAGGTCAGACGTCGTCAGGGGCGGCGCGTGTTTATCTCGATACGCGGCGGACTGTTTCGCCGATCGATCGGAATTTGTTCGGATCGTTTCTCGAACACCTCGGACGGGCGATTTACGAAGGGATTTACGATCCGGGGTCGAAGCTTTCGGACTCGAATGGATTTCGCAAGGACACGCTCGAGGAAATTCGAAAGATCAATGTGCCGATTATTCGGTATCCCGGCGGAAATTTTGTGTCGGGGTACAACTGGCTCGATGGGATTGGGGCGAAGAAGGACCGGCCGGTAGTGCTCGACAAGGCATGGAATTCGCTCAATTCGAATCAGTTTGGCACCGATGAGTTTATGGCGTGGTGCAAGCTGGCGAATACGAAGCCGTTGATGGGGCTGAATCTCGGCACGGGCACGCCGGAGGAAGCGGCGGCGTTGGTGGAATATTGCAACGTCGACAAGGGAACGCGGTGGAGCGAGCTGCGGCGGAAAAATGGCGCTGCGGAGCCATATAAGGTGGAGCACTGGTGCCTGGGCAATGAGATGGACGGGCCGTGGCAGATCGGGCATATGTCGGCGACGGAGTATGGGTATAAGGCGGCGGACGCGGCGCGCCAGATGCGGTATGTCGACAATTCGCTGAAGCTGATTGCGTGCGGGTCGAGCAGTTCGGGGATGCCGACGTATCTCGAGTGGGATCGCGAGGTGCTGGAGCAGTGCTACGAGTATGTCGATGGGCTATCGCTGCATCGGTATTTCGATAATTCGGACACGACGGGCGGGGATTCAGCGCATTTTCTGGCGATGAATCTGACGATGGATCGGCAGATTACCGAGTCGCTCGCGGTGTGCGACTTGGTGCGCGGGCATAAACGGTCACCGAAACAATTGTGGCTTTCGTTCGACGAGTGGAATGTGTGGTATCGAGAGCGGCGCGGAGATGCGACCGATGGGCACAAGACGTCGGCGCCGCATTTGCTGGAGGAGATTTACAACCTGGAGGATGCGCTGCTGGTCGGCGGATTGTTGAATACGCTGATTCGGAATTCGAATCGCGTGAAGATCGGATGCCTGGCGCAGTTGGTGAATGTGATTGCGCCGATCATGACGAATGCGGACGGGATTTTCTTGCAGACGATTTTTTATCCGTACAGTTGGGCGCTGCAGTATGCGCGCGGGGCGGCGCTGGATGTGCTGGTGGAGTCGTCTACTTACGATGTGAAAGGGTTGTACGGAAGCCGCGATGAGAAGACGACGAGCGTGGCGCATCTCGATGTGTCGGGTTCATACGACGCAAGCAGCGGGACTGCGGTGGCGTTTATTTTGAATCGGGATTTGGCGAAAGCGCATGAGGTGGAGATCGTGTGGGAGGACAAGGCGCCGACGAAGGTGCAGGCGGCCTGGGTTTTGACAGGTGACGATTTGAAGGCAGTGAATAGTTTTTCGGCACCGAAGAAGGTGGTGCCGACGGAGTTTGCGAAGCCAACGACGAGCAATGGGCGGACGAAGTTTGAGGTGCCGGCGCGGAGTTACACGATGGTGCAGTGGGGGATGTGAACGGTTTCGGTTGGGGTCACACGGCGGAACGAGTGTGCTCGAGACTGGCGTTGAGATCCTTCGGCCGCCCTTCGGGCGGCGCTCAGAATGACAAACCTCTAAAATATATGACGAGGCGCCGAGAAGGGGCGCAGCGTGCTGCGCCCCTACATGTTTTTTAGACGATTCGATCTCGCGAACTAGCGGGCGGAGAATTTGAATACTGTTGTCGTGTGGTATTTTTTGCCCGGCTTCAGTTCGGTGGTCGGGAAGTCGGGATGATTGGGCGAGTCCGGGAAGTGCTGCGTTTCGAGGCAAAGCGCTGAGCGGCGACCGTAGGAGACGCCTCCCTTCCCTTTCGTTGTGCCGTCGAGAAAATTGCCGGTGTAGAACTGGATGCCGGGCTGGTCGGTGAGGACTTGTAGGACGCGGCCTGTGGTCGGTTCGTAGACTTCAGCGGCGAGCGCGACTTTTCCATCCGTCGAATCAAGAACCCAGTTGTGATCGTAACCGTGGCCGAGCTTGAGTTGCTCGTCGTCGGAGTCGATACGCGCGCCGACGGCGGTCGACTTCGTAAAGTCGAACGGCGTGCCGGCGACGGGCTTCAATTCGCCTGTCGGAATCAGTCCCGCATCAACCGGCGTGAACTTTGACGCTTGCAGCGTGAGCATGTTGCCGAGGATGTCGCCTTTGCCCTGACCGGCAAGATTGAAGTAGGAGTGATTGGTGAGATTGACGACGGTATCTTTGTCAGTCGTCGCGGAGTAATCGATTTTCAGTTCACCTGCGGCGAGCGTGTAGCGGACGACTGCGGTCAATGTGCCGGGATAGCCGGCTTCGCCACTCTTGCTGACGTAGATCAGTTCAACGCCGTTGGGGATTTCCTTGCCCTTCCAAACTTGATTGTTGAAGCCGTGCGGCCCGCCGTGGAGCGAATTCGGCGCGTTGTTGATCGGCAGGTTGTAGGTTTTCCCATCGAGCGTGAACTGGCCCTTCGCGATGCGGTTCGCGTAGCGACCGACGAGCGCGCCGAAGAAGGCGCCGCCTTTCGTACCATTGCTATTGCTGTAGTAGCCGTCAAGATCATCGAAGCCGAGCACAACGTCGGCAGAGTTGCCGTTGCGATCGGGCGTTTTGACAGAGACGACGATGCCGCCGTAGGTGATGATCGTCGCTTCGACGGATCCGTCGGTCAGCGTGTACGCCTCGATTTGAGTTCCGTCGGGCATTTTTCCAAACGGCTGTGTCGTCACGGTTGTTTTCGCCCCCGCTAGAGTTGCGCACATACCGAAACAAAGGATTCCGATCGCGATCGCTTTCAACATTGTTCGTGAGCCTCGATGTCGGCCGGCCTCAGTGTCGGCCAGCGTCGGAAACTTCGCTAGAGAATGGAGTGCGTACTACGAGTGGGCACTGTAAGGCAGCGAGGCGGCGGTGTCAATTTCTCGTAGGTTATACATTTGTCGAGGCTTGCGGAGGCCGGCCTGGGAGCGTCGCCAAACCGTTACCCCTAGGCCGCAATTGATGGAATTCCTGTATTCGTCGGCCCCCTCCCATACCTCAAATTAGTTAGGCCCGAAAGGACGCCGGAGGAATGGGATGAGTTTGAGGATTATGGTGGTCGATGATTCGCAGGCCACGCGACGCGTGGTGACGGCGCTGCTCGGGTCGCGCTGGACGGTGTGCGGATCGGCGGAAAATGGAAAGACGGCGCTGAAGAAGTTTGTTGAGCTGAAACCGGATCTAGTGCTGCTCGATCTCGGAATGCCGGACATTGATGGGATTGAAGTCGGGCGGCAGATGCACGCGATTGACGCTTCGACGCCGATGATTCTGTTTACGCTTTCAGATCCTTGGGGATTGGAAGGGCCTGCGCGCAAGGCGGGGTTTACGCA
>Ga0209006_10003202_pt1 | contig 14866 bp, 12 predicted proteins | sample JacPin_JW_Ref_O2_FD_188567 | JGI IMG/M metagenome (GOLD analysis project Ga0209006, IMG submission 188567) | Forest soil microbial communities from Algoma, Ontario, Canada - Jack Pine, Ontario site 1_JW_Ref_O2 (SPAdes) (version 2) | ecosystem: Environmental > Terrestrial > Soil > Boreal... | reverse complement strand
GCGAAGAAATAGACCACGCCGAGCGTGGCGACGTAACCCCAATCGCCCAACTTGGTGACCAGAACATTCTTGACGAAGAGCAGAACCAAGATGAGCAACGAAGTGCTGTAGATGACCGCAGAAACTCCGAATAAAAAGAAAATTCGCCGCTGGCGCTTGGTGGTGGGCGGCAACTCGACGTCCTGGAAGAACAAATACTTTCGGGCCCAGGCACGCAAGAATTCGAAGGAGTCCTCGCGCAGATTATCCATATCCAGAAACTGCGAGAGCGCGTAGTAACCGTCGGCTTTAATCAGCGGATTCAGATTCAGAACGGCGCCCTGAATTCCGCTCAACAGCATCATTTTATAGGCAACGTCGTTGGTGACAGAACCCGCCGGAGTGAAATGCCAGACCAGCGCAGCCAACCCGCAGAGCACCAATTCGATCCAGATTCCGGCAAAGAGAACCCACTGGCGCTCGGAGCCTTTTGGGAACAAAAGGATGTCGGTGGTGTCGGTGTAAAAGGCCGGCGTGAAGTAGATGAGCAGAAATCCCATCTGGTGAACGTCACCGCCGAAATGTTTGCAGGTCAGACCGTGGCCGAATTCGTGAATGCCCCCGAGGACGAGCAGGAGAATCCAAAAGATCCAGATGTCGTAGGCGCTCTTATTGGCGAAATTGTAGAGCTCGCTGGTGTCCTGTTGTACGCGGGTCCAATCCCCTGCCAGCAGGTAGCCGGCGGCGACGAATATTACCAACGAGAAATAGACAAAACCCCAAGTGAACATCCAACTCAAATACGGGTCGATTTTGGCCAGGGTCTTGTTGGGATCCCAAGCCTTGAAGCTGATATACAGCACACTGGATTGATCCACGCGGCTTTTGCGTTCGTCGCGGATTCGTTCGAGAACAGCTAGATTCTTTTCGCCGACGGAACGCTCCCACATGGCGGGTTCGATACTCTCGATGAATTCCTGGGCCTCGGTCTCACTCACCGGAGATTCCGGATGGCGATTGGTCATCTCTTCGGCGATTTCGGTATAGGTACGCTCGCCATCGCAGAGCTGCAGGAGTTCAAATTCCGTGCTGCCGTAGCGATTGTAGGAATTCGTTTCGAAATTTTTGACGACGTAACTGGTTTCGCCGGCTACGGTCTGCTCGCTGATACGGAGGTCTTCACGCAGCTTAGGCCGCTTTAGTCCTTTGGCAAGGACGCTCGAGACCTGCAGGCTGGTAGGGCCAAATCGCATGGCGCTGGGCTACGGCTTCGCACTGCCATCAGTGGATGAAGTTCCCGACCAGATAATTTTCACGGCCATTCCTGGCCGCAAGTCCGAAATGGCGGAACCGGTTAGTTGGGCGAGGACATCGTAGCTATCGCTGGCGGCGTCAATCGTAGGACTTACTTTTACAATGTGCGCCGTTAATTTGCGCCCCGAATCCTCAATCAGTGAAAGTTCGACGGGCGCACCCACGGCGGGACGCTTGCCGGACGACTCGGGGATCTGAAATTGAACCTGCAAAGGAGCAAGCTGGCTGACGCGAAAAGTTTTGTCTCCCTTGGAAATGGCCTGGCCTTCGCGAACGTATCGGCGCACCACCACGCCTGAAAATGGAGCGTGCACTCGGGTCTGATCGGCTTCGAGTTGCAAGCGGTTGATTTCGGCGTGGCCGCTTTCGACCAGGGCTTCATAGCCGCGCAGATCGTATTCAGCCGCTTTTTCCTGAAACTCGGCAGCTTCCAAGTCTGCGTCGCTCGACAAACCAAGCGCACGCAGTTGTTGCTGGCGGTGGAATGCGGCGCTCTTAGCCTTTAGTTCGGCTTCCTTATATTTGCGATTGTTGTCTTCCACTTGCAGATCATCATTGGCCTTGATGAGTTCCATCTGCAGGGTGCGATCGTCGAGCTGGGCGAGAATTTCGCCGGTTTTAACGGCGTTCCCTTCGTCTTTTGAGATGGCGGTGACCACTCCGTCGCGTTGCGCCGCAATATCCACTTGATGTTCGACTGTCAGGACGCTGAGGATATCTCCCGGCTTAGGCCGGGACGGAACTGAGTTCGCGGGTGGGTTTGTGGGGCTGGAGACGCTTGGTGTGGCGCGGGCGGTGTTGTTGGAGTTCGATTCGCCCGCTGAACCGCCGCAGCCCGCGGCGAGAATAACCGCCGCTGCAATCGTCGAGGTGACGACAATGTGTACTCCGCGCCTCATCATTTTCCATCCTTCTTCTCGGATCGCCGGTCTCACGGTTTCATTCATGGCATTAAGGCCCAGGCCTTCTCCCACGCCCACTGGAAAGGCGAGCGCAGCAAAGTGTACCCGACCGGATACCAGCCGCTCTGAAACCAGCCGCCGCTCGCGCGAATACGTCCGCGGCCGACCATTCCGGTGCGCGCCAATCCATCGCGATTGGCAAAGATGGCGCGCACGATGAAATATTGATCGCCGGCCTCGGCTTTGGTCTGCGCACCAATCCGGTCCACCTCGCCATCGAAGGTCGTCGTGGGGTAGGCATTCAGTTTCAGCACGATTTTTTTCCCAGGTTGAACCAAGGCCAAATCATTTTCGGGGACGCTCATTTCCGCTGCCATGCGGTCCTGCGCGACAATTTCGCAGAATGCTTCGCCCGGCTTTACCATCGAACCGGTTTTGTCCTGAACTTTGGGAGTAATGACCATTCCGGCGATGGGGGAGCGCAATTGCGATTCGGCAATGCGCTGCTGCTCGAGTTCCACTTGGGCCTGGTGCATTTCGCCGCGGATTTTGGCTTGTCCCGCCGCGGACGGATCATTCCGGAATTCGGCTTCGGCCAGTTCCCGCCGCGATTGCGCCAAGGCTGCATCAGCCTCCGCCAATTTGACCTGATCGTCGGAAGAATCGAGTTGGGCAAGCACTTGTCCAGCCTGCACCAGATCTCCCTCATGGACGAAAATGCGTTGGACCACGCCGCCATCGACCGCGCTTACGGTCCGGCGCTCCGCGGGGACTACCGTTGCGTCGGTGCTTATCCGCATCGGCCAAGGCACTAAAATCAAGAATGCCGCAACCCCTGCGGCGCGACGCGCGTATTGGATCCAGCGGCTCTGCGGCATCGCGGCGATGAACTTCTTTTTTCTTTGGGAAAATGGTTGGAGTAGGTTCGCGAGGGGAACCTGCTGGTAGAGCTGGGCGTTGCGAATCGCCACGGTGGTCTGGTTGGCGAGAATCGCAACTGTTTCGCGATTGTTGTCGGTCAGGAAATCGGCGTCGCCGCTCAGCAGCGCCAAAACTCCGAGACGCCCCTGATCATCGCGCAGCGGCAGCGCATAAAACCCATTCTCCTCGTGTGCTTCGAGAAACGGACTGATCTGCGCGCGCGCGTCTTCGGGCGTGCAATGCCAGCCGTCTTCGAACATGTCTAGCGATATCGGGCCGTCCTGTTGCGCCACCCACTCCAGACGGCTTTTCAAATCGTCCATTTCGCGCGATTTGGGAACTTCGGTTTCACCAGAAACCGCGCCGAGAACGAATTTTCCGCGGTCGAAGAAACCGATCACGCAACGGTCAAAGGGGACAACGGAAGAAGCCTGCTGCACCACGGTGGATAGAACGTGATCGAGATCGAGAGTCGAGGTAATTTCCTGCGAAATTTTCAGCAAGGCGTCCAGCGCGTGCACTTTGCGCTCGGCTTCCAATAAGTTTGCGTTGTGCAAGGCCACCGCGGCCTGTTCGCTGACGCTGGAAAGCATGAAGAGATCGTCTTCGGTGAAACTTCCGCCGTCGGTGCGGTTGACGAGCTCCACGACGCCCAGCACTTGATCATCTTTGCGCAGGGGCGCTCCCATCCATGATTGAATCTCGAAATCGTCGCTGGCTTTTATGCGTTCTTCCAGGCCAGGCTCATCGGCGGGTACCTCGACCAGCTTTCCGCTAGCCTGCTGGGCGATTCCGCCGAGCAATCCCTCCGCGAGTGAAACCCGCGCGCCTTCTTCGACCGTTGGATCGGTGCCAATTTGCTTCGCGAGGTAGAGTTCTTCGCCGCCGCCATCGGCGAGCCACAAATTGCAGACGCTGCCTCCCAGCAAGTCGCGAATTTTTACCGCAACGATGGGGAGAAGTTCGCTGAGTTCGAGAGTTGAGGTGAAAGTGCGACCGAGGTCGTAGAGCGCAGTCAGCCGTTCGAGGGTGGAAAGTTGGATCTGGCGCTCGCCTTCGATGGCCTCGAGGTTGGTTAGAGCATGTCCGGCCAGCCGGCACGCTTCTTCCAGAAAGTGCGTGTCGTCAACATTGAATTCGCCTGAACGTTTATTGAGGACTTCAACGACTCCGGCGGAGCCCTGATCGCCGGGCAGGGAAGCGAAAAGCGCAGATTTGATGCGCGCGCGAGTGGCTTCATCGAGATGTTCGAAAGCTTCGGGCTCAATTTGAGCAGCGCTGAATCGCCGGGTCTCGGGGGTTTCGTAAGTCTCGGTGAGAATGCCCTCTCCCAGGTCACCTGAAAGCGTGAAGCGCTCGCCGACCGCGCTCCAGCGCATCTTGCAAATCAGTTTCCCTTCATCGCCATCGCCGTTTCGCGATCCCGGGTTGGTCCACACGAACACAGCTCGCGCACCGAGCGCGGCACCCACACGCGCAGCGAAGGCTTTGAGAAGGGTATCCTGATCCCGACACGCCAAAGAAACGCTCGCCAGTTCGTAGAGCGCCGAAGATGATTCCATGATTCTCCCAGGAAGGGACTACACCGTCCGCTTGCCGCCCACACCTCTGGACCGAGCAAGAGGAACAGGGGCGCAGCCTAACAAATGGGGCGCAGCCGCGTCAAGGAAACGAAGATTTGGGCGGTGCCCCCACGACTGCTATTTGGGGCCGTCGGGTGCCACCGGCGTCATCGGGGGATGCCTGGTCAATTCAGAGCCGGTGACGATCGCATTTCGAATTTGGCTGAAAATGTCGGTCAGCGTGTTGGGCGTGTGCGGGATCAAAATTGTGTTGGTGTGATCGTTGGCGGCGACTTCCTTCAGGGTATCGAAATACTGGGTCATCAAGACCAATTGCATTACGTCCTGAGGCGTCGAACCCGGCACAGTTTTGGCAAAGTCTTCGACGGAATCTTTTAGTCCGGCGATGATCGCTTTCCGCTGATTGGCGATGCCCTCACCCTGCAGCCGTTTTGATTCGGCTTCGGCTTCGGCCTGCTTGACGAGGAGCAATTTGTTGGTCTCGGCGCGGGAGACGGTGGCTTCGCGTTCGCGTTGCGCGGCGTTGATGTCGTTCATCGCCGCCTTCACTTTCTGGTCGGGGACAATGTCGGAGATCAGCACTTTGACGATGGAATATCCATACTCTTTCATGGAGGCGTCGAGGTTGTCGCGCAAGTCGCTGGCGATGTCGGCTTGATTCAGAAAGGTGTCGTCCAGCTTCATTTTCGGGACGTGACCGAGCACCACGTTGTAGACCATTGACTCAATCTGTTTTACCGGGTCGGATAATTTATAGAACGCGGATTCGACGCCTTCCGGTATCACTTTGTATTGAATCGAAACTGGAATCTGCACGAAGACGTTGTCTTGCGTTTTTGTTTCCACCTGCACTTCGAACTGTTGAACCTTCATGCTCATGCGTTGCACCACGGTTTCGAGGTATGGCGTTTTCCAGTTCAGTCCGGGTCCGGCAATGCGCGCGAATTTACCGAGGCGCTGCACGATGGCGACTTGGGCGGTCTGAACCGTAAAAAAGGAGCCCAGGAAAATGCTCAGGACAAAGAAACAAAGTATCGCGAGTACGATTAGGAAGAAACCTTCCATGTTCGCTCTCTCCTTTTAATTTTCGTCGAGGATGTTGCTTGATCTCAAACCTTCCCGACACACACATCCAACACGCGGACAATTCAATTCGTCTCAGGAAGCCGTGACAGTAGCATTGCCCTCGCGGCAAATCAATGTGCCGTTAGAATTCGTTACTGCCTTCGGACACAAGCCGTCTCACCCTCTTGATTGACGGACGCAATTCGGTTAGCTTTGCACATCGCAGTGAGGGACATGTGAACATCGCTATTCGCAAGGCTGGCCACGCCACCATCCTGGATCTCGACGGGGCTTTGAAACTCGGCGACGCCGAAGAAGCTTTCCGCAATAAAATACAGGAACTGATTGATGGCGGCTCGATGCACATCGCGGTGAACCTGGCGGGCGTAACCGAACTGGACAGTTCCGGGATTGGCGCACTGGTTCGGGCTTTCACCACCCTCAAACGTGCCGGCGGCAAAGCGACTTACTTCGCGCCCACCAAACGAGTGATGATGCTACTCAAGATGGTTCGCCTCGATACGATCCTCGATTTAGCAGATGACGAAGGAACGGCGCTCGCCCGCATCTAGATTGGCCAGATCCGACCCAGAGAATGATTTAACGGCTAGCGGCGGTCCAACGCGGGATGACGCACGTCGCGGCCGGCCACGAAGTAAATCACGTCCTCGGCAATGTTGGTGGCGTGGTCGCCGATACGTTCCAGATTTTTAGCCACGAGAATCAATTCGAATGCGGCGAATACCTGCGCGGAATCTTCCATCATGTAGGTAAGCAACTCGCGGAATAGTTGATCGCGCAATCTATCCACCTGATCGTCGCGCCGCAGAACGCTCTGCGCCAAGTCCTGATCGCCGCGAACCAGCGCGTTCAGGCTGTCGCGAACCATGGCTTCGGCCAGTTCGCTCATCCTAGGCAGATCCACGTAAGGCTTGACCTGTGGATGACGAAGAATGCGCATCGCGGATTGCGCGATGTTCACCGCCTGGTCGCCGATGCGCTCCAAATCTCCATTGATTCGCGATACGGCGAGCAGCAACCTCAAATCCGCAGCCATGGGCTGATTCAAGGCGAGCAAGCGTTGCACGCGCTCGTCAATTTCGATCTGCATTTCGTTGATCGCGTCTTCTTCGGCGAGCACGGTTTCAGACAGATGTTCTTCGGCGTCCAGCACAGCGTGCACGGCCTGATGCACCGCGCGTTCAGCAAGGCTCCCCATCCACAGCAGCCGCTGTTTCAATTCATCGAGATCGTGTTCGAAATGTCGTTCCATGGTTCCTCAGTTTGTAAAGACACGCAGACAACCCCCAGCCACGAACTGCGCTTACTAGCCGAAGCGGCCGGTAATGTACGCTTCCGTCCTTGGGTCGGTCGGCGTAGTAAACAGCTTGGAGGTCACGCTGTGTTCGATCAGCTTGCCATCAAGCATGAAAGCTGTGAAATCGCTGGCTCGCGCTGCCTGTTGCATATTATGCGTCACGATAGCCATGGTGCAGCTGTCCTTTAGCTGAAACATTAACTCTTCGATCTTGGCGGTGGTGACCGGATCGAGCGCCGAGCAGGGCTCGTCGAGCAACAGAACTTCGGGATCCACGGCCAGGGCCCGCGCGATACACAGCCGTTGTTGCTGGCCGCCGGACAGGGCGAACGCCGATTTTTTCAATACATCTTTAACTTCTTCCCACAAGGCGGCGCGGCGCAAGCTCTTCTCCACTAGATCGTCGAGCCGGCCTTTGTATCCATTGATCCGCAAACCATAGGCGACGTTTTCATAAATGGATTTGGGAAAAGGATTGGGACGCTGAAACACCATTCCGACTCTGCGCCGCAATCCAACGACGTCCATGTCGTGAATTTCCTGTCCGTCGAGCAGGACCTGGCCTTCGACGCGGGTATTGCGAATCGTTTCGTTCATGCGGTTCAGGGTTCGCAGGAAGGTCGATTTGCCGCAGCCTGATGGACCGATCAAGGCTGTGACCTTGTGCGTTGGAATTTTTAGACTGAGCCCGAAGACCGCCTGCTTCTGACCGTAGAAGAAATTCAAATTGTCGATGCTCAAACGGATGGACTGCTCGGTCGTCTGTGCTGTTGTCTTTTCCATGTGCACCAGGTCCCGAAGCGGTTTTATTACCATTGCGGGCTGAGGGGCTCCACTCACACGATCCACCTTAACTGCTTAAACGGCCTTGCTGCGCGCCAGAATAAAACGCGCGCCCAAATTTGACAGCAACACCAACATCAACAGGACGAGACCCGCGGCCCACGCCTGCCGATGCCAATCGTCATACGGCGAGATCGCGTAGGTATAGATCATTACGGGCAAAGAGGCGATTGGCTGACCCCATCCCTGTCCCCAATAACGGTTACCGAATGCGGTAAACAGCAGGGGTGCCGTTTCGCCAGCTACGCGCGCCAGCGCAAGCAGCATCCCGGTAAGAATACCGCCGCTCGCCGCGGGAAGCACCACCGTGAGAATCGTCTTCCATTTACTTGCGCCCAACGCCATGGCGCCTTCGCGCAAACTTCCCGGAACGCCACGCAGGAATTCTTCGGTACTGCGCACGGTAATGGGTATTACCATGATTCCCAGCGCCACACCGCCGGCCAGCGCGGAGAAATGCTTCACCGGCAGCACTACGAGCGCGTAGGCAAAAATTCCAATTACGATAGAGGGAACTCCGTTGAGCAAGTCGGTGGTGTAACGAATGACAAAAGAAAATGTTTTTCCACCAAACTCGGCCAAATAGACCCCGGCCAGCAGCCCAACGGGCAATCCCATAACGGCCGCCAACATTAGCAGCTTCAGGCTGCCGACAATGGCATTGGCCATGCCGCCGCCCGCCTCGCCTACGGGTTTTGGCAACTGGGTGAAGAAATTCAGATTGAGCGATGCGCCGCCGTTCCAGACCAAATAGCCCAAAATTAAGAACAAGACGCAAACCACCCCGAAGGCGGCCACGCCGGTCAGCGTCAACATCACGGCATTTACGCATTTTCGCCACTTGATGCGCGAGTTGCTCATGCCGGTCGTCCGCCTCCGCGTTCGGTAGCGACGATTAACAGCCGGGCCATACCGTTCAGAATGAAAGTCATCAGAAACAGAACCAGACCCAATTCAATCAAGGCGCTCAGGTAAAGATTTCCGGTGGCTTCGGTGAACTCATTGGCGATGACCGAGGCGATGGTATAGCCCGGCGCGAATAATGACGCGGTGATTTTCGGGTTGTTGCCGATGACCATGGTAACGGCCATCGTTTCCCCCAGCGCTCGCGCAAGCGCCAGAAATATCGAGCCCATGATTCCGGTGCGGGCCCAGGGGACCACAACCTTCCAAGTTGATTCCCAGCGTGTTGCGCCCAATGCCAGCGCGGCTTCGCGCTGCTCGCGGGGCACGGTCATCAGCACTTCGCGGGAGACGGAAATAATGAACGGCACAACCATGATCGCCAGCACGATGCCAGCGGTCAGGAAACCGACGCCATAATTCGGGCCGGAGAACAGGGGCGTGAAGCCAAAGACACTCTTCAGGGCGGGCCCGAGCGTAGTTCGCATTAGAGGAACCACGATAAAAATTCCGAGCAAACCGTAGATTACGCTGGGAACGGCCGCGAGAAGATCAATCAAGAACGAAACAATGTCGCTGAGTTTTTTGGGCGCCAGCTCGGAAAGAAAAATCGCGCTGGCCAGCCCGAGCGGCACGGCGATGATCAAAGCGATGGCGGAAGTAACCAGCGTTCCATAAATAAAGGGCGCCGCGCCAAAATCGTCAAAATTTGCATCCCAGACTTTGGTCCAGAAAAACATCCAGCCAAATTTGGAACGTGAAAGATAGGATGTTCGCCACAGCTCCATCACCAGCAAAATCGTAATGAGCAGAATTCCAGCCGCGGCGATCAAGGTGATGAGGTGGGCAATTTCGTCGCCGCCTTTGAAACGGTCAATGAACGCACGAAGTCCCGATTTTGGCGGAACCTCGCGCCTCATTGTGGTGGTAGCGGCGGACATTTTTACTGAATGAGTGAAATCGCCTTCAATTCCTGATCGATTACCGCCTTGGGCAGCTTCGCGTAGGTCAATCCTTCGTTATAGCCCTGACCGTCGGTGAGCATCCACTTCAGGAAGCCCTTGATGGCGTCGCGCTTTGCGGCATCCTGAATCTGCGCCGGAATCAGCAGCCAGGTAAAGCTCGAAACAGGATACGCGGTCGCGCCCGGAGCGTTGGTGATCGAAACGCGGAAATCGGCGGGCATATCTTTTGCCGCGCCAGCCGCTGCCGCAGTCACGCCGGCGAGATCCGCTTTCACGAATTTTCCGGCTGCATTCTGCACCTTTCCGAAAGCAATTCCGTTTTGCGCAGCGTAGACCAATTCGATGTATCCGATGGAATTCGGCGTCTGCTTCACCAGCCCCGCAACGCCTTCGTTTCCTTTTCCGCCGAGTCCAACCGGCCAATTCACAGAGGTCCCGGCCTTGCCCACTTTATTTTTCCAATCGTCGCTGACCTTGGCCAGGAAGTCGGTCCAGATGTAGGTGGTGCCGCTGCCGTCCGAACGGTGAATCACAACGATGTCGTTAGCGGGAAGGTTCACGCCGGAATTTGCTTTAGCGATTTCCGGATCGTTCCATTTAGTGATGGTGCCGAGAAAAATGCCGGCCAGCGCTTTTTGAGTGAAGTTCAATTCACCGGAAACTCCCGGAATGTTATAGCTCGGGACATCGGCGCCCAGCACGGTGGGGAAGTGCAGAATCTTGAATTTCGATTGCGACAGTTGTTCGTCGCTCATGGGGCCATCGGATGCACCAAAATCAACCGTCCCGGCCTGGAGTTGGCGAATTCCGCCGCCTGAGCCAATCGACTGATAGTTGATCTGCACGTTGGGGTGGGCGGTGTGATACACGTCAAACCATTTGGAATAAATCGGGTAAGGGAAGGTCGCGCCTGCGGCATTGAGGAGGACTTGCCCCTGGGCAGCGGCCAGAGCGGCGATGCCGAGGAGTAGCGACACTACGACGAGGGTCCGTTTCATGTTCATGAGTTCGAGAATCTCCTTGCTAGCATCTTTTGTCTCTTATGTTACGGCCGTGTTACATCGGCACGAATTCGGAGTGAAATAAAAGCCAGCTGAGGAAGGGTGGAGGCGCAGCCCCGGGGGTATGGTCAGGCCGCGCCTCGCGATTGGAGAGAGGCATTTGGTGCGATGCTTCCGGCGCAGGTGATTCTCGCGCAGGAACTTAGCGAAGGCAGCGAACCAACTGGCGAACATCGGCTCGCGTCTTCCGATGGCTGACTCTAAATCGCCAAGGTCATAGCAGGATGATGGAACTGTGAAAACACAGTTACATCCCTGCTGCGGCTTCTTTGTTTTCCGCGGCGCGTTCCATTTGCCGGGCTCGACCGTGGCGCACTTCCAAACCGCGCACCCAAAACAGGATGTCTTCGGCGATATTGGTGGCGTGGTCGGCGATGCGTTCGAGGTGGCGCGACGCGAGGACGTAATGGAGGTTCGGAGCGGCCAGCGTGGGGTCTTTGGTCATATCGGCAAGCAGCGACTCGAACACGCGGTCGCGATATTGATCCACCACATCATCGCTTTCGAGAACCTGGGTGGCCAGTTCGACGTTCTTGTAGATCAGCGAGCCGAGACATTTTGAAACCATAGCGCGGACGACGGAGGTCATGGGTTCCAACTCTGCCGGTGCTGGCACTGCGCCCATGGCTGCCAAGGAGATTGCGCGTTCGCTGAGGTTGACAGCAAGATCGCCCATGCGTTCGAGATCGTTATTGATTTTGAGGGTGGCGACGATCAACTGCACATCCGAATCGATTAGATTCCCCTGCCGCAACATGCGGATGGCGTGTTCGTCAATTACGATTTCCATCTCGTTGATTCGCGGTTCGGTCAAAAACACTTCACTGGCCAGGCGTTCGTTTCGCTCGAGCAAGGCCCACAGCGCACGGTTGATGGACGCCTCAACGGTGCGGGCTTGCGAAACGAGATAGTTGACGAGCACCCCTTGCAGGATCCCGTCGGTGTTCGGTTTGGTTGAAGGCACCGGGCATTCTCCCTACGTCAGGCGACCGAATAAAATGCGACTCGTGCAGCATCGCATACGGAGATTGCAAGAGGTTTAATCGGAGGTGAATGCTAGAAGACAGGTTGCCGAGGGGAGTTAGTTCGCGATAGGGATGGAAAACGAGAACTTAGAACCTTCGCCGATCACGCTGTCTACCCACAAGCGTCCATTGTGGGCTTCCACGATGTGCTTGGCGATGGATAGGCCCAGGCCCGTGCCACCTGCCTCGCGCGAACGCGCCGCATCCACTCGATAGAACCGCTCGAATATTCTTTCGCGGTCGGAAGTCGGAATTCCTAGGCCGGTATCGCTCACCGCAATCACCGCCTCGCGGCCTTTTGCTTCGGCGGTGACGTGAACATGTCCGCCCGCAGGCGTGTATTGAATGGCGTTGTCGAGCAAGTTCTGCAGTACGTCACGCAGCAGGCTGGCATCGCCTTGCACCGCGGGCAATCCGGGCGGCACTTCGATTTCCAGCGTGATCTGCTTACGGCTGGCCTTCATCAAGGTGGTTTCGGCACAGCCTTCGATTAACTCGATCAAGCCCACGGGGAAGAATTCGACTTCCAATTTTCCGGCTTCGATGCGCGCCAGTTTCAGCAAATCATTGGTCAGGCGGGCCAGCCGAATCGCGTGGTTGCGAATAATGTCCAGGAATCTTCGATTGTTGGTGGGATCGTCAAGCGCTCCGCCCAGCAAGGTTTCGGCGAAGCCCTGAATCGCGGTCAGGGGCGTTTTGAATTCGTGCGATACATTCGCCACGAAATCCTGGCGGACACGCTCCAAGCGCCTCAATTCCGTGACGTCGTGCAACACAACCACGGCGCCGGAAGGCTTGGCTTTGGCGAGATCATGTTCAGCGCCGGTGGGATCAAGCGCCTTAACCGGCGCAGCCGTCACCGAGAAATTCTGCATTTGCACGATACCCATCGAGATGTCGTTCTGCAGCCCTTCGTCCCCGCGCAAGGCCTTGCGAATTAGTCCGACGAGTTCCGCGTTGCGCACGACTTCGATCAGTGGCCGGCCCTCCGCGTCCTGCACGCCAAAGATTTCAGAAAACGCCCGGTTATAGAAAACCAGCCGTTCATCCGCGTCAATGACCGCCACGCCCTCCACCATGCTGCGCAATATCGCGCTCGAACGATTTCTCTCGCCACTCAACATGCGAATTTCCAGATCCAGGCGCGCGGCCGTCTGATTCATGGAATCGGCCAGAGCGGAAAGTTCATCGCGCGGTCCTTCCGGTAGCAGTGGACGAAAATCTCCCTCGGCGATCCGTTGCGAGAAATCTTTCAGGCGGTCTATTCGAGCCGAGAACATGCGCGCGAAACCCAAAGAAGCGATCGCGCCGATCAGCAGCATGACAATCGAGGCGATGAGCAGCCTTTGGCGCAGCTCGCTTACGGACAGATCGATTTCCGAAAGGGGAACAGCCAGCCGGATGACAATTAACTGCCCGTCCGCTTCTTCGTAGCGCACGGCCTGACACACAAGGTCGCGATTTAGAGTCTCGCCGTGATGGATGGCTTGGCCATGACCTTGCGCGATTGCTTGTTGAACTTCGGGGCGGTTCGCGTGATTTTCCATGGTGGTGGCATCGGCTGTGGAGTCGGCCAGCACGCGGCCGGAGCTGTCCACAATCGTGACGCGCGCGCCGCTCTTGGCCATCCATTCCGTCCAGGCTTGCAAATCGGCGGGATCGGCGGCTTTGGGAGGCCGGGTTTGCGCAACGTTAAGCAGGGAAGTTAGCTGAGAATTTGCTGAACGGATGGCCTGGCTGCGGATGACGCGCGCGGAATACAAATCTACTGCGATGAGGACTGCGACCAGCAGGGCCACGTAAGTAAGGCCCAGTCTCCAGAAAAGCTTAGCTCGCACGGGTTTCGAATAGGTAGCCTGCTCCGCGGACCGTCTTCATATGGACGGGATGTTGCGGGTCAAGTTCAACTTTTTCGCGCAGCCGGCGAACATATACGTCCACGCTGCGCGGCGTGACGAATCGCTCGGTGCCCCATACGGCATCGAGCAACTGGTCGCGGGTGAATACCCGGTTCGGCCGCGCCGCCAGAAAATAGAGCAGACGGAATTCCAGCGTGCTCATGGGCACAGGTTTGGCGGCTCGGGTCACGCGATAGGCTGCCGGATCAATGCGCAGCGTGCCGATTTCAACTGGTTTTTCGGAAGGCGCGCCCGGCTCAGCGCGGCGCAGCAGGGCTTTCACACGAGCCGTCAATTCGCGCGGACTGAACGGCTTGGTAACGTAGTCGTCGGCTCCCAGTTCGAGACCCACTACTCGGTCCGCTTCCTCGCCTTTAGCCGTGAGAATCAGGACTGGCAGGCGATTGAGGCTGACGTCTTTGCGGACTTCCTTACAGATTTCTAATCCGGAGAGTTTGGGTAGCATCAAGTCGAGTACCAGCAGGTCGGGCGGAGCCTTACGAATTTGGGCCAATCCGGTGGCGCCGTCGGCGCTGGACGTCACCTGATAGCCATCCTTTTCCAAGTTGTACCGGACCAACTCGACGATATCTTTGTCGTCTTCAACCACGAGAACGCGTTTCATCGCACCTTTTGGTCAGGCTTTAATCGATTCGTAACCCAACCATACGAGAACGAAGAGCGGGAAGCAAGATGCAGGAATCTTCCAAGCCCTTTTTTAACACAGCATTCACACCGTGCCATGTCGGCACGCTGCGTCCCGCTTGCAACGTCAATTCCAATTTGGGCACCCACCTGATCCGGTCGTTCCGACCAGATTGCTGATTCGCTGGCACTTGAAACCGTTCTGAATGGCCACTTTTGGCCCCAGGTCTGCTGTCTCGGGCCATGTGGCCGATATGGCTGTTATAGACGGAATCGAACGCGGCAGGGGGAATTCTGATGAACGCCTCGACTGGTAGACAGTTGAATCCGAAGCAGCGGAGCAATGAATCCCGGGATTTTGAGGCGGGGCTGCGACGCAAGATCGTGGGGCAGGATGAAGCGGTGCAGGCGGTGGTGGACCTGTACCAGGTATTTCGCGCCGGG
>Ga0209006_10003201_pt1 | contig 14873 bp, 6 predicted proteins | sample JacPin_JW_Ref_O2_FD_188567 | JGI IMG/M metagenome (GOLD analysis project Ga0209006, IMG submission 188567) | Forest soil microbial communities from Algoma, Ontario, Canada - Jack Pine, Ontario site 1_JW_Ref_O2 (SPAdes) (version 2) | ecosystem: Environmental > Terrestrial > Soil > Boreal... | reverse complement strand
GATCGCCGACGCGTAGGTCGGAGTGTCGCGCCAGCCCAACAGCGTCAGTCCTTCTTCGCGTACGATGCGTTCGAGAATTCCTTCACACTGGAGGCGGGGATTCTTTTCGACGGGTAGAAAAATCATGCCGACGCCGTAGGTTCCGTGCGTAGGCAACGTGAAACCGAGTTTTTCGCATTCACGCGCGAAGAACTTATGCGGAACCTGGATGAGGACCCCAGCGCCGTCACCGGTTTCCGGATCGCACCCACAAGCACCACGGTGCGCCAGGTTTAGAAGAACCTGAATTCCCTTACTGATGATGTCGTGGCTTTTTTCGCCGCGAATGCTGGCGACAAACCCGATCCCGCAGGCGTCATGCTCGTGCGCCGGATCGTAAAGACCCTGCGCCGGCGGTAAACCTTGGTTCGGGTTGCGCTTCGCCACGCTGGAGGTTCTCCCTTGACGGGTTCAATTTTGCTTCCAATCAGTTGTTTCTGGGCGTGCCCTGCGAGGCACCGGAGTGTCGCTCACTTCTGCTCAGGAACAGACTACCGAGATTCCTTTAATATCGTGTGTCAGCGGGCAAGTACAATGCAGAATTTCGATGCAGGTCATGCAAATTTCAGGACAGTCGTGCCGAGGGCTTGCCACTGCGAAAAAGCCTGTCTCGGTAGTGGCAACAAACGAACGATACGTGGCAGCGGGCAGCAACCGCCGAGTTATCGCGGCGGACCGTAGTGGTCTATAGAATAACGACAATTGAGCAGTTTGGTGCGTAGACTGAGGTTGCGTATGTATCTGAGAATTCCGCAGATAAAGAGGGTTCTGGTGCCCGCTCTGTTCTCCGTTGCCCTGGGTTGCGGCGGTGGCGGGATGGGAACGGGGACAGTTCAAAATCCGCCACCGCCAGCCGTCACAGTGACGATCACGAATGACACGGCAGGCAAGTTTGGCGTGGCCATGTCGACCGCGTTTCAGCCCGCCGAGTGGGATTACACGCTCTTCCAGAGTTTCCCCGCGCTGACCACGACGCTGGGGAACCTCCAGCCTGTGCACGTCCGGTTGCAGGGAGTTTCCCAGGGCGTGGCGCAGGGATCCGCGGGAACGAGTTCAACGGCGTGGGACTTCGCGACTCTGGATGCGATCACGCAGCCGGTGCTCAGCGTTGGCGATCACAGTCCGGAGTTTCAGATCGCAAAAGCGCCTGCCTACATGTATGAAGGCGACGACTTCGGCAATGCGTTTCAGGATCTGACCTTTCAGCAGTTCGCCGGCTTCACGCAGAATCTGGTTCAGTACTATACCGCCGGCGGTTTCTCGGCAAATGGGCAAACCTATGTTTCAGCGGCCTATCCCAACGACAAGATCACGTGGTGGGGTATCTATAACGAACCGAACATCAACAATGGTCTGACACCGCAGCAGTATGTGACCATGTACAACACGGTAGTGCCGGCGATGCAGACAATCGATCCGTCGCTCAAGTTTGCAGCGCTCGAACTAGCGGACTTCTCCGGGCAAGTCGCTCCCTGGGTTCCACCATTTGTGAGCGGTGTCGCCGCGCGGGTTGACGCAATGGCGACGCATTTCTATTCGACCTGCAACCAGAAGGATACTGACGCTACGATCTTCGCCACGATTCCGGGATTCGTTTCTGACGTGCAGTTTTTCTATTCGACGATGGCCACGAATCCGGCGCTGGCCACTGTGCCGGTTTGGGTCACCGAAAATAACGTCAACGCCGACTATGATGCAGGGAATGGGATCAGCGCTTGCAATGGAACTCCGTTCGTCCTCGATCTGCGGGGTTCCAGCGCATTTTTTGCGGCGTGGCGGCCTTATGTCTTCTCGCAATTGGGGAAGGCGGGCGTCCAGGCTCTTTACCAGTGGGACTTTGCGACAGACGCCCAGTTCGGCGAGGTAAACGGATCGACTGGACAGATTCAGCTAAGCTATTGGGTCGACTATTGGCTGGGCCGCATGTTTCCATCGACTCCGGCGGCGAATTGGTTGCAATACACATCGACGGACAATGACGACGTCGAGACATTGCCGGTCAAGAATAGCGACGGCAGCGTGGTCATTATGGTGGCTAATCACGCGGTCAGCTCTATGACCGACAACAACGGGCCAGGAGCACCGATTAGCGTCCTTGTGGACGTTTCGGCATTGGGAAGTTTTTCCAGCGGCAGCCTGCTGGTGATCGACGCAAGTACGAGCGCGACCGACGGGCCATCCTCCACAACGGTTACGCCCGCCGCGCAGGTGACGATCGCGCTGAATGGCTATGGAGCCGCGTTTTTGACACTGAAACCCTGAAACAGAAACACCTTCACAACAGATCTCCCGTCACCGACCTGCTCGGCGTTTGTGACCGCAAAAACGGCGTGAAACTTTGCTTGCCCACTCTACGTATGGAGTACCATGGGTACGCAAAAACGCCGAAGAAACTCCGGCTCCGGCCTACCAAAATGAAATCTCAAAGACAAATTTCCCTGCTCTGCTCGCTGCTGGGCTTAGTTCTGGTGTGCCCGGCTCAAGCCCAGAATAAGGCTGCTGCGTCGACGGACACTGCCCCCCGGTACCGGAATCCCAGCCTTGCCATCGAGGATCGCGTGGCCGATCTATTGTCGCGTATGACGTTGGAAGAAAAGGTCGAGCAGATCACGGGTGGGAGGCGTGCCGAGACCGAAGTCATCGATCCGACCGGGATGTATACCACCGAAACAGCTCGTGCGATTCTGTCGCGATGGTGGGATCCGGATCTGGTTTATCCAGCGCGGAACGCCGCCATTCTGCGGAATGGCGTGCAGCGTTTCTTGCACGACAAAACGCGGCTGGGCATTCCGGCACTGTTCATGGGTGAGGGCCTGCACGGGTTCATGGAGTACGGGAGCACGAGTTTTCCGCAAGCGCTCGGATTGGCCAGCACGTGGGATCCCGAACTGGTGCATCAGGTATTCACCGCAGCTGGCGACGAAGCCGGATCCAGAGGCGTAGGCCAGGTTTTCTCTCCAGTTCTCGACATCGCGCGCGATCCGCGCTGGGGACGAACCGAAGAAACCTATGGGGAAGATCCTTTTCTCGCGGCGCGAATGGGTGTGGCAGCGATTACAGGGCTCCAGGGAGATTCGTTCTTAATTGATCGTCACCACGTCGTCGCCACGGCAAAGCATTTCGCTGCTCACGGCCAGCCTGAGGGTGGGACGAACACAGCCCCGGCCAACTTCTCGGAACGCATCCTGCGGGAGAACTTCTTGGTGCCGTTCGAAGCCGCGATCCGCGAGGGCCGGGCAGGCAGCGTGATGGCTTCCTACAACGAAATCGACGGTATCCCTTCGCACATTAATTCCTGGCTGCTCGATCGAGTGCTCCGCCAGGAGTGGGGATTCCGCGGCTACGTCACTTCCGATGGCGACGGGCTGCAGATGCTGGTGAACACGCACCACGTCGCCGCCGACAAAGCCGGCGCCGCGCGTCTTGCCATCGCTGCGGGAGTCGATTACGACTTGTCCGATGGTTCGGTTTATCGCACGCTCGTGGCTCAAGTGAAGCAAGGGATTGTGCCGGAGAGCGAAGTCGACAAGGCTGTGGCCCGCGTTCTGGCGACAAAGTTTCGGCTTGGTTTGTTCGATAATCCTTATGTCGATCCGGACTTTGCGGAAAAGATCACGAACAGTCCGGAACATCGTGCTATTGCGTTGAAAGCCGCGCGGGAGGTTGTCGTGCTGTTGAAGAACGACAAGAACCTGCTGCCCCTGGACTTGTCGAAACTCAAGACCATCGCGGTGATCGGACCGAACGCCGATGGCCTTCACCTTGGTGGTTACAGCCGTTTGCCGTCGCACTCCGTCAGTATTCTGCAGGGAATTCGGGACCGTGTGGGAACGAAAGCCAATGTGGTCTATGCGGAGGGCTGCAAGATCACGGACGCGAAGCCGGACTGGCATGGCTGGTTTGCCAATGACGTAAAGCTGATCGATCCTGCCACGCAGCAGGATAGTCTGAAGGCCGCCGCTGACACCGCGCGCAAGGCCGATGTCGCCATCCTGGTTGTGGGCGAGAACGAATCCACCAATCGCGAGGCCTGGGCGGAGAATCACCTGGGAGATCGCGATTCTCTCGATCTTCTCGGCGGGCAGAACGATCTGGTCAAGGCCGTGGTGGAGACGGGCACGCCCACGATCGTGTTGCTGATCAACGGGCGCCCGCTATCGATCAACTACATTGCGGAGAAAGTGCCGGCCATTCTAGAGGGCTGGTACCTGGGCCAGGAGGGCGGTACCGCCGCGGCGAACGTCCTTTTCGGCGATGTGAATCCCGGCGGCAAGCTCCCGATTACATTCCCACATTCGGTGGGCGATCTGCCCGACTTTTACAATCACAAGCCATCGGCCAACCGGACTTACGCCTTCAGCACCAGGAAACCACTGTTTCCGTTCGGTTACGGGCTGAGTTATACAACATTTCATTTTGACAACCTGCGGGTTGAACCTTCGCAGATCGAAACGGGTGGAACTGCCAAAATCAGCGTCGATGTTACGAACACCGGATCGCGCGAGGGAGATGAAGTCCCTCAGCTGTACGTACACCAGAAAATTGCGTCGGTCACGAGACCGGTGATGCAACTGGCCGGTTTTCGGCGGATCGTATTGAAGCCGGGAGAGAAGAAGACCGTGGACTTCACGGTCACTCCCGATATGCTTTCGATGCTGGACGTGGATATGCACCGCGTGGTGGAGCCGGGCGTATTCGAATTGATGGTGGGCCCGAGTTCGGACCAGACCATGACCGTCTCGCTAACCGTGGGCGAGACCAGTGGGGGTGGCAAGCCAATGAAATCCCCAGCGCCGGCAGGATCAGAGTCCGGAGTCGTCAGCACCTTCGATGAAGGAAAAGTCTCGGCCAATTACGGATCGTGGATGGCGAACTCCGACGCGATGAACGGTGGTAAGTCGACAATCGCGATGAAAATTGCCGAACCCGGGGCTAACAACTCCAAGGGAGCGCTGCAATTGGACGGCGAGATAGTGGCAGGAGCGCAGTTCCCCTGGGCGGGTGTTTTGTTTGCGCCTTCCGGCGAACTCGACGAACCAGCCAATCTTTCGGCCATGAAGAACATCAGCTTCTGGGCTAAAGGTGACGGCAGGACATACAGTCTCGCCGTGATGACTACAGCTACAGCCGGGAAGATGCCCGCGTTCAAGACTTTCGTCGCGGGGCCGGAATGGCAACAATATAGTTTTCTGATTTCCAGTTTCGCGACAGACGGGAGCGACCTGACCGGATTGGTGTTCGCTGGCGCGCAGCAGCCAGGCAAGTTCGAATTTGAGATTGATCAGGTGGAAATAAAATAGCTTTGGGTTAGCGCCATGCGGGGGTGAAGCGATTTATTTTCTCCCGGGGCGCCGAAGCGCCGCTCTTACACGGTTGCGCCTTGCATTCGCGGTACCTTCGGCATATCTACTGTTTCCCCGGCCCTTGCGTTTGCTGTTCTGCGGTGAGTCGATCCACAATCTGGCGCTCTTTTGCGCCCTCTTCTGGCCGGTGGAGACGATAGTAAAGCGTGGCCAGTTCCACGTGCGGTTCGAGCCATTTGGGATCGTCTTTGACCAACTGTTCCAGTTGATGCGCTGCGGCTTCGTAGTTCCCTGAAGTGCTCTTCAGCATGGCCGATTCATAACGCGCCATGGAGTCTGATGGCTTGATCTGAAGGGCACGATCGAGATAAGACCTGGCGGGTTCCATTTCGCGGCGCTTGTAGAGAATAGCTCCCAGATAAAGATTGGCCTCGAAGTCGTCGGGATTTCGCTTCAAGGCCTCGCGAAAAGCGGGCTCTGCTTCCTGCACAGCTCCGGTCTTGTCACGGGCAGTTCCCACCAGAGTGTAAATATTCGGAAGCGAGGGGTTGAGCCGGAGCGCCTCTTCAAGATCTTTGCGAGCGAGTTCAAATTCATTTAGGTCGAGCAGCGTTGCGCCCGCCAGCAGGTAGGCATCGGCGCTGGGACCAGCCTGCGCCACTCTTTCGATATGCGTAATCCCCTCGCGCCGCTTGCCCGACTTGATCAGAGCCGATCCCAGCACGTATTCAAAGTCCATGTTCTGCGCATACTTCGTTTCGAGGGGTTCGAGCAACTGGAGTGCAGCGTCAGACTTGCCCACGCGCAGATCGCTGTCCCCTAACAGGATCGCGACTCGAACATCATCGGGGCTGGAATCGCGAAGGATTTCGAATTGCTCACGGGCATTTTCGAAATCGCCTTTCTTGTAGAACGCGAGAGCAAGATTCATGAGAACGGGGTTTTTGTCTTTCAAAGAAGGGAGCGCAGATCTGTAGGAGGCTATGCCTTCATCGAACTGCCCGACATGCACCAGGGCCGCGCCGAGATTCACTTTTGCCTGGACGTCCCCGGGACGCAGCTCCAGAACTTTACGATAATCGCGAATCGCCGCGGAAAAGTCTCCATGCTGTTGCTCCTCGATTCCGCGCTGGAAAAGTTGATCAGGAGTAGCATCCTGAGCCGCTAGAACCCACGGAAACAGCATGAGCAAGACAGCCAATACCCGCATGAACCCTAGAATAGCGCAGCGGCCATCCCGGCGGATTGACTAATTCGCGGAGCGCACCGTAAGCGCCCTGAAACGCTTTTATCGCGCTCCAGCGGATGCGATAATAGAGCCAATAACGATGCTCAAGTTCGCGAGGTGATCTGTGGAACGCTGTCGGTTTCGTTCAGCATTGTTTCTTTTCTTGTTTCTTCTTTCCGTAGCCGGACTCTCCAAGCTCTCCGCTCAGGCGAGGACTTCGACTCCCGCCCCTCCATCCAACATCACCCGGCCCGACTCGATTCAGGACAGTGGACTCTACAACTACTGGGCGAATATGTCGTCCCAGGGTCGCGCCGGAGGAGTGCTTCTGGGCAGTCTCGCCGTAGAAGGCGGTCACCTGCCCTGGCAGCCTTTGCTGGTTTCGGTGGACTGCAAGGGCAGCGTCGTGAACTCCACGCAAACCGATCTACAGGGCAGATTTGTGATCACATTCACAACCAAGAAGGGAATCCCGGGTACGCCACAGGACGCCCAGCGGCAAATGGAGACGCAGTACGAAGGTTGCACCGTACAGGCAGCGCTCGCGGGATTCCGCTCCAGTGCCGTCACCATTACGCAGCACAATCTGCGGGACGACCCGAAACTCGCGACCATCATGCTTTCTCCGGAAGGACGCGGAGGCGGCACCGAGTTGAGCAGCACCAGCGACTCGGCTCCCTCAAATGCCATGAAGGCGTTTGAAAAGGCTCGATCGGAATGGCTGGAGCAGAACCCCGATGGCGCCCAACACGATCTTGAAAAAGCGGTGAAGTTGTATCCGGCGTTCGCGGAGGCATGGCTTCAGATCGGCAAGATGGAGGAAACGTCGGACCCGAAAGGCGCGCGAGAGGCTTTCGCCAAGTCGGCGGCGGCGGACCCGAAATATGTCCTGCCCTACGAACAACTGGCGGTGCTGGATGCTCAGGATCAGAAGTGGAAGGAAACGGTGGATAACACGAGTCATGCCTTGCAGCTCGATCCCGCGGGCACCCCGCAGTTGTGGTATTACGACGCGTTGGCGAAATTTCAGCTGGGCAAGACCGACGACTCTCAGGTGAGCGCGACCAAGGCCCTCGCGATTGATCCCAGGCACACGGTGCCCAACACGGAGCAGCTGTTGGCCGTTATTCTCGCGCGCCAGGGGGATTTTGCGGGTGCCGTCGAGCACCTGAAGAACTGCCTGACGTATCTTCCACCTGGGGCCAGCACCGATCTGGTGAAACAGCAGATCGCGCAGATCGAACCAAAAATTCCCGCGGCGAAGTAAGCGGGGCGAAGGAAGAGTAAGGAAGCAAGACTAAGAATGCTCAGTGTGAGGGTTCAGTCACATTGAGAATCTGATCGGCGGGAACGTTTTGCAGAGTCTGCACGATTCCCGAGGGCCAGTGGATCTCGATCGACTCGGCACGATTGTCAGGACCAAGGCCGAAGTGCACCGGGCCGTCGCTCGACGAGGCGTAACCGACGCTGGTCGTCATGTGGTTATATTGAGTCCCGGTTTTCGTAACCAGCTTGATGCGAGCACCGATTCCGTCGCGGTTGCTCTTGATGCCGCGCAAAGCGATGTCGAGCCAGTGCCCTGACTTCTCGCTGCGGTTCATCCAAATCTCCGCATCCTGCCCTAGAGCAGTCACTACTACATCAACGCGGCCGTCACCGTCAAAGTCGCCGAAGGCGAGGCCGCGGTGGCGGGCCGCTGGCGCGGCAGTCAATCCGGCTTCTTCGGTTAGCGGCATCCACTTTCCGCTGGAGCCCGGGTTGCGGAATACTGTGTTTGGCTGATCGATGGGCTGGCCAGGAAGGGAAACGGACTGAACGTGGCCCCCACTTACGAACAGATCCTTCCAGCCGTCATTGTCAAAATCGTACAATCCAGCCCCAAATCCGGACATTTGGATGCTGACGTCTCGCATCCCGGTCTCGCTCGTGACCTCCCGGAAGCTTCCTTTACCTGTATTTTGGAGGAGCGGGAAGGTCTGGTTTTTCAGCGCCACGAATGCGATGTCAGGGTAGCCGTCATTGTTGAAATCGCGAAAATCGAGCCCCATACCCGAGATGAAACTGCCGTCCTCGGGGAGTGCCACGTTGGCCTCGAAGGCGACCTCCTCAAATTTATTTCCCATATTGTGAAACAGAAAATTGTAAGAGGCATCGTTGGTAACGAATAGGTCCATGCGGCCGTCAAGGTCATAATCAGCCACTCCCACACCCATTCCTTTTCCTAGATGACCGCGAAGTCCCCAATCTTTAGAGACGTCCTTGAAGGTTCCGTCGCCGTTATTCAGGAACAACTGATCGGGCTGGCCTTTATAGAACTTTGGGTGGCAGTAGTCCCCTACTCCCCGAAAGCCGCATAGCGGCTCCAAGGAATAGCTCCACTGCATGTAGTTGACGACGAAGAGATCAAGCAGGCCGTCGTTGTTCACGTCGACCCAGGCCGCTGTGATCGACCAGAGAGGGCCAAAGTCAGGGTCGGGACGGTTCAAGCTCGCATCCAGCCCTGACTTCACCGTAATGTCAGTAAAAGTCCCGTTGCCGTTGTTGTGATAGAGCGTGCTGTGGTGCAGGCCGGCGACGAAGAGGTCGGGATGGCCGTCGTTGTCGTAATCCCCGACCGCGACACCCATGTCGTACCCGGTGCCGGCCAGTCCCGCGGCATCCGTCACATCGGTGAACGCGCCGTCGCCGTCGTTGCGGAACAGGCGGTCGCGGTACTTCGGCGAGTCTTTCTTCAGGGTCGCGATGTTGGCGCCGTTGGTGAAGAAAATGTCGGGACGCCCATCGCCGTTGTAATCGAAGACGGCGACTCCTCCGGGCATGGTCTCGGGAGCGTTCCTGGCGGGGGTTTCGTCGTTTTCCAGGCGAAATGGGATTCGATTCAACTCGAACTTGATGGGACTGGGAGCGGGGGCTGCCTGAAGCAGGAGGATGGCGGAGGCCACCAAGAGTGAGGCCAGAACGGTGCGGCGAGTCCCTGGAAGAAACATTCGCGTAGAAGAAAAGAAGGGGTGGCTTGCGCCACCCCTCTGGATTGTAACCGTCGCCAGCGTCTAGAAGAAGTACTTGATGGCGAACAGTAGCTGCCGGCTGCCGGTTTTGAAGGCCGGTTTGCCGGTCAGGCTGGTGTTGGTATTGGTCTGGGAAAGGCTGGTGACCGGGGGATGACACATTCCATCGCTGCCCACGGGCGAATTGTTCAGGAATGCGCACTCGTTAACGCCGCCAAGTCCCGTCGCGGTGCCCGAGATCCCTGCCGCATATGGATTGGTAGTCGCGAAGTTGAGTGATTCATCAGCGTTCCCGGCCAACCCGAACTGGCCCAACGGATGGTTCAGCCAGTTGGTAGCCGAGAGGCGGAACTGAATCTTCTGACGCTCGGTGATCTGGAAGTTCTTGAAGACCGCCAGATCGCTATCAAAGTAGGCTGGATTGCGAACGTAGGGCCATATCAGGGTTCCCTGTTGGCCGTACGAAGGCGCCGCGAAGCAACTCGGGTTGAAGTACTGACCAGACGCGTGATGCCGCGGATCGCAGGTGAGCTGTGGCAAGAGCAGTCCGCCGCCCGACCCGCCGTATGCGTTCGTGCCCAGCCAGCTTTCCTGACCCACTGACGTTGACCTTAATCCGTTGGGCAAAAGGATGCTGTAGTCCGGAAGATCCGGTGCACCGTAACTTGGAACCGTTACCGTCGGATAAGCAGCGTTCAGGTTGCCGTTCGCGCTCGTCTGGAATGGCGCGCCAGCCTGATATGTAGTGTAGGTCGACAGCTGCCAGCCGTTCACCGCGCCGCCAAGGATGCGGTTGCCGTGGAAGAACTTTGGCAGGTTCCACACCGCTGAGACGTTCAGGATTTGCGTATGGTCGAACGCCAGCGGACCATAATTGTTTTTGATGTTGTAGGGATCGACGGTGGTGCCATCGGTCGGTCCATTGTCGGATTGGCCGTCGCGGATACCGAGTACTTTGCTGAAGGTGTAGTTGGTCAGGAAAGTGATCGGGCCGGACTGCTTCTGCCACGACAACTGCAACGAGTTGTAGTTGGCATAGCTGCCGTGGGTGATGAGATTGACGTTGGTGTAGTTTCTCAGCGGACGGAAGTGATTCTCGGAGAATCCATTGCCGTTCGATCCCTGTTCTTCGATCGCATAGTTGGGACTCTGAGCACACAGAGTGGAGTTGTTCGCCGGGTTGCTGTTGGTACAAGTCGGCGGGCCGGGGGCAACAGTGATCCCTAAGACCGGGTCGGGCAGGAAGAAAGATCCAGGGATAAAGTTATTGATGTTGTCAATGCCGCCGTTATTGCCATTGACCAAGAGGTTTGTGCTCTTGTTCCCGACGTAGGAAATCTCGAAGACAGAGCGCCAGGGCAGAGCCTGCGAGATGGTGATGTTCCAATCCATGACTTGCGGCGTACGGTTATCTCCCATCGCAAACGCAGAGATCGAGGCGCCGTTGCTCGTCGCCGTAACGAACTGGCTCAGAGAAATGCTCGAAGGAGGCGTGTAGAACCCCGGAGCGTCGATCTGGGCGTATCCGCCCGTCCCAGTGGCGGAGTTATAGGGGCTGGTTGGCGGGCTTTGGGCGGTGAACTGGCCTGCCGCTGCGCCAGTCGGACCACCCACGTCGTTGACCGCGAATTGATAGCGGAACCACGCTACCCCGGCGCGAAGCACTGTTTTGCCGGTTCCGAAAATGTCGTAGGCCAGGCCCACGCGCGGCTCGTAGTAGAACAACGGGGACTTCAGACCTGACAGGGGGATGTTGGAGTTCGTGGCATGAAAGACCAGCCCCGTGTTAGCGGGCGCGGCCGCCGTGTTGTCGTAGGTCGCAGGGTCCCACACAGCCATACCGTTGGGAGGACCATACCACTGACCGACGTGATCGAGGCGCAACCCGTAATTAAGGGTCAATTGTCGATTCGCTTTGTACGAGTCCTGTCCATACAGCGACCATTGATGGAACTTGATATCGAAGGTCGGAATAATGTTCTGCTGCTGGTAATTGCCGTTGACTCCGAGCAGGAAGTCAGCAACCACGTTTCCGGTATCGTTAGCTCCCCAGCCGACGTTGTAGTTACCCTGGTCGCCTAGCTGCAAGCCGGCGCTCGACTGAACGTTCTCGCTGGTGTCCCAGTAGAACCCAGCCTTCAGCGTATGCGATCCGATGACCTTGGTGAAGTTGTCGTAGAGCGAGGGATCTTTCTTGATACCGCCAAACTCATTCTTACCGCTAAGCGCTCCTTCAAAGGAGAACTCGTCGATGTTGGGAACCGCTCCACCCCAGGGTCCTTCGATGTTGGGGATCTGGCTGGTGGTATGCCCATACAGGCCGGTAACATTGAATCCCAGACTGGTGCGGTCAACCGCCTTGGCATTGGCCAGGCTGCTGGGATTGATGTAACGAGCGTACGTGAACACCAATTCGTTGGTCGTGGTCGGACTGAACACGTGGGTGAAGTTCGACATTATGTCTTGCGAAGTCGTAGGCGCGGTTACGTTCGAGGGATACGGCAGAGTCCACGGTGGAGTCCACCACACACCGACGGGATGCACGTCGGTCTCGATCTGGCGAGTGTACGAGACGGTCAGCTTGTCGTTGTCGCTGATCGCATAGTCAACCTTGCCCGTGGCTTCCCAACGATTTTGCGGTGTGTTGGGAGTGTATTGGAAATTGTTGAAGCCATTGGAAGCGCTGGGCAGAATGTTGGCGAGTGGAAAGGACGCGAAGATGCCGTGTTTGCCATCGGGAGTCCCGCCCGTCAGGTTCGGATCGAATTGGGAGGGTGAGATCTTGTCCGAACCGCAGGCCGTCGAGCAGGCCGGAAGCCCGAACGGAATGTCGTAAGCGTAGCCGTAATTTCCATTACTCTGGAGCGCATTGAGAAGCGTCTGACCGCTCGAATTGATCGGGGTCGAGCCGGGTACCCCATTGATCGTGGCTTCCGTAAAGTCGCCGCCCCTCTGCTCCACGGTCGGAACGTTGTAGTTGATGGGGGCTACGGCGGGCTGCTGCTTCATGTATTCATAGCCGGCCCAGAAGAAGAGCTTCTTGCGGCTCTTGTTGAAGTCAGTTCCCGGAATGATGATCGGGCCGCCAATGTTGCCGCCCGGATAATAGAAGTGCGCGGGAGGCTGAAGAGAGTTGGCGAAGGCGTTGGCCTGAGTGGGAAAGCTAGCGATATCGCTCAGATACTGGGTTCTGGTGTAGGCATCCCACGAGTTGAATATGCTGTTGCGGGCGTAGAAGTAGCCTTCTCCGTGGAACTGGTTGCCGCCGCTCTTGCTGAACGCCTCGAAGATCACCGGACCCTTGGCGTACTCAGCGCTGTAGGACGACATCAGAACTTTGACTTCGGAAACCATGTCCTGGTTGATGTTGGCGATCTGAGTTCCGGCGTTGCCGGGATCGACCAGGTTGGCGCCGTCAAGCATGAAAGCGATAGCGCCGTTGGGCTGGGTACCGTTCGCCGAATAGGCGCCGACCGGGCCGTTGTTCGATCCGACGGTCTGTGCGTTAAAGCTCGATCCCTGGGTCCCGCCATTGGCGAGCGCCATGCCCGGCATGAGCTTCAACAATTCGCCCGCGTCGCGACCGACGATTGGAACTTCTTCGACCAACTGCGTGTTCAGCGTGGTGCTGACTTCCGCGTTGTCAGGGATGACCGCGTCGGCTCCCGCCTTGATTTCAACGGTCTCACTCACCTGCCCGATCTGGAGCTTGATATTCGCAATCGAGTGGCTTTCGCCCTCGGACATGTTGATTCCAGTTTGCTCCCAGCTCTTGAAGCCCGCCGCCTCGACGGTGATGTTGTAGACGCCGGGCTGAACGGCAGTAATAGAGAACACGCCGACGCCGTTCGACACCGTCGTTCGAATGTCGCCCGAGGCGTCATTCTTCAGGGAGACTTTAGCGTTCGGAATCGCCGCACCGACTGAATCGTAAACGGTGCCGCTCAACGTACCGGTTAGCTGCTGGCCAAAGCAGAGCGAGGCCAACAGGGTGAAAGCAAGCAGCCACGTGGCGGCCAAAAGTGTCTTCTTCAAAGAAGAGATTTCAAACGCTGAAATCATTACGTCCCTCCCCGGATCTTGCCGGGCAAACCGTCCAGAAGCAGCCTCGAGGCGCTCCCACATTGCCCATGCCTGTAAACGGTCTAATAGAAAGACACTAGTACAGGCAGGGCAACTTTTAACCTTGGTCGGCGGTCACTGTCAAGAAAAAAACGATTTTCTTGGGGAATTAGTGCGCTTAAGGGACTTCGGGAGTAAACTGAGTCGATTTTCGGGTCTGAAACGTCCGCGAGACTGCTAGACTCAACCGGAAATCGGCCTTGGGGGTGAGTATGTGTGCAAGAATTTTCCTCGTTCTGGGCTTCAGCGTCCTGGCCGGATTTTCCCCACTGCAATCGCAAACCACGTCCCCTTCGAAATCTGACGGCGCTGCCGCGCAGGGGCATCCAGTGATCCACGCCACCACCCGAGAAGTAGTTCTCGATATGGTGGTGCGCGACAAGCATCACCACGCGGTCACCGACCTGCGGCCTGAAGAGATCGAAGTCTACGAGGATGGTGTGCGGCAGAATGTTCGATCGTTCCGCAGCATTCAAGGTATCGAGCAACTGCAAAGGGAGCGCGCCGCGGGCGCGAATCAGGACGCGAACCAGGCGCGGATGACCTCAACTGGCGCGAACGCGACGACGCCTGGAGAAATACCTCATGCGCTGAATTCGATGCGGCAGGTGAATTTTGTCTCTGTCGTATTCGCCGGCATCGCTCCGTTGAATCTGGAATTTGCCCGGCGAGCCGTGCTGGAATTTCTGAAGAGTGACAATCTACCGAACACTTACGTGACGATCTACAAGCTCGACCGCACGCTCAATGTAGTGCAGGCCTTCAGCAGCGATAAAGATGCGCTCGCCAAGGGCGTTGATATTGCCGCCAAGGGTTTGAGCGGCAAGAGTGCGCCGAACTCTTCGGCAGAAGTAGCCAGCGCCGCCTTTGCATCGCTACAGGCGACCGCGTCCAACATTCTGGCCCAGCCCATCACCGGGGCAGCCGGCGCCGCCACAGCACAGGCCGTGCAGAACGACCTGACGAACCCGTTGCCAGCGATGGTGCAAGATCCGCTTTGGGCGGCGAACGCCGCTTCCCAGGACGCTTCCGTAGCGCTTGGAAACGCGCTCATCGTACAAGCCAACCTCGCGAAAGGATTGCGATTCGTAAACAGCTTGTCGGATGGAATGGATGCGATGGACTCGCTGCACGCCCTGGTTCGCAGCGAGGAGACACTGCCCGGCCGCAAAG
>Ga0209006_10003200_pt1 | contig 14874 bp, 13 predicted proteins | sample JacPin_JW_Ref_O2_FD_188567 | JGI IMG/M metagenome (GOLD analysis project Ga0209006, IMG submission 188567) | Forest soil microbial communities from Algoma, Ontario, Canada - Jack Pine, Ontario site 1_JW_Ref_O2 (SPAdes) (version 2) | ecosystem: Environmental > Terrestrial > Soil > Boreal... | reverse complement strand
CACCACGTTGCCAAGCTGGTCTTCTGGGGAGTGCGCGGCTCAACGCCGACGCTGGAGCGCGACACCTGGCGCTACGGTGGTAATACGCCTTGCCTGGAATTGACCGCGCCGGACGGCACGCATTTTATTCTGGATTGCGGTACGGGCCTGCGCATGCTGGGTAACCGCTGGACGCGCGCAAATGGCGGCAACACCATCGAAGCTCACATCCTTGTAACGCATTACCACTGGGACCACATCCAGGGCATCCCGTTCTTTAATCCGTTTTTTCAGAGCCAAAACCGCTTCCACTTTTATAGCTTCCAATCGAAATATCTGGGGCCTAACAGTCTTCGTCAAGTGCTCGAAGCGCAGCTGGCCAGCCCTTACTTCCCGGTGGACGTCAACATGATGACCGCCGGCCGCGAATTTCACGAGATTACCGGCGGCGATAAATGGGTGGTGAACGGCACGCAAGTCACCTGCGCGTGGCTGAACCATCCACAAGGATGTTTAGGTTATCGCCTGGACACCGCAGGCGGCTCGGTGGTTTATGCCACCGACAACGAACCGGGCGTCCCGGAAAACGATCTGAACCTGCGGCAACTCGCGCAGGGCGCGGATGTTTTGATTTACGATGCGCAGTATTCGCCGGAACAACTTGCCTCGGAACGCAAAGGCTGGGGCCATTCCAGTTGGCTGGAAGGCGTAAAGATTGCGCGAGAGGCAAAGGTGAGAAACCTGGTTCTTTTCCACCACGATCCGGATTCTCTGGATAAAGTTGTGGACGGTTTTCTTTACGCGGCGCGCCAGGAGTTTCCGGCTACCTGGGCGGCGACGGAAGGCATGTCCATCACCATGAGCGAGCGTGGCGTGAATGTGGAGATGCGCGAAACACGATCTGGACAGCGGCGCCGGTTGCGCTTCACCGCGATTGTCACCGGGCAATCTGAAGACGGTAAGAAATTTGAAGAGAGAGCCACCGTGCGCGACATAAGCCTGCAAGGTGCCTATCTGTGCTTGAAGAGCCGGCCAAAATTGCAATCGGAAGTGCGTGTCGTGATAGAAGCGGCGGCCGATCCAGCGGCTTCGAGCATGCTTTCGTTGCGCGGCACGGTCGTTCATTTCGATGCTGGACGCGAAAAGACGCAGAACGGCGTGGGAGTAGTCTTCATCGACGACTCCGATCCCGCGCGACCGCACGACTAATTGAATCTTGGCCTGCCAATCTTCCCGTGGGACTGATGAGAAGCGCCGCAATCCAACATTAGACGGATTGCTGATTTCATGGAACGCTCGGTAACATCTGACAATGCCGCGGCTCACCCGACAATCCAATCCATCGAAAAACAAAACAAGCGGGAAATTTTCGGCCGCAGACGCAAAAGCATCGGTCTCTGCCGCAGCAGCTTTCAGCTTTCTGAAGGAAACTAAAGGACTCTTAACCTGGACTCTCAGTGATCTGGCAAAATCTCTCAAGATCAGTGTGGCTGAAGCGAAGAAGGTCCTCACCGCGCTCGAAATACAAGGTTACATAAAGCCCCACGCCCGTGGTGAATGGCTAACCACTCTTGCCGGCGAAACCGTCTCAGGCGCCAAAACTCCGCGCTTCACGCCGGAAAGTATTGAAGAGGCTCTCGCCGCTCTGCGTGACCGCATCAAGCTCGTTAATCAAGACTCCCAAGCGCCCTACAAAATAACCGATGCCGTTGCTTTCGGCGATTTTCTGAGCGGCCAGGCAAGGGCGCAGGCGGCGGACGTCGGCATTCAACTCGTCCGCCGAAAATCGGAAGGCGGCGAACATTCCAAGAAAGAGCAAGTGGCTCGATTGGCTTTCCTGAAACAGCTGCGCGGGAAAACACAGATGCTAAATGTCATGCCTTACCAAGAATGGATGGGCAGCAGAACTCATCGGTCTTTGCTTAGCTCAAAATAACCGCTTTAGCCCAAACCATCTGAGCATTGGCGGAAATCATGGGATAACCGGGGATGTTGCCACGCATCGTCGGGAGGTGTACATTGCACCACCTGATGGGAGGCTTGCGATGAAGCGCTATTCCGTTTTTCTAGTTGCTCTGGTGGCTGTTTCGACGCTAACGCTCGCATATCGAGTCGAAGCGCAAAGGCCGAGGAATCGCGCCAAAGTGCACTCACTTCAAGCGACTGCCGACGCGTCCGGAGTTCATCCCGATAAGTTTGATACTACAGGTCCCGTGACTTTCACTTGCCTGAATGCGGTTTCGGAGACGCCGAATTCGCGGCCGGAGCCTTCCTGCCATATCACTGCGCCGGGATTCAACAAGATTTTGAAAAAGGGGGAGAGTGGCAATGCGACGAGCGCCGGCACTGTGACCCTGACCTGCAACGGGCAAGGCAACCTACGCTGCTCCGCACGAGTAGATATCCCCGCACCGGCAGCCCCATCCAGCTAAGCGTTCATACGCCAATCGAACGAGAAGCTATTCATTCTCTTTTAGTTTCGCGATTTGTGCGTCCAGGTCTATTAGCGCGCGGTTGAGTTGTTCGCGATAACGTGGGTTCTCGCTCGACTGCAATTCCTTTTCCGCGCGCGCGCGGGACAGAAGTAGTATCTCTATCTTGCGTCTTATTTCCTTCTGATCCTGGCTCAGTTGCAGCCTCTGTGTGCGGCTTTCCTTGGATTCGAACTCCTGAACCTGACCTTCGACGGCTTTGCTTTCCCATCCTCGCGCCATGTCTAGATTTTATGTCGCGAATAACCCTAAGCCTGCATAATATTTTTGCAAATTTCTTCCGGAGAAGTGCTCTTCAGGTTGCGGCCTTCGATTTGGCTCATCATCATATTCCACCAGCGTACAGCGACAGGTGCCTTAAAGTCGGGTGATTGCCGTATGGCTGGGCACGGCGCTGTCAGGCAGGTTAATGGGCTGAATGACAGACGGCTATCCTCCTCGAAAGCTAGCGATCACACGATGACCATGCAACCGAATATATCAGGCCGGAAAGCTCAAGAAAGCGCGACCGCGCCCGCCGGTGGCTCAATTCCGCTCCGGAAATTTGGCAAACACGATGCGCAAGTGTCGGCGCTAGGACTTGGCGGCCACCATCTGGGCGACGCAGAGGACGAGCAGACTGCCATCCGGATCGTTCACGAAGCAGTCGATAACGGGATCACATTTTTTGACAACTGTTGGGAATATCACCGCGGAAAAAGTGAAGATTGGATGGGCAAGGCGCTCAAGGGCCGGCGCGATAAGATTTTCCTGATGACGAAAGTCTGCTCTCATGGCCGCGACGCTTCCCTGGCAATGCAGATGCTCGAACAATCGTTAAACAGATTCCAGACTGATCACCTGGACCTCTGGCAAGTTCACGGTGTGACGTTCGACAACGACCCGGAGCTCTTTATACGTCCTGGTGGCGCTGCTGAAGCGCTGCAAAAAGCCAAACAACAAGGCAAAGTTCGTTTCGTCGGCTTCACCGGACACAAAGACCCGACTATTCATCTGAAAATGCTGCAAACTGATTTTCCTTTTGACGCTGTACAGATGCCTCTAAATTCCTTCGACGCGAATTTTCACAGCTTCGAAATTCAGGTTTTGCCGGAGCTCATTCGCCGCGGAATTGCGCCGCTTGGAATGAAGCCGTTGAACGGACACGGGGAAGCCATCCAGCAAGGAGTCATCAGCGCAGGGGAAGCTTTGCGCTATGCCATGAGTCTTCCAGTCGCTACCACCATCACGGGCATGGAAAAGCTGGACGTGCTTCACCAAAACTTGAGAGTGGCGCAGGGCTTTCAACCCATGACCGCTGACGAGATGCAAACTTTGCGCGACCGCACTCGCACAGTCGCAGGGGATGGACGGTTCGAATTGTATAAAGTGTCGATCAAATTCGACAACCCTGAAGCGCGTCTGGCGCACGATTACCCGCTCGATATGCAGTCGGAAGAAGTGAAAGAGATGATCATGGCTACAGGGAACACCGGACATCCATTTCCGGTAATTCCCAAATAGGTTAAATTTTTCGGAGGCTTTTACTTGTCTGTTGAGAAAGGTGTCAGTCGTCGAACGTTCGTAAAGGGAGCAGCCGTGTTAACAGCTTCGGCGTTGGTAAACCCCGGCCTGGGATTAGCGGGACAAGCGCAACAGAATACGGGCTTGCCCGATCAGGTTCCTCAGCGCCCACTGGGCAAGACCGGCGTACAAGTCTCGGCCCTCGGAGTGGGCGGATATCACCTGGGCTCCACAAAAGATCAGCAGGAAGCTAACGAGCTTGTTGCGCGCGCGCTCGATGCGGGAATAAATTTTTTCGATAATTGCTGGGACTACCACGACGGGCTCAGCGAAGAGCGGCTCGGCGTCGCATTGAAAGGCAAGCGGGATCAGGCCTTCGTGATGACCAAGGTCTGCACACACGGGCGCGGCAAAGACATTGCGATGCAACAGCTCGAAGAATCTTTGCGCCGGCTGCAGACCGATCATTTGGACCTGTGGCAAGTTCACGAGGTGATTTATTACAACGATCCTGACCTTATTTTTGCGCCGGGCGGGGCGGCGGAAGCTCTGCTAGCCGCGAAACAACAGGGGAAAGTTCGCTTCGTTGGCTTTACCGGTCACAAAGATCCTGCAATTCATCTGAGAATGCTCACCCAGGATTTCCCGTTTGATACCGTTCAAATGCCGCTGAACTGTTTGGACGCAACGTTCCGCAGCTTTGAAACTCAGGTTATGCCTGAAGCGAATCGTCGCGGCATCGCCGTTCTTGGGATGAAAAGTATGGGCGGCTCCGGCGAGATTGTCTCGCACGGTGCGGCCACGCCATCTGACGCGCTTCGTTACGCGATGAGCCTGCCCGTAGCAACCACCATCAGCGGAATGGATTCTCTTGGCGTCTTAGAACAAAATCTGGCCATCGCAAAGGGTTTTCAGCCGATGAAGCCTGACGAAATGCAGGCGCTTCGCGAACGCGTAAGAGTTTTTGCCGCCGACGGCCGCTATGAGCTCTTCAAGACTACGAAGAAATATGACGGCGCAGTCGGACGCCAGCAACACCACTACCCGCCGGCAGAAAAACTTCCTGCTTAACGGTCGTTGACTTGGGCACCGCAATTCCTCGCAAACGTTGTTTGGACTCTTGCTTGGCGAGGTTATGCAATGCTGTGTTGCGATAACGGCCTGGGATTTATACTTTTGAGCGTGAGTACCCTAGGCTCCGCACAAATGGAAGGACTACCATGACACTGAACGAATACCAGAAGAAGCGCCACTTTGGGGTCACTCCCGAACCATCCGGGAAAAGCAAGAAACCGAAAGATCCGGGCTCCGATCTCATCTACGTGATTCAGAAACATCGGGCAACAAGTCTTCACTATGATTTTCGTCTGGAATGGCACGGGACTCTTCTTTCGTGGGCCGTTCCGAAGGGTCCTTCGGTGGACCCGTCGGTGAAACGCCTCGCTATGCAGGTGGAGGATCACCCTATTGATTACGCCGGGTTCGAAGGCGTTATCCCCGAAGGCGAATATGGCGGCGGCACCGTCATGGTGTGGGACAACGGGACTTGGGAGCCCGAAGTGGAAGATGTGGACGCGGCATTGCAAAAGGGAGATTTGAAATTCACGCTGCACGGGAAAAAACTGAAAGGCTCGTGGGTGCTGGTGCGAACTCGCGGCTACGGGCGAAGTTCAGATAAGTCTTGGCTGTTGATCAAACATCGCGATGAATTCGCTTCGCAAGCGGATATCACTACAGAAGAGCCCCGCTCCGTCATTAGCAAGCGGCTCTTGGCGGAGATCGCCCGCGATGGCGGAGGCGACGTGGAAAAGGCTGCGACGGGTGACCCCTCGGCCAAAAGCGCCAAGCAACGGCCAGTCGCGAAAACAAAGCTCGCTTCGACAGCTTCAAAGCGCCGAAAGCGCGCTACGTAGATAGGCATCGGCAGCCGATCGGCAGTCACTGAAGGCTGCGACTCCACGCTGGAAGAAAATGTAACCCAGCTGAAGATCGCCGGCGCGCAGCGCTTTTTTGCGCTTACTGCAATATCCAATCAATCGGCTTCTCGACGAACTCAAAATCACATCTTTGCCCCAATGTGCCTGGATCGTGCACTTGCGTGACGCGCGCTTTTCCAGCAAATGGCGCTCGATCGATTGCCAGAAATACCTCAACAATTGTATTCAGCCCTATGAGGGCGCTACACCCGCACAGAAAACCAGTCGAACTGACACTTTCAGTCGCCGTGACGATCTCGAACTCCGTTTCCGTTGCGTCGATTCCGCGGAGCTTTAGCATCACCCTCAAACGAACGCGCGGCTTTTTCTGAGGGCCATCGTGACTGATGGCGATTAGGCTGCTCAGTTTCTTTTGCAACGCGTCGATGTCCACCGGCTTTTGAAAAAAGCCCTTGGCGCCGATATTTTCGCAGATGCTTTTGTAGCGCTCGCTGGATTCTCCCGACACGATCAGGATGGGGATGTGCGATGTGAAACTCAGCGATGAAAGTGTCTGGCAGACTTCGAACCCGGAATATTTCGGCATCATCAAATCGAGCAAGATCGCGTCAGGCTTGTACTGCAGAGCCAGCGCCAGGGCCTCTTCGGGCGATCCGCTATCGATAATCTTGTAAGAATTCTTCAAGCGGAACGCCATTACCTTCCGCAGCGATTCATCATCGTCTATGATCAGCAGCGTGGGAGTTGTAGTGTCGCGTTTTTTGGTCGCGTCAATTCCCTTATCTATTTGCAGTGTGTTCGGCATTTACTTCCGTTACTCCTTCGCCGGCGGTCTTCGCCAGCATTTCTCCGACGCTCTGTTGCAATTGCTTCCGCGAAAAAGGCTTCCTGAGAATTACGATCCCCGATTCGAGCACGCCGTGGGTAGCCACCGCGCCGTCCGTGTATCCGGACATGTAGAGCACTTTCATTCCGGGATGTCCGGATGACATTTTGTCGGCCAGTTCGCGGCCGTTCATTCCTCGCATCACAATGTCCGTCAAGAGCAGATCGATGTCTTTATCAAATTGCGCTGCGATCTCGATGGCCTTGGCGCCGTCTTCCGCTTCCAGAACCCTGTAGCCGCTCTCTTTCAGCGTCTTGCAGGTTAATTTTAGGAGCGAAGGCTCGTCTTCGGCGACGAGTATCGTTCCGGGTCCGTGGGATTTGAATGACGGCTCCACTCGGGCCGTCTCCTCTGCCACGCCTTCCGCGCGAGGAAGATAAACCTGAAACGTGGAGCCCTTTCCAATTTCGCTCTCAAGCCAGATATATCCTCCGCTTTGTTTAATTACTCCATACACTGTCGCCAATCCCAGTCCAGTCCCTTTTCCTTGCTCCTTGGTCGTGTAGAACGGTTCGAATATGTGGGACTGCACTTCCGCGCTCATCCCCATCCCCGTGTCGCTCACCTCCAACATCACATAATGGCCTGGCACGATATATCGCTTACGCCGTGCGTCATTCGCATCCAAATCAGCATTGTGTGTTTCAATTTTCAGTCGCCCACCTTGCTGCATAGCGTCACGTGCGTTTACCGCCAAGTTCAAAATCACTTGCTCAATCTGGCCGCGGTCTGCTTTAACTTTTCCTATAGTTGGGTCCGGGGTTATTTCCAGCTCAACGTCCGCGCCAATCAGCCGGCGAAGCATTTTCTCCACGTCCGCGACAATTGAATTGAGGTCCAGTATTTTCGGCTCCAGAACCTGTTTGCGGCTGAAAGCCAAAAGCTGTTGTGTCAACGCAGCGGCGCGTTGGCCGGCTTTCTCGATTTCATCAACCGCTTCCCTCATCGGATCGTCCACCCCGATGGTTTCTTGCAGAGCTTCGCTGTAGCCGATAATCACGCCAAGAATGTTGTTGAAGTCGTGGGCAATGCCTCCCGAAAGCTTTCCAACCGCCTCCAGCCGTTGCGATAAAAGCAGTTGTTGCTCCAGCTGCCTGCGTTCCGTGATATCGCGATTTACGATGATCAATTTTTCCACTTCTCCGTGGGCGTTCCGCACCGCGCTGGCTGTGGACTCCAACACGTGCCACTCTCCGCTTTTGTGCCTGATGCGGTATTCCACGCGGCGGCCAATTCCTGTTTTTTTCGCTTCTTCCGCGGCGGCCTTCACGGCCGGCTTATCGTCCGGATGGATCTGCTCGTAAGCGGAAGTCTTCTCCAGGTCTGCTGGGGTGTACCCAAGCAACTTCTCGTAGGATGGGCTATTGTAAAGGCGCTCTCCTTGGACGGTGACCACCGCGATCATGTCCGCAGCATTTTCTCCGATTAAGGTGAACAGCTCTTCTTGCGCCACCAGATGCATCCGAAAGCGGTGAATTTGGTGTTGCTGGTAAACCACATACACAACGAAAAGGAACACCATCCCTACAAGCGCGCGCATCGCCAGGTGAATGTTGAGCGAGTCCCAGAAGGTGCGTTGGAGAAAAAATATGGTCAGAGCAAACGAGACGATTCCGACCGTCAGAATCAGCGTGACCAATACTCCGGAGAATGACAGCCACCATTGGCGCCGTTCGACGCTCCGGCGGTCAGCTTTCAGCGACTGAGTGTCAACCGTGTGATTCAATTTGCGTGGATTCATGTGTGTGCCATACCAGCAACAAAAAAGATTCCGCAAATACTTCTCGGGCCGTTACGCAGACGCCGCGCATTTTAGGAAATCGAAACCCCTTGCAAACCGTACAGATTCCCGAACGTCCCCTGAAGGCGTCAGAGGCAGGCACAGAAATCGTAATGCTACGAGGTGTGCCACATGTGTTCACTACAGCACACTTTCAATCGGTGTATTAACTGTTAAGATGCCTCTTGCTGTATGCCAGATTAGGTTTTCTGCATCCATCCGCGACGGTTGTGCGCTTTCACTCGACCGCAGGTTCATCCGCTACGTGTCCGAAAGCTAAATTGTTCGCCGCTTTTGTCACAGCCTACGCAGACGGCCACAACCCAAGGGGAGCACGTTAGCTGCCACGTAGAGGAATCCACGCATAATCACGAGGACTAACTTACTACTGCCATTGCAGTTGCATCATATACTCGCGACAACGACGCTCGGTTCAGAGGGCGAAGCTCCAAAACGGAACACCATGTCTCATTGCGAATCACCTGATTTTCTGAGTTGCGCCTTTATTGACATTAAGTCTTTGCCAAAAATAGAATCTGCGCTTACTTCGAGGCGGCCCATGCATGTTTTTTAAGCTTCTCGCTTACGCCATCGGTTGTCTGGCCTGCATCCTGGCGATGATTTTCGTTCGCTCGCTCCGCCTGCGCCAAATGATTTTGCTCGCCGTTTCCTACGCTCTGTACTTACTTTGGGGATCATGGTTTCTCGGAGTCTTGCTATTCAGTTCGATCTGCAATTATTTTCTGGGAGCATTCCTGAGGCGTCGTACCACGCTCGGCCGACTGTGGCTCGGTATCGCATTCAATTTGGTTCTTCTGGGAACTTTTAAATATCTTCCGGGTCTCGCCAACTCAGCTCCATCTTTGTGGGCCCTCCACGGTTTCCGTCAGTTAATTCTGCCGCTTGGAATTTCATTCTGGACTTTCCAGGCGCTCAGTTATCTTTTTAACATTTATAAAGAAGACGAGCTGGAACCATCGCTGCTGGAATTTTGTTTGTATATGGCTTTTTGGCCTACGGTAATTTCCGGCCCAATCTGCCGCCTCACCAACATGCTGCCGCAATTTCGCAATCCGAAACCGCCGCAGTGGAGCGACTATGGCGTTGGATTACGGCGTATCGCGATCGGTTTTCTGATGCTTGGCATAGCGCAGTTGCTGGCTGACGGGTTGGCTCCCGGGCAAGGAATCAACGGTGGGTTCGACCGCGCAATTGTTCACTGGAGCGCGCTGGATGTTTGGGCGCTAGCCGTGGGTTACGGCTTTCAATTATTCATGGATTTTGCCGGATACACGCATTTGGTGATTGGCGCAGCAAGATTGTGCGGATTTGAATTGCAGGAAAATTTCGACCGTCCGTACATTTCCACCTCGCCGTCTGTATTCTGGACGAGATGGCATATGTCACTTTCATTTTGGATCAGAGACTATGTCTTTCTGCCACTGGCCTCGCTGCGACGCGGTCTTTTGTGGCGAAACTTAACTTTGGTAATCGCGATGGTTCTATTTGGGCTTTGGCATCGCGGCAGTTTGCTTTTCATCCTGTGGGGCGCCTATCAGGGTGTACTGCTCGTATTGCATCGGCAGTGGCAACAATTTGAACGCCGCGTGGGAATAGCCTCCTCCGGTGCCATTGCAATTTTAGGCTGGGCTTATACATTCGCCGCGATTTCCTTGGGATGGATTTTGTTTCGAGCCAATTCGCATTTGCAGGCTTGGAGCATGCTTTCCTCGGTGTTCTCGGCGAAATCGTATTTTTATCGTGCATTGCCTGATAGCATGTATTTGCTCGTAGCGTCAGTGGCGGTGGGATATTTTGCTTGTTTAGCCATAGGAAGGCTTCTGGATCGGATCGCCAGCGCGACCTTCCGGTCCCCGCTATCTCAAACAATCGCTGGAGCGATTACAGGAGAGCGCTGGGTTTGGATTGCTCCGCTGGCCGTGATCGTCGCAATTTATGTATTTGTACTCGCTCAACCCGGCCAGACAATAACGCAACCGATGTTGTACCGCCTTTTCTAGTGTCGAGCCGCGATTCAATGCGCCCTGCGACGAAAACTCGCAGCCTTCCTCCCAAACCAAAAATGACCTACGAATTCAAAATGACGACGGTTTCTTCAGGCGCAGCGTAATGCTCAGCCCTCTCAAAACATTCCTAGTGAGGTTTTGCGTTTGCGTGACAATCCTGGTCGCACTTTTAATTTTCGGCGAAGCTATGTGCTATCTCGACCTGAAATATACGGCCGCGGTCGAAATACCTCATCCTTCTTCAATTTATCAAGGGCAGACCTGGGCCTCAGCCTACTGGCAGGAGTGGAAGGAAACGATCAACCGCCTTCAGTACCAGTCTTATGTGATCTGGCGGCGCGCGCCGTTCGCGGGCCAAACCATCAACGTGGATGCCGCCGGGATTCGGAAAACCTATTATTCCACCTGCGATGCGGGAAGCTATACCATCTGGGTATTCGGGAATTCCTCGTTGTGGGGAACGGGAGTGCCTGACTGGGATACGATTCCCTCCTTGCTGGCCAAGAAATATCAAGATGCCGGCCGCAAAGTCTGCGTGAAGAATTTCGGCGAGAAAGGCTGGGTTAGCACTCAAGAGTTGATTCAACTTACTCTCGCGCTGAAGCAGGCCACGCAGAAACCTGATCTCGTGATTTTTTACGACGGCGTTACCGATTCCTACCTGCCCTATCAATCCAACGTTCCGGACGCACACTTCAATTTTGCGCAGACAAAAAACGAATTCGAGAGCCTCGGCAACAATGGCGCGAGCTTGGAATATCTAAAGCGCACCAACACCTATCGAACTTTAATGGAGTTGAGATCTATGCTCGTCGGAGGCGGTGCAGGCGTCGACCGCGCGCATTTGACTGCCGGAGAACTGAATTCCATGGCCGAAATTACCTATAGCAACTATCTCAAGAATATTCGGCTCGCGGATCTGTTGGCGCAGGGTTTTGGCTTTCGTTGCGCATTCTTCTGGCAACCGACATTGCTCGCCGGCCATAAGCCCCTCACAGCGGACGAGATCCGCTTGCGAAAAGCTGAATTGAGCGATCATCCGGGCGGTGACGCTGTGCTGCAGGCTACTTATAACTTGTTTGAACATTATCAGAACGAAAAGTTTTTCGACCTGGCAAACATCTTCGACGAAGACGCAGACGTACGCTTCGTCGATTTCAGCCACACCGGACCGGCCGGCAACCAGATCGTCGCCGACAAAATGTTCGCCGTCCTGCCGCATGGAAATTAAACAACTCAGGTATTCTTAAGCCCGCTATGCCTGCACAGCATTCACCTGCCTCAATTCCTTTTGCGACTCTCACCGAAGCTCTTGCAGCGGCTCCCGATAACCGGCCATTCGTGACCATGTGGTTTGACGATGACGACGCGCGCACCTACAGTTTCGGCGAGTTCAAACGATGGTCGAATTCGCAAGCCGTTCTTTTTAAAGAACACGGCCTCGGAGAAGGGGACACAGCAATTCTTATCATGCCGCAAGGCGTGGCGTTAATGGCTGCTTTCGCCGGCGCTATGCTGCTGGGAGCTGTGCCGTCCATACTCGCTTATCCCACGTTTAAAGTGGAACCTGCGAAGTACCGGTTCGGGTTAGCGGGCGTCTCTGCGAACTTAAACGCTAAATTGGTTGTCGTCGATGATTCGTTTCCGCAAGAGTTTTTGGAATCTGTGAGCCTTGGCGATCAATCGAATCTAATTCGCGTTACTAGTCTGCCGCCGATTTCCGAAAGTGATGGTCTTGCGCGCGTTCCCCGTGAACCGCAGGATCTGGCATTCATCCAACATTCAGCCGGCACCACCGGCCTGCAAAAAGGAGTGGCGCTTTCGCACGGCGCCGTACTGCGGCAACTTATCCATTTGGGCGACAGCCTGAAAATTCTGCCGGCCGATCGCATATACAGTTGGCTTCCTCTGTATCACGACATGGGCTTGATCGCCTGTTTCATTCTTCCCATGGTTTATCATTTGCACTTGGTAATGCAGTCTCCCACTGACTGGGTCATGCAGCCAGCCGGCATGCTGCATCTGATTTCACGCTACCGATGCACTTTGGCTTGGGTTCCCAACTTCACCCTTCAGTTCTTGGCGCGCCGCGTGAAACCGGAAGACCGAAAAGAATATGACTTGCGCAGTTTGCGAGCTCTGATCAATTGTTCGGAGCCAGTGCGTGCAGAGAGCATGGATGCGTTTGCCGGAGCGTTCTCCGATTGTGGACTGCCCCCAACCGCTTTGCAGAGTTCGTACGCAATGGCGGAAAACGTGTTTGCGGTTACGCAGTCCGGAATCAATGGAGCAACCGCGCCCAGCCGTGTCTGGATTGACAGTTCCAAATACCAATCAGAACGAATTGCGGTTTCCGTGAATCGCGAATCAGAGTCGGCGCCCTGTTTTGTGTCTTCGGGACAATGCCTCCCCAACAATGAACTTCGCATCGTCTCAGAAAGCGGTGAGCCGTTGCCGGAAGGTCACGTAGGTGAGATTCTGATTCGAAGCGATTCCATGCTCACCGGCTATTACAACCGGCCTGACTTAACTTCCTTGAGCTTGCGCGATGGCTGGTACTGGTCCGGCGATTTGGGGTTTGTTTTGGATCGAGAGCTGTACGTGACCGGCCGCAAGAGGGATTTGATTATTGTGGGCGGAAAAAATATCTATCCTCAGGATCTGGAGGAAATCGCTTGCGCACATCCACTAATCCACGATGGCCGCGCCGTGGCCTTCGGCTTGTACAATCCGGATTTAGGAACGGAAGAAATTGTTTTAGTGGCTGAAACTGAAGAGTTATTCGATTTAGGAGATCCTTCGCTCGTCGAGAAAACGATTCGAGCTTCGATTGTGGCTGAGTTGGGAGCGGCGCCTCGAGCAATTTACTTGAAGCCGCCCAGGTGGATCGTTAAGAGTACCGCCGGAAAGGCGGCACGTTCGGCGACGCGTGAAAAACTTCTGGCCGAACATCCCGAATTGCGAATGGGCTGAACGAATAAACCAAATAATCATGCGAGAGCGCAAATTATGACCGATGCCGGCAGTCAACTGATCGACTACATCTGCAAAGAAGTAATTCGCCGGCCAAATGTGCAGCTCACCGTCGATACTCCCCTGGTTTCGTCCGGCCTCATCGACTCCTTCTCGCTGGTTGACGTGCTGACGAAACTGGAAGAGGTAACCGCGATGCGCATTCCTGCCGGTAAGGTTCAGCCCAAGGATATGGATACCGTCAGCCTGATGCTATCCACCGCTCGACGCATCGGCAAACCTAAGAAATAACGTATGATCCGCGGTGATCCAGTCAAGAATGAGCACCATGATGCATGCCGAAGCTGGCTTTTTGAGTCGATTTCCGGTAGGATGCCGTGGTTTTGCCTCACCGCCATAATCGCTTAGAAATCGGAGATGCTATGCCCAAGATTGCCCCTAAGACAAGAACGTTGGTCGAATCGCTCGACGCTCTCATCGAAAAATACCATCTGCTGAAGCACCCTTTCTACCAGGCTTGGGCCGCAGGCAAGCTATCGAAAGAGTCGCTCGCGCTGTACGCCGAGCAGTATTATCAACACGTTCGCGCCTTCCCCGAAAACCTGAAGCAGCTCGCGGCCCGCACGAATGGCGACGCGAATCTGCGCACCCTGGTAAACGAAAATCTGGCTGAGGAACTCGATAGTGCAGCGTCTCACCCCATGCTTTGGAGACACTTCGCGCAGTCGCTCGGTGTGAGCGAAGCTTCGATGGAAGATGCGCGCCCGCTGCCCGGAATCGCCGCTTTGCTCGATACTTTTGATGAAGTCGCCGCGCAAGGCTCGAAAGCGCAGGCCGTAGCCGCCTTCTACGCGTACGAAGCTCAAGTCCCCGAAATTGCCACGCAGAAGATTTCAGGTTTGCGCCGCTTTTACGACATTACAGAACCCAGCGCTCTGGCCTATTTCGCCGTGCATGAGGAAGCCGACGTCCGCCACCGAGCGGCCTGGCGCGATTGGCTCGCGCAGCAAAATGATGCTGACACCGTGTCGGTATTATGTGCCGCCGAACGGAGTTTGAAAGCGCTTTGGGGCGCTCTCGATGCTGTTTATCCGCAAGGTTGCGCGTCGAAAAATTAAGAGCAGTTCGAGAAATTTAAGATCTAGTAGTTTTGTCGCGGGTAAATCGGCGGAGTCTCTTGCCGCAGCAGTGTGCGATCCCAATTCCGCAATCTCAGTTTTGCTTCTGTAAAGCTTTCACTCCACCCGGTCCGCCAATAAACGCTTCGGAAGCGTATTTCAAAAACAAGCCATGTTCC
>Ga0209006_10003199_pt1 | contig 14877 bp, 10 predicted proteins | sample JacPin_JW_Ref_O2_FD_188567 | JGI IMG/M metagenome (GOLD analysis project Ga0209006, IMG submission 188567) | Forest soil microbial communities from Algoma, Ontario, Canada - Jack Pine, Ontario site 1_JW_Ref_O2 (SPAdes) (version 2) | ecosystem: Environmental > Terrestrial > Soil > Boreal... | reverse complement strand
GAGCGTAGGTTTTTCGGATCAAGCCCATCTATGCAGGCTCTTCAGGCAAACCTTTGGTCAAAGTCCGGCCAACTGGCGACGCGAGCGTGAAATTCCTGGTAAAGTCACCTCAAGAACCGGCATAGGCGAGAACGCCCCATGAGCGATCGGCGCGGCAAGGTCCTGAGTTTCGGACCTTTCGAACTGTCGATTGGAAACAGATTTCTGAACAATGGCGCAAAGGTCCTACCGCTCGGCGCGCGCCGTGGAAGGCCTTGAGCCCCCGATCTACGGTTGGCCAAGCAGGTGTTAAACGGCTCATACCGGCGCGACAGCGCGATCAACGTGATACGCTGACAGCCGGGGTTCCGAGGCCGGCCCTTGGTAATGTTGAATCCCGAGTGCCGATTTTGTCGACCCAAGTTCGCTCCGGGCTTAGCTTCACTGCGTGGTGACAAGGCCCAGGGTCTGCGCGCGTGACACTGCCTGCGCGCGCCTCTCCACACCCAGCTTGGTGAAAACGCTCTTGATGTGCGACTTCACGGTCTCAGGACCAATATCAAGGTTGCGAGCGATTTCCTTGTTGGACAGTCCTTCCGCGATCAGCGTGAGAATGCCAGTCTCGCGCGGACTCAGTGCGCCTAGAATCGGCGCGCCGGAGGCCGGCGCCAAGCGATCTTGTCTTCCTCGTTGCAGTCCTGCCACCAGCCGATCGATATAGGGAATCAAATCTGTCTTGACATTGCCGCTCTCCTGGATCGTTCGGAGCAAATCGGAAATGAGTGGCGTCTCGTCCAAAACCGTCTGATAAAGACCGGCTGCGGCACACGCGGCAAGCACACGGCGAAAGCGGCTTACTGCTTCCGCGACCTTGCCCGAACTGAGTTGAACTGCCGACAGGTGGATCGCAATGCGGATCAAGAATTGACGATGCTGCATTGCTTCGGCTTCGCGTTGTAGCTGTTGCAGGATTGTAATGGCTTCGTCGGGGCGAGCTTGCTGTCCCAATAAGTGAGCGCGCGCCAACTTGTGGCACCACTCAATTTCCGACCAGGCGCAAGGCCTTGGCGCCGGGTATTTCTGCGTAAGGCGCTCCAGGCGATCGACGCACGCGGCGGCTTCATCCAGTCGGCCGTCGTTCAGGTAGAGTCGCGCTTGCTCTGCTATCGCGCCAGCCGAGAGCCTTCCCCAGTCCCGCGCCGTCCCCTGACTTTCGGCTCGCTCCAGCAGAGTGCGGGCCCGCTCGAAATTCATCCGGGCAGCAGCAACCCTGGCTATCACGAAATACGTGCTCCACACGCAATCGAGCATTGTACCCGAGTTGATCACAGATGCGCGGTCGATGACCCAGGTCTCCGCCTCATCGAGCTGACCTTGCTCGTATTTAATTCGCGCAATCAGACTGGCAGGCAACGCCGCCGCAATCGAATTAGGCCCGACATCCTGCTCGGCGATCCGCAAGCCCTCGCGGTAGTGCCCATCGGCCGCCGCAAGACGTATCTGCCGTTCCTCCTCAAGCCCTTTGAGGCAGTGTCGATAGACCGATGCGAATACGTTCCTGCGATCCTCCTCGACTGAATATGGAATCCAGGGCGTCGCATGGAATTGCTTGAGGTTGCCCGCTTTCATGTGGGAGAAGCGAACGACATTTGAGGCAACGTTCGCAGTCCACGGATCAGACGAACGGTTCACGCAAGCCTGTGCCAGAGGCAGCGCCCGCTCGCTGTCGTCCTTTAGCGCGATAGCAACAGAGCGGATCGCCTGGCATTCGCACAGCAAGTTGCTATCCGGCAGCCGCGTTGCAGCGATATCGCCCTCTATGTCAGTTGCGAGTTTCAGGGCCTCGTCAAAACGTAGCGCGAGTGCCAAACCCCAGGCGATCGCCAATCGGACCTCGCTCTGACCTCGCATGAGTTCGTCGGGAAACTGGCGCTGCCATTCGAGCAAGGTGAAGAGATCACCTCTCTTTATCAAAGCCATTGCGCAATTCTTGATCCAGCTGATCGCGCGATGAGAGTCGCCGGCTGCGATCGCATGCTGAACCGCCTCGGTCCACAATTCCCGGGAGGCATACCAAAGTGCCGCACGCCGGTGCAGTTCGGGAGTTTCAGTGCCCCGATCTGCCTCCAGTCTTTGTCTCAGATATTCGACGAGCAGCATATGATAACGGAACCAGACGCCGTCATTGTCGAGCGGTGTGAGCAGCATTTGACGCTGAGCAAGCGATGCCAAAATTGTGCGGCTCGAGCTCGAACCGGTTACGGCTTCGCATAAAGGACCGGAAAGCCGATCAAGAATCGCCGTTCGCAGCATGAAGTCGACCAATTCGACCGGAAGCCCATCCAGCATCTCCGCCAGATAGGCGGCAATTGGACGCTGCGAACCTGAGAGATTGTGTACATACTCCTTCAGGCCGAATCCGGACTGCGAGCGCATCGATGAGATAATTCGCAGGGCGGCGGGCCACCCTTCAGTTTTACGTTGCAAGAGTTGGACGTCGGGTTGTTTCAGTACTCCAGGCTTGGTGCTGTCCAGAAACGCGTGTGTCTCCTGCATATCGAATCGCAGAGCGACGGAATCAATCTCGATCAGCTGATTCTGGGCTCGCAGGGTTGCGAGTGGCAGGGGAGGTTCAGTACGCGTCGTAAGCACCACATGACAGTGAGAGGGCGCGTGCTTCAGAAAATACGCGACCGTCTGATGGATGCGGGAAGCGCTGAGCCAGTGATAGTCTTCGAGAAACAGGTAAACATCATCGTCTATTTCTGCCAGATCGTTGATCAGGCTCGACAGGATCGCTGTCGGATCGATCAGGTTGTTCTCGAGGATCAGCCCAATCGCGCCGGCGCCAACGTCTGGACAGGCATGGTGCAGGGCCTGAGATACGTAAAATAGAAACCGCGTAGCCTCGTCGTCGTCTGAATCGATGGTCAGCCACCCAACGCAATTGCCGCTTTGCTCGAGCTTCTCGGCCCAAGCAGCGGCCAGTGAGCTCTTGCCGAATCCCGCTGGTGCCTTGATGACGCCAAGTCGCTTACCCGGGAGTTCGGACAGGATGGCGAGGAGCCGAGGACGTGCGACCAGCCCCCCGAGTCGTGCCGGCACGATCTTGGTGGCCAGGAATGGCAGCTGTCCTGCGCCAGGCAAAGTGTCCGTTCCATGGTGACTCGAGCGCGGCTGGATCAAGGAATCCCCCTACCCACGTCGGTCCTCCCCCCATTCGGGGGATGCCCACGTTGACGCAAGTGTACGACCTCTGTCAGCGAGAGGGAAGCGGCAGGCATCGTTGGCTGCAAGCATCCCGCAGGGCAAAGCTGCGCGCAGAGAGCCGAGGCAAGCTGATGTCTGTCAGGAACGCACGCTTGGATTTCGGGCGGATGATTGAACATCCCAGACAGCACACTAAGTTCATGCCAAGAGCCATGGCTGACGATCACGTTCATAGAAATCTGCAGTTTGGCCCCTTTGAGCTTTCGAGCAGGGAGAGGGTACTTCGGCGCGAGGGTGTGATGCTGCCCCTTGGCGGCAGAGCCCTCGACATCCTGATCTATCTTGCCGAGCGTCCTGGTGAGGTGATCGCAAAGCAGGAGCTGATCGATCACGTCTGGTCGGACGTAACGGTCGAGGAGGGGAGCGTCCGGGTCCACGTGGCCGCGATCCGCAAAGCGCTTGGTGACGGCCAATTTGGCAACCGCTACATCGCCAACATCAAGGGAAGGGGCTACTCGTTCGTCGGCACCGTCGTCCCTCTCTCAGGCAGTACCGAGAGCAGGAAGAATCGGTCCCAACAGGGCGGGCCCCCCGTGCGACCGCTCATGATGGTTGGGCGCGAAACGGCGATCAGCGAGATTGGCGACAAGCTTCGAGAAGAACGATTCGTTACCCTGCTCGGCCCCGGCGGCATTGGCAAGACGACCATCGCCTTGGCTGTCGGCCGCGCCGCTGCCGAGGAGTTTGGCGGGAAAGTCTATTTCGTTGACTTGGAAAGCCTTACCGATTCGCGCCATGTTGCGGCGGCTGTCGCGACATCCCTGGGACTTGCACTCAAATCGAAAGACCCCGGCCTGGAGCTGGTCGACCTCGTTCGTTCACGAAAGCTTCTGGTCATTCTCGATAACTGCGAGCATGTGATCGAGGCGGTCGCCTCGTTTGCCGAGCAACTCTACCGGCAAACGGAAGAGATCCATGTTCTGACCACGAGTCGAGAATTGCTGAAAGTAGAGGGTGAACATTGTTACCGGGTTCTTCCCCTTGATTGTCCACCAGACGGCACGGAGCAGACGGCAAATGCCGTGCTTCGATATCCGGCAACGCAATTGTTTGTACAACGCGTGGCGGCGAGAGCGGGAAGCTTCGTTCTCACCGACGAGGAGGCGCCGTTTGTCGCGGAAATATGCCGAAAGCTGGATGGTCTACCGTTGGCAATCGAGTTGGCGGCGGGGCAGGTGGCCGCACTCGGCATCAAGAACACGGTTGCCCGCCTGGTGTCTCGGCCGGAATTGCTGAAACTAAGCCATCGGACGACAGTTCCCAGGCATCGGACCCTCAGGGCGACATTAGATTGGAGCTACGATCTGCTGTCTGAAGCAGAGCGGATCGTCTTTCGACGCATTGCTCCCTTCGTCGGTCATTTCACCCTGGAGGGTGCGCGGCATGTCGCGGGCGAACAAGGTGCAGGACCCGAGGAAGTTTTTGATGCGATCGCCGGCCTGGTCGAGAAGTCATTGATAGCAACTCGGATCGACGAAACGCAGGCACTGTATCGGTTGCTGGATACGACCAGGGCATATGCACTCGAAAAGCTGGAGGAGCATGCCGAAGTCGACATAGTCCTTCGCCGGCATGCGGAATACGTCGCCGGATATCTCGAATCGCAACGAGCGGTGCTGTTAGCTCTGTTAAAGGCTGAAAGGGGCGCTGCTGCCTATCCCAGTCCATCGGGGAACATTCAGCCAGAGGGGAGCTTTGGGCCGGGCGGCAACAACCAGATCGCGACGGGAGGCGTGGCCGCTACAACGCATTCCAGCCAATTGGGTAACATCCGCGCGGCGCTGGAATGGAGCTTTGGGCCAAATGATGACGACGAGATCGCGACGAGGCTCGCGGCCGCTTCAACGCAGCTGTTTCTCGAACTGTCGCTGTTGATCGAATGCCGGCTTTGGGCAGAGCGAGCGATCGCCCGTCTCGGAGATCAGCACAAGAACTCTCGCCGGGAGATGGAAATCTACGCGTCACTGTCCTTGGCTCTGATGCACTCCGAAGGGAGTAGCGAACTGGTTCACAAGGCATTCTCTCGGGCGCTGGACATTGCGGCCATACAAGGAGACTTTGCCTACGAGCTGCGGCTCCTGAGCGGGCTCTTCATGTACTATCGTTGGAACACCGACATTAATGCCGCGCTCGATATCGCCTCTCGAAGCAAAGAGACGGCCTTAAAAACCGGGGATACCGACGATATGGCGCTTGCTGAATCGATGTTGGGCGCCGCCCATTTTTTGACCGGAAATCACCTCGTCGCAATAAAGCATTTCGAATCAGGGCTCATCCACTCGGCGTCAGGGTCGCGCTTTCGCGCGGGGCAACACTTGTTTCATAACAATAGCCTTTTGCTCGTTGGGCTGGCACGTAGTCTGATGTTCAGAGGGCTGCTGGACGATTCACTTGATTACGCGAAGCGCGCCATAGAGGAGGGGGAAAAATCCAATCATCCGGCCACGCTGTGTCGATCTCTGAGCTTCGTTCTTCCGGTCTATTTGGCCCTTGCGGACTCTCGCCGGTCGGAACAGTACATCGTGCAGTTGACCGAGCTCGCTGCGGCCTACTCCTTGAAGCCCTACCGTGCCATGGCCACTGGCCTGCGAGGCCAGTGGCTGCTCCTTCAAAATGATCTCCGCGGGGGGATTTCGCTGCTGAAGAGAGCTTTGGAAGAGCTCGACGCTCAACATCACGACTCGCTCAATATGGAATTCGTCTGCGACCTGGGTACGAGTCTTATTGCCATGGGCGAGCACCAGGAGGCGCTGACGCTAATTGTGAACGCAATTGATGTGCAGCAGCGCGGTGGAAAATTTCTGTACATGCCTGTCTTGTTCGGGGTGAAAGGGCTCATCTTGGCGTCTCGATCGGCCGAGGATTATTTTGAAGCGGAGGTAAGCCTGCTATCGGCGATTGACTGGGCGAAACGCCAGTCCGCCTCCTTGTTTGAGCTGAAGGCTGCAACGGATCTTGCCGAGCTTTTGATGAAGCAGGATCGCTTGCCGGAAGCCTGCAAACATCTCAGTGCGGCGTTTGATCGAATGCCGGCTGGAATTGCATCGCCCGCTCACAAGCGCGCCTCGCAAATCCTCAACCAACTCCAATCCAGCACCAGGGTCGTCTGCTAAAGCGGACACCTTGGACGACTGTGCGCCGTCTGCGCAGGCGGGTTCAAGTCGTCGCATTTCTATACAAGCCCGATTCCGCGGCCAGACGCATGCTGCGGACTAAATATCAAAGGGGTGCGCTTTCATGAGCAAGAAGGCCGCAGATATCATCGTTCAGACGTTGGAGAGCGCGGGCGTCAAGCATTGTTACGGTGTCGTTGGCGATACTCTCAACCTGATCGCGTACCATATTTCCAAGAGCACGATCGAGTGGGTGGGGGTACGCCATGAAGAGGCTGGGGCCTTCGCCGCCCAGGGCGAAGCCTTGTTAACCGGCAACCTCACCGCGGTCGCCGGAAGCTGCGGTCCCGGCAGCCTGCATTTCATCAATGGTATCGTCGAGGCGAACCGCAATCGCGCGCCCGTCATTCTGATCGCCAGCCAGATCGTTCGCGACGAATTGGGGTTCGATTTTCCCCAGGAGGTCGACTTCAAGGCGATATACAGGAGCTGTAGCGTCTATTGCGACATGATCCTGACCCCCGAACAGGCCCGGCGCAAGACCGTCATGGCCTGCCAGACGGCCATCGCCAAGCCCGGCGTAGCGGTCCTGATCGTCCCGGTCGACATCTCGCATGCCGACGCCCATAACGATGTGCCGTTCACGGTGCATACCAGCCATCCGGTCATACGTCCCACCGATGCCGATCTGGACGAGATCGCCGGCATCATCAATGCCGGCCAGCAGATTGCCATCTACGGCGGATCAGGTTGCCGCGGCGCGCATGAGGAGATTCTTCGCGTGGCCGAGATCCTCAAGGCGCCGATCGCCCACACGTCCCGGGGCAAGGATTCCCTCGAATACGACAACCCGTACAATGTCGGCATGACCGGGCTGATCGGAAACGAGGCGGCCTATCACGCCGTTCGGGAATGCGACACCTTGCTGCTGCTCGGCGCGGATTTTGCCTGGCGGCAATTCTATCCCGACAAAGCGAAGATCGTGCAGATCGACATCGAGCCGACCCATCTGGGGCGGCGGCATCCGGTCACCAAGGGATTGGTTGGCGACATCAAGGCTACCCTCGAAGCATTGATCCCCCGGCTGCACGCAAAATCGGAGACCCATTTCCGCGATCTCTATGTCAAGCGCCACCGCGAAGTGATCGCCAGCCAGAAAGAGAAGGCGGTACCGAAGCGACGCGACACCATCTCCGGGATCTATCTTACCGAACTCATCGACCGGATGGCGGCCGACGATGCCCTCGTTACGGGTGATGACGGAACGGCTACGGTCTGGATGCACCGTTACTTCACCGCCACCGCCAAGCGGCGCTTCTTCTCCAGCCTGCTGCACGGAACCATGGCATCGGCCATGCCGACCGCGCTCGGCCTGCAAAAGGCGGCGCCCGGCCGCCAGGTGATCTCGCTCTCGGGCGATGGCGGGATCGCGATGCTGTTCGGCGATCTGATGACCGCGGTGCAACAGAAGCTGCCCATCAAGGTTGCGGTGTTCGACAACGGAAAGCTGGGCTTCATCGATATCGAGCAGAAATCCGAAGGGTTGCTGCCGCTCTACACCCATCTGCAAAATCCCGATTTCGGCGTGGTCGCGGAGGCGATGGGCCTGTGGGGCCGCACCGTCGCCAAGGCGGACGAACTCGAGGCGGCGATCGCGGAATGGCTCGCTGAGCCGGGCCCCGCTTTGCTCAACGTCAAAGTCGAAAGCATGACCCTGGTGATGCCGCCGGCGATCGAGTTTGGACCGGCCTATGGGATGGCCCTCTATTCTGTGCGGGCGGTGCTTGGCGGACAAACCCACGACCTGATCGACATGATCAAGGAAAACCTCTGAGCGTCGTCACCTTCGCATCCAAATAAAGATCTGGTGTCTCAGTGTCTTCCCTGGGAGATGGCTCGATTGTCCCCGCTTTGGCAGCCCTGGCCGGCACGGCCGTGGGTGGCTTCACCAGCGTCATTGCGGGTTTGCTGTCGCATCGTTTGCAGGTTCGTGCGCAATGGTTCGCCCATGAGAACAATCGCCGGCAGACATTGTATCGCGAGTTCATCGAAGAGGCGTCGAGATGCTATATCGACGCGCTGCAGAACGACAAGGCCGACATCCCCGGCCTGGTCGGTCTGTATGCCAAGCTTGGCAGGATGCGGGTGTTGTCGTCCGATGTCGTGGTGAAGAGCGCCGACGAGATCGCCAAGCGAATTCTGGATGCCTATCTGGAGCCGGACAAGAGCTTTGTCGAACTTCGGGACATGGCAAAAAACGGCACGATCGACCTGCTGTATCAGTTCAGCATGGCATGCCGTGAGGAATTCGAACGCTTTCGCGCCCAGCAGCTCTAGCAGCCGGAGGGCTTTTGATCGAATCGGTTCGGCTGGCGGCTTACTTCACCTCTCCCGATGGGAGAGGGAGCGCGCTTCCGTTGCCGTTGCGGATCGATATAATCTCATCATGCTTTAGTTGTGGTCGTCTCCGCCGAGCGCGTGCGTTGCGCGGGAAGCGCTGGTCAGCAGCGATTTTGCGTGTTCACCCGTGGGCTCGGTCTTCATGGAAGCCCGTGTGCCTGCCAAACTTAGCGTGAACCGCAGATCGCCGTTCCAATCCAGCACCGGTGCTGCAATCGAGACATAGCCGGTCAGGTCGGCGCGGACGATTGTGGTGTAACCCCTGCGCTTGAGCTCACGACTTGCATTGTCCCTGAATTTGCCGATATCGGCCTTGCCGCCGAAGACCGAACTCCATTCCTGTTCGATCAGATGCGAGGTCTGGCTGGTCGGCAGCCGGGCGGCGTAGATTTTTCCCGCCGCGGAGGTCAGCATCGGGATCAGCCCGGTACGAAATTCGAAAGCGCCGCGTTGATCTCCGTCCTGCTTGAACAGGCTGATCGGGCCGTCGTCGGTCCATGTGGTGACGGCAGCGCTGCGCCTTGTCGTGTCGCGCAAACTGGTTACCTCACGGCGGACGATTTCAAAGCCGTCGATCTGCTGTATCGCGCTGACGCCGAGCGAAAGCGCCGCGGGCCCCAGACGGTAGTGGCCGGACTTCTCGTCCGCGGCGGCAAGCCCGATCCTGACCAGGCTGACCAGATAATTGTTCGCAGCGCTCGCCGTAAGTTGCGCCAGCTCGGCGACGTCCTTCAGAGCCATCGCCTGCCGGCTCTGCTGCAGAACGTCGAGGATACGAAAAGCAATTTCAACCGACTGAATGCCCCGGCGGGGCTTCTTCTCCTGCATCTGCTTCTTTCGACCGGTCCAACGCGTGAGATCCGGATTGACACCACGGAATGCTGGCTACATTATGCAACAATAAAACATATGTTCAACTATATTGAATATATCGAAGGTGGGAAAAATGCAGGTCCGGTCCGGCCAGCGAGCCTCGACCGACTCCAGCAAGGACGCTCATCATGAAATTTGGCGTTTTCGATCAGAACGACCGCTCGGGCCTTCCGCTGGCGGAGCAATACGAAAACCGGCTTGCGCTCGCCGAACTCTACGATCGCCTGGGTTTCCACTGCTTCCACATGAGCGAGCACCACGGCACCTCGCTGAGCATGACCCCGTCGCCCAGCGTCTGGATGGCGGCTCTGACGCAGCGGACCAGTCGATTGCGGCTTTGTCCGCTGGTTTACCTGTTGCCGATCTACCATCCGGCGCGGCTGTTCGAGGAGATCTGCATTCTCGATCACCTGAGCGGGGGCCGTTTCGAATTCGGAATCGGTCGCGGAGCTTCTCCACACGAACTCGATGCCCTCGGCATTGAATCGGCCAAGGCGGCCAGCATGTATGCGGAGGCGTTTGAGACGATCCGGCGCTGCTTTGCGCAGGATTCCGTCACGACGGCGGGCGAATTCTGGAGCCTGAAGGACTATGTGGCGGAAATGAAGCCGCTTCAACGGCCGCACCCGCCGATGTGGTACGCCGTGGGTTCTCCCGACTCCGTGGTTTGGCCGGCACGCAACGGCGTCAATGTGGTCTGTGGCGGTCCGGTCTCCCGCGTGCGCGCGATTTCGGACCGATACCGCGAGGAGGCGGCCGCGGCAAACCTTCAGGGCGAAACGGCGCCGCTCATCGGAGTCAATCGCTACATCATCATTGGCGGGACCGACCATGAGGCGCACGACATCGGCCGGAAGGCATGGCCTGCCTTCTATGAGAACTTCATCAAGCTCTGGCGCAAGCACGGCACGGAGCCGGTCAATGCGAAGCTGCCACCGTCTTTCGATCAGCTGGTCGAGTCGGGGCATGCGATCGCGGGGTCGGCCAGGACTGTGGCGCAAATCCTGACGGAGCAGGTCGCGCGCGGAGGCCTGAACTACCTGATCGGAAGTTTCATGTTCGGAACGATGGCGCATGCGGAGGCAACGGCGTCGGTCCGCAGTTTCGCAGATCAGGTCATGCCTGCAGTGCGGCCATCCGAGGCGGCTGCGGCATGAACGATGCCATCAAACAGGGAATTGAACCACCGAAGATTGCCCTCACCGGTCGATGATCGGGCCGACATCAATGTCGGCATTTGCATGATGCGGGTACGCCATTAGGAGCCGGCGAACAAATGCGCGACTTTAATGATCTCCAGTTCTTTGCGGCTGTCGTTGCCCATCACGGGTTTTCCGCCGCTGCGCGCGCGCTGGGCCTGCCCAAATCACGCGTCAGCCGGCGCGTCGCTTTGCTGGAGGAGCGGCTCGGAGTGCGGCTGCTCGATCGAACCACGCGAGGCCTCGGCCTGACCCAAATCGGCCAACAGGTCTTCGAACATGCGCGCGCGGCGGTGATCGAGGCTGAGGCCGCCGAGGAAGCCGCGCTTCGCGTGCAGAGCGAACCGAGCGGGCTTGTTCGACTGAGCTGCCCGCTCGGACTTCAGGGCGCCATCGCCGATCCCTTGCCGGGTTTCCTTGCCGCCCACCCGCGACTGCGCCTTCAATGCATCGCCACCAATCGCCGGGTCGACCTCATTCACGACGGGGTCGATGTCGCGATCCGCGTTCGTGAGCGTCTCGATACCGACGCCGACCTGCAGGTGAAGCAGATCGGGATAAGTCGGCGCATCCTGGTCGCAAGCCCGGACCTGCTGACGAAGACGGGTGTTCCGATGTCCCCATCGGACCTTGCCAGCTTCCCGGTCTTGCAGCAGGAAGAGCAGAGCGGCGGCATTTGGCACCTGACGGCCGAAAATGGTGAAATCAGCAGTGTGCCGGTCGAGCCTCGCCTTGCCAGCGGCAGCTTTGACATCTTGATAGCGGCAGCACGCCAGGGCGTAGGGATTACGCTGCTGCCAGCTAGGTATTGCCAGGACGCGCTCGCAACCGGTGCGCTGGTCCGGGTGCTGCCGGAATGGAGCGGCACCGAGGGCATCCTGCATCTCGTCTTTGCCTCGCGGCGCGGCATGTTGCCGAGTGTTCGGGCGGTGATCGATTTCGCTGCTGCAGCCTTGCGATCGTCAGCCGTCTCATAGAGCGCCGCTCGCCCGTTCACCAGATAGAACGGCGTGTCCATAATCTGCTGACTAATCAGACAATCGATTCGGCGCCATAACCATTCCCGAAACGGACACCCATCGAGTCCGTCGTCGAGGAACGGTCATGCTGCAACTTCGATCCAGGGAAACGCTCGATCACGGCGATCGCGGCTGGCTGAAGGCACGCCATCACTTCGCCGTTTCGGCCGACGGCAACAGGGCCAATCGTGCTCTCGGCGCCCTCGTGGCCTGGAACGACGACGAGATCGCGCCCGGTACCGGCTTTGGCCGTCACTCCCATGCCGATATGGAAATCGTCACCTATGTCCGTCAAGGCGCCGTGACGCACGAGGATAGCACCGGCAATGTCGGCCGGACCGTGGCCGGCGACGTCCAGGTCATGAGCGCGGGAACCGGGATCAGTCATTCCGAACACAACCGCGATGAAGACCCGCTCAAGCTCTTCCAGATCTGGCTGCTTCCGCGACACCGCGGCGGGACGCCGCGCTGGAACAGCCGCAAATTCCCCAAAGCGGATCGCGCCGGACGGCTCATCGAGCTGGCGAGCGGAGATCCGAACAACGCCGATGCCCTCGTGATCCGCGCCGACGCGCGCGTGCTCGGCGCCACGCTTCTCGCCGGAACCACACTCACCTACGCGCCGGCGCGATTCCGGCACGCCTATCTCGCTCCCGCCCAGGGCGTGGTTCTCGTCAACGGGCAACGGGTTGCGGTCGGCGACGGCATCGCCGCCATCGACGAGCCCGAACTCACCATCACGGCGGAGGAGAATGCCGAATTCATTCTCGTCGATGCCGCCTGACTTCACATGAGCAACCTGACTTCACACCAGCAAAAGGAGTAAACACCATGGAAACCACCCGCTATCTTCCTTTCATCGGCCGCCTGTTGATCGGCCTTCCGTTCGCCATGAGCGGCCTCGGCAAGCTCGCCGCTTTTGGCCCGACGACGGCGATGATCGCCGCAGTTGGCCTGCCGGTCCCGCCGCTGGCCTATGCCGTGGCCGTCGTCATCGAACTCGGCGGCGGACTCTTGCTGGTCGCAGGCTATCAAACCCGCCTCGTCGCCATCGCGCTGGCAGTGTTCGCGATTGCCACGGCCGTGTCGTTTCACAGCAATTTCGCCGACCAGAACCAGATGATCCACTTCCTCAAGAACGTGATGATGGCGGGGGGCCTGCTCCAGATCGTGGCTTTCGGCGCGGGCGCAATCAGCCTCGACAATCGTCTTTCGAAGGGGGGCGGGACTGTTGCGAGCACGGTAGCGGCGCGCTGATCCGCGCCGCCAGCGTCGGTGGACGTCACTGCAAGACGTCCACGGTGCCGCGATCGGAGTGACGTTCGTGGCGCCGATCTGTTCGACGGCGGAAGCTTGCCGGCGGGTTCGGGTCGCATCAAACAAATGCGTCAGAACAAAGGAATAAAGAAATAAATCGGGACGGAAACGGCTCGCCGATTCCGAACCACCGGTCGCCGCAGGCATTCCCGTTTGATCGAACTGTGCTAGCCTTGGATCCGGTCGTGGTGAGGGGCACACGAAATGCACTGTATGAAAATGCCTGTCCTGTTGACGGTAGGTGCCATCGCATGGGGGGCTACCGCGGTGGCGCGGGCTCAGCTCGCGCCAGCCGGGCCACCGGCGGTCGGGGTGATCGAGGCGACCAAACGACCGGTCACCGAAACCAGCGAATTTCTTGGACGAATTGAAGCGCCCAATCGGGTGAGCGTGGTTGCGCGCGTCACCGCCTTCCTGGAGAAGCGGCTCTTCAACGAAGGCGCTGAGGTCAAGACCGGCGAACTGCTTTACCAGCTCGAGCGCGGCCCGTTCGAGGCCGATCTCGCAACGAAGCAGGCGACGGTGGAGCAGTTGCAGGCAACGCTGGTGAACGCCAAGCTGACGGCCGATCGGGCGCGAACCCTGCTCGGCGGTCCGGCCGGTCAGCAATCGACCTATGACGCCGCGATCGCCAATCAGCGCAGCTTCGAGGCGCAGGTGCAGTCGGCGCAGGCCCAGGTTCAGCTGTCGCAGATCAACCTCGATTATACCGAAATTCACTCGCCGATCGACGGCAAGATCGGCCGCACCGCGGTCACCGAGGGCAATGTCGTCAACCCCAGTTCGGGGACGCTCACCACCATCGTCAGCCAGGACCCGATGTATGTCACCTTCCCGGTTCCGGTACGCGAGTCGCTGGAACTGCGGGAGCGCTACGCGACCAGGGGCGGCTTCAAGGCGGTGGTGATCAAGGTTCGCCTGACGGACGGCCGGCTTTATGGCCAGACCGGTGAGTTGAACTTCGTCAACAACACCATCGCTCAGAATACCGACACCATCACGCTGCGCGGGACTATTCCCAATCCGGCGCTTTATGACCCGGGCACGACAGGGGGCACGGTGCGCGAGCTGACCGACGGCGAATTCGTTACCGTATTACTGGAAGGCGTGCAGCCGATCGAGGTGCTGGCGATTCCGCGCTCCGCCGTACTGTCCGATCAGCAGGGCGATTATGTCTTCACCGTCGGGGCCGACAACAAGGCCGAGCAGCGCCGGATTCAGCTCGGGCAGTCGACCGCGACCGTCGCCGCTGTCGTCAGCGGGTTGGCGCCCGGTGACAAGGTGATCGCGGAGGGCCTGCAAAAGGTACGTCCCGGCCAGCCGGTCGCACCCGGACCCGCGAGTGCGCTGATCCAGTCCAGCATGAAGAACGCCGTGGTTGACGGCCACACCGAAACCAGTGGCGGCGCCGCCGGCGGGGCCAAACCGGCGGGCGCCAACCCATGATTTCTTCGGTATTCGTCGATCGTCCGCGGCTTGCGATCGTCATCGCGTTCGTCATCACCATCGCGGGCGCGCTGGCGCTGCTGCAGATTCCGGTGGCTCAGTTTCCCGACATCGTGCCGCCGCAGGTCACGGTCACTGCCGTATTTCCGGGCGCCTCGGCCGACGTCGTGGAATCCAGCGTCGCCCAGCCGCTTGAGGCCCAGGTGGTCGGCGTCGACAAGATGCTCTACATGAAGTCGACCAGCGGCAATGACGGCAGCT
>Ga0209006_10003198_pt1 | contig 14877 bp, 9 predicted proteins | sample JacPin_JW_Ref_O2_FD_188567 | JGI IMG/M metagenome (GOLD analysis project Ga0209006, IMG submission 188567) | Forest soil microbial communities from Algoma, Ontario, Canada - Jack Pine, Ontario site 1_JW_Ref_O2 (SPAdes) (version 2) | ecosystem: Environmental > Terrestrial > Soil > Boreal... | reverse complement strand
AAGCCTCGCCGATCCGGCGGTGACGACGATCGTCTACATGCCGGTCAAAACGCTGCCGGCTCTGGTCGCCAAAGCCCGCGAGGCCGGGCTCGATCCGGCGACGCCGGCGGTCGCCGTCGCGCAGGCGACGCGCGCCGATGAACGAACGATCGCAGGCCGCATCGCCGAGCTTCCGGCGCTGCTTGCCGCCGAAGCTCCATCGGGGCCGGTCGTGGTGCTGATCGGCCGCGTGTTCGCCGGTTATGCGGCGAGCATTGCCGATGAGATGCCGGGCGCCGAATCCGAGCGCGCGGCGCGATAGGTTTTGTTCGAAACCGTCATCCGGCCGAACGATCGAGCGCCGGCTGTTCCAGCCCGTAGCGCCGCCTCAGATCCGCCGCCTCGCCGGCTCGTCCGCCCGCTTCGAGCGCCTTCGCAACGACGCCGGCGGAATCGGCTGTCCACGGATGCGCCGGACCAAGAGCGGCCTCATGGGCTGCAAGCGCCGCAGCGCCAAGCTTCTCGGCCTCTTCAAGGTCTCCGGTTGAGACCAGCCCTTTGGCCAAATTGGAGCGCAACCGATTGGTGTTCGGATGAGCCGCGCCGAGCGCACGCTCGGCGACGCTGAGCGCACGTTCCAGCAACGGCCTTGCCCCTGCAAAGTCGCCTTGGTCTTGCAACAGGCCTGCGAGATTATTCAGGCTAACCGCGATCGTCGGATCGTCGGGGCCGAAGATCTTCTCGTTAATCGCCAGCGCCCGTTCATAACAAGACTGCGCAGCCGCCAGTTCGCCTTGCTCGTGAAGGAGCGAGGCCAAGTTAGCGAGGCTCGCCGTGGTATAGGGATGCGCCGGGCCGAACGCCTTTTCGTTGATAGTCAAAACGCGCTCATAGAGCATGCGTGCTCCGCCAAGGTCGCCCGCTTGCTTGAGCAGAAGGGCGAGATTGCCAAGATCGTTCGCTGTATCCGGGTGATCGGCGCCGAGCGCCTTCTCGTCGATCGCCAGCGCGCGCTCGAAGAGCGCACGTGCCGCCGGCAGGTCGCCTTCGTCTTTGAGCAGGAGACCAAGATTGCCGAGACTTGCCGCCGTCGCCGGATGGTCGGCGCCGAACGACTTTTCGACACTGGCAAGCGCCCGCTCGAACAGCGGCCGTGCCGCCGCAAGATCGCGCTGGTCGCGGAGCAACAGAGCCAGATTGTTGACGCTCGTCGCCGTCGCGGCATGCTCGGGCCCGAACGCCTTCTCGTTGATGGCAAGCGCGCGTTCGAGGAGCGCTCGCGCCGCTTCATAGTTACCTTCTTCGCGGAGCGACAAAGCGAAGTTGTTCAGCGTCTCCGCGGTATCCGGATGGTCGGGGCCGAGGCGCTTTTCGCGGAGCGCCAGCGCCCGTTCATAGAACGGGCGGGCTTGGGCGAAGGCGCCGAGGGCATATTGCCGATACGCCGCCAGTCCGATGAACAAGTGCTCGGCCGCCGCCTCGGCGGTTTCGGGCGGCGCCGCGTCGAGCAAGGCCACCGCCAGGCCGTCAAGACGCCGCAGCCGTGGCCAAGTCGTCGGCCAGGTCTTGGCATCCGAGATTTCGTCGGGATAGACCGCGGCAAGCGCCGCGATCAGGGCACGCCGCGCGTTCTCCCGCGCCGCGTCGGAGCAGCGGTCCGCCGCGACTTGGCGCACCAGGCGGTGCAGGCGAATGGTCTCGGTGACGATCGCGGGATCGTGCTCATCGGCTATGGATTGACGCTCGATCAGGGCAAAGGCGCGCAATGCCGCCAGAGCCTCGTCAAGGCCGTCATCGGCGAGCTCCGTGTCGAGGGGGTCGCCGAATTTCTCCCGGCCTTCGGCGAACAAGAATAACGGCAGCGGTTCCGGCGCCAGCAAAGCGGCATGGACGATCAGCGGCTCGACAGCGCTGTGCAGCTTAGCTGCTTCGTCGATCGCCAGCCCAAACGTTTTCGCCACCGTCAGCCGATCGTGATACTCGGCCGGTGCGTCGCGGGCGTCACCGAGCAACCGCGCCGGCGCCGCCTCAAAGCGCTTGCGATACTCCGCCAGAGGCTTTTCGAGGCGCTCGCAATAGGCGGCCGCTTGCTCGTGGGCGAGCGGCAGTCCGCCCAGCAACTCGGACAGCGATTCCGCGGCATCGCGCTCGGCGGCGCTGCCGGTGCGGGCGAGAAGATAATCGGCGCCGACCTCCTTGCTCCACACGCCGATTTCCACCGGCGTGGCGATGCCGCGCCAAGCATGCGTGTTAGACGTGATGAGAATGCTGCACCGTCCGCCGCGGGGCAAATAGGGCTTGAGGGCGGCTGCATCCACGGCATTGTCGAAGACCAGCAGGATTCCTTCGCCCTCTTGCCGGAGCCGTTCGGTAACGGCCGTCAACGCCTCCTGCTCCTTGTCGTCGGCCGTGACCCAGCGCAATCGTATGCCGAGCGCGACGAGGTCGGTGCGCATGCCGTCGGCGGTCTGCGCCCTGATCCACCATGTCGCGCGATAATCATCGCGATGGCGCTCCGCATAAGCGGCGGCCAACGTCGTCTTGCCGACCCCGCGAAGTCCGTACAATGCCGCGACGGCGAGGCCACCGGTCGGGCGCCGCAGAACCGTCTCGATGGCGGCGAGCGCATCGTCGCGTCCGACAAAATGGACAGGCACCCGGGACTGGATATTAGAGACGGCGACGGCCTGCCCGGGGAATGCAATCCTCTCGGGAGCCTCGCGCTTTTGCAAGAATTCGCGCAGACGGATGCGTGCTGTGTCTTCGTCGACACCAAAGAGCTCGCAGCGGCGGATATGGTCCGAGAGCACCGGCAGCCGAGCCGGCTTGACGGCGACAAACAGAACGAAGCCCGACCGGCGGTCCGCCGCCTTCCAAAGCGCCGCATTACGCTCGAGGGTCGAGAACGGGGCTTTGAGATATTCGTCGGAGATCACGCAGAGCACGTGATCGGCAGCGTCAAGGCGCTTTTCCATCCAGCCGTAGATGTCGCCGCCGCCTTCGATCTCCCATTCGTGGACGTGCGCCACGTGGCCCAGCGCCGTGAGCTCCTTGCCGATCCAATGAGCCCAGTAACGATCGCTGCTGGTGTAGGAGATGAAAAAATCGGCCATCAGCGCGCCATCGCTTCAGGTTGAATCGATTGGCGCTCTAACGTCAGCATGATCTGTTCGGAAAAACCGATTTCCACCTTTCCGGATCATGCTCTGGCGCGCTCGACGACGTCGCCGAGCGCCGCGCCGGCGGGTTTCGCCCGCGGCTAATTCCGAGCCTCGCAGCGTGCTACCGCAACTCGCTCGCCGCCGTACCATACATCGTTGGGTCGTCTTTCGGACCCGTAGCCGACCAGACCACGCGCAACGGCATCGGGGTCTGCGGCTTGAGGGCGCGGCTATCCGTCCCGAACTGAGTTTCAACCCAGCCAACGCACTCCTTCTTGACCGTGCCCTCGATCCGCTGGGCAATTTCGCCTTTCTCGGCGATGTCGGTCTCCGACGATGAAATTCTCTCGACGTTGTCGGACAGGCAATCGAACACGATGCGTTCGGCGCGGTAACGAAGCGCGTAGCCGTTCTCATTCTGACGCAAAGCGGTCTCGAATTTGCTGACCGCGGCACTCGCCGTGCGGGTGATCATGTCGGTTGCGTCCTCGCGCAACTGGTCATTCGCGTGACCGCCGTGGGTCTGATAGAGCCGCTGTACGAACAGCGCCGAGCCGCGGTTTGCGGCCATGAGTTCGGAAAGCTCGAAGATGCGCCGATAGGTGGCTTGGGCGGCGTGCTGGATCAACTGGTCGAGTTCCTGCATCGGGGCGTAGCCGCGGCTATTGCCCTTGAACAGGCTGTCGAGATCGTTTGATACCAGGTCAAGCACCATCGCCCGCAACCGCTCGGTGGTCCAGTTCTCGCCGAGGAACGTCGCGAACGTGTCGAGTTTCGCGTCTTTTATCGCTTTGTCGAGCGATTGCTCGATGGCATGTTCGGTCACGTCGCCGGCGGTCGTGACCCGCTTGTCCTGGTTCTCGGTGAATTTCTTGATGATGTTCTGGACGGCTTCGGTCCAGTCGCGCTCGGTCTCCTTGGAGGCAGCCTTGCCGAACGGCGACACGGACTTGTTGGTGCCGTCGTTGGCGGACGCCAGGCCGAGCTCATCCGGATTGAGCTGCGCGACCGTGTGCAGGAGCAAATTCTGCACCTTGCTCGACGGCGGCGCGAGACTGGCGGGGCGGTCATTGCGATCTTGCCGCGAGCTGCTGTCGTCGCTCGAGCTATCGTCACCTCCGGAGCGCCGGCCGCTGCCGCAGTGGCGACAGCCGCCCCGATAGCCACCACCTCCGCCAAAGGGGACGCCGCCGAAGTGCGGGATGAACAAGCCAAACTGGGCCTGGGCCGGCTCGGGCAGGCTCACAACACTCATCGCCAACAACGCGACGCCCGAAAAAGTCGCCATGAAGCCTGGCAGATACCTGTTCATGTGCTGTCTCCAAACGTCATCTTTGGTTAGACGTCATCTTTGGTTAGACGTTAGCTTTCGTCGGCATGAATGCCCAGCAAACTGAGTAGCCTCGTCATCGTCATCGGCGCCGCCGCCGGTTGTCGTCACTTTGGCTCTGCGCCTTGACCTGGCCCTCCAGAGTCTGGATGCGCTGGGCCAACAGATCGGCGAACGCAACTTTGCTCTTCTTGGCCTGCGCGTAAACGTCGATGAGGGTGGCGCGCAGGTCGACATTGTAGGGACAACCGGTCAGCCGCTCAAAATAGCGAATCTGAAACTCCGTCGGAGCTTCGGAACGGCCCCAATCCCAAACCCAAACCTGCTCCGGCAGGTACCATGTCTCCGAAGGCTCGCAAAAAATCGGCATCTTGAAGCCGCGAAGCTTGACCTGCTTGGTCGTTGCATCGACGGTGCCGTAATAGCGCTCCAGACGGTCGATCTCCTGCGGCGTCAGCAGCGGCCGTCCCATGCCGTCGACAGCTTCGCCGCCTTTGGCCATCTCGACGAGAAGATGCGCGGCGTTGAATTCGTAGTACGGGTTGCCGTCGAGCACGGTCGGATCAGCCAAAACCGCGAGATCGATCGCGTGATAGGCCAATTCCATGGCCTTGACGGGATTCTTGTCCTCGCCGAGCTCGCCCTTTCGATAGATCTGCGCCAGAGCCACCGCCGCATGCGCCGACCCCTGACTCATGGCCCGGGTCAGCAGCGTTATCACCTCGCTCTGCCCATACTCCTCCTTCACCAGCAGGAGGCCGTTGTGCAGCTTGTCGGCGAATTCCACTTGCGCAAACGGATCGCCGTGATTGGCGGCGAGCCGCCAGTAACGTTGGGCGATTTCCGGCTGCGGATTGGGAAGGCCGTCTCCCTTCTCCATAATTTGCGCCACTCTCACCTGCGCATCGCTATAGCCGGCCTCGGCGGCACGGCCGTACCAAAGCAGCGCAAGTTGCGGGTCGTGCTTGCGGTGGTCATACACCCAGCCCAGCCAATACATCGCACGCAACGACCCGGCCTCCGCGGCGCGTTGCAGCCATTCGATGGCGCGGCGTTCGTTCGGCTTTGCATCCACCTGCCCGCGGCCGATCATCAGCGCCCGGCCGTACTCGACCATGGCGGAGACGAGGCCGCTGCCGGCCGCCCGCGCAAACCATTCCGCAGCCTGGCCGTCGTCACGCAGCATGCCGATGCCGTCGCGGTAATGGACCGCAAGGTTATACATGGCGAGCGGATGGCCTTGCTGCGCGCCGCGCCGGAACAGATCGAGCGCCTGCGCAGCACGGTCGTCCATCTCGTCGAGCACCGCGAGGTCGTTCAACGCGCTGATGTAGCCGCGGCGACTAGCGGCATCGTCGTAAGCGAGCCGCGCGCTATCCAGCGCGCGCCGGCGTTCGTCATCGCCGATGCCGGGCCGCAGCGCCAGTTTTTGGTAAGCCCGTCCGAGATTGTAGAGATAGCGGGCGACCCGCGGAAAGTCGGCGACGGCTTTGTTGCAGGCCGTAATCGCCGCCTCGGCATCCAGAGTTTCCGTCGTCACGCCGGTGCCGGGCGGCCGCGCTCGATCCATGTCCAGCGGCGAGGCAGCAAGCGCGTCGCACTCGTTGATCGATTTGTCGGTTCTGACGCTCACTTCGACCGGGTCGTCGGAGTTCAGCGCCAGGTTGGCCAGCGCGCGGCGTGCCAATTCCGCCGTGCCACCCGGGCAAAGATCGAAGCGGCGGATATGGCGGTCATAAAGCTCGCGCTTGTGCAGCGCCTTGACTTGCTTCCAGTCGGCCTCGGCGCCGGCGCAGCGATCCTCCGACATCTGAAACCGCTCGCGTCCGATCGAGCCGACGAAGGCGAAATCGTCGAGGCTGGCCGAGCTATTCTCATCGTAGAACACCTCGGGTTCCTGCTGCCGGCCTTTGTCGTTGGCGATCGCGCGCACCATCAGCTTGACGCGCTCGCCCAGCTGAATGGTCGATTGCCCCGGCCGCTGCAGCTCGGAGCGCAGGACGCCGGTAAACAGCGAGTTCTGGCCGACGTCGCCACTGCCAAGCGTCTCGGCCGCCTGTTCGCCAAACGAGGCCGAGAACAGCACCAGAAAACCCGGCCGCGGCTTACGCGCCTTCAACAGCCGGCTGCCGGAATCGTCGCCGCGCTTGATTTCCTGCGTCCCCGACGCGTCGGCCTGAACCAGAGAACGGCACGCGTCCAAGATCATGATGACGACCTTGGGATTTTTCTCGGCGATGCGGCGTTCGATCTCGTTTGCCGAAACGCCTTTGGGAATTTCATTTGTCTGGTAGGCATCGAGATATTGCGAAATCCGCAGCCGCACCACATCAGCTTTGTTGCGGTCCTGGTCGGTCAGCTGCGACTTCGTATAGGTGAACGGACTTTTGAGATCGGCAAACAAAAGATAGTTGGTCTGATCCGCCTCGATCCCGAAGCCGTGGCCGGAGAAATAGAACACCACGTCGTCGCCGGGCTGGATGGTGTTGAGGAAGGCCGAGAATTCCTTCTCGAACGCGTCACGGTCGCGCAGGTCCACCGCGACCTTGATGTTCTTCTTGTCGAAACCGACCTCTTCCAGGTCCTTCGCCAGATCCTTGGCGTCGTTCGCCGCGCGTTCCAGCCGTTGAATATAGCCGTCCGAATAACGCTGGATGCCGACCAGGAAGGCGCGGCGCGTTTCCACCGGCGCCGCCGGGCTGGACGGTTTCGTTTCCGTCGCCGCGTGGCTGGGCGTGATCGCCAGCAGCAAACAAAGGCCGGCGAGCAGCCCGCCGACCGCGCGCGCGAAGCCGATCGTCTTGAAGCCGAATGTCTTGAAGTATGGGGCCCCTATTGCCGGATTTGCCCCATCGCCGGCGTTAGCGTCAGCTGCCGAGCTCTCCATCGCGTCCCTCTTCTCGCATCACGATCGCGCCCCTCTTTTGCGCGTAGCATGACCATCCGCTACCGCAGCATTGCGGCCAATTGTCGGTAAGAAATCGATAAGGATTATGAAAATTTGTTAAACAATACCGTGGCGGCAGGTCTTGAACAAGTCTTGAACAAGTCTTGAACAAGTCTCGAACAAGGCTTTCTCCAGCAACAGCGCGCTTCATTTTTCAGCAAACAAACCAGACGCTTACTCCACTAATCGCGCAGCACCCGCGCGACCCGAAATCCGATCTCCGCCCGTCTTTCCGTCGTCATTTCCCAGGTGCGCTTGGCCGACCGCAAATCCTTCGGCTCGTCCGCCCATGAGCCGCCCCGCACGACGTGGCTGGCGCAATCGCCTGTCGTTCGCGCCGTGCCGTTTCGGGGCACGCCCGAGAGATTGGCATTCCAACAGTCCTCGACCCATTCGCGGACATTGCCGTGCACCTGGAAAAGGCCGAATGGATTGGGCTCCGCGACGTCGGTCGCAACGGTGCGCCGCGGCGGCTGGCCCTTGGCGCTGCCGGCATAGGAGTAGCGCCAGTCGTAGTTGGCGCGATCGGGGGAAATCTCGGCGCCGAACCAGAACGGCGTCGACGGGCACAAAGCCGCGCAGCCCCGGGCGGCGTATTCGCGTTCGGCTTCGCTGAGCAAGCGATACGGCGCCCCGGTCTTTTGTGACAGCCACTTCACATAGGCTTGCGCGTCGTCCCAAGAGACGTTGATGACCGGACGCTTGCCGCCGCCCCAACTATAGTCGCCCGGCCGATAGGCGTTGCAGCCGCCTTCCGCCACGCAGGTATTCCACTCCGCAAAGGTCACCGCCGAGCGGCCGACCGCGAAGCTATGCCCGAACGTGATCGGCTGTTGCGGGCCTTCATCGGCGGTTCGCGACGGCTCATTGCCGGGGGAGCCCATCATAAAGTTGCCGCCGGGCACCACGACCATTTCCGGACAGTTATCGCACTCCTTGAAGTGTTCTGACGGCTTGAGGCCGCGTTCCGCATCCGGCGGCAAGTTGCCGACAGTCACGGGCGCCTGTGGGGCCGTGGATTTGGTTTGATCCGATTGCAGGCGTTTCTTCGTGGTATCCAGATCAAGCGCGGCGATACGCGCTTGAGCCTCGCCGGCGCGCACACCCTGTGGGAATTTTGTGACGAAACGCCGCAACGATTCGGCGTCGGCGGTGTCTTTGAGGTAATCCCAGGCGATTTCTTCCGCCGATTGGGAAACATTGACCGTCGCCGCCGCGGCGCCTTGAGCTGGGACGAAATAAAAGGCGCCGTCGATCGGCGAATTTGACATCCAAGGCTGCTGCTTCTTGCCGGTCGCGTATTTCACCTTCAAACCGACCTGGTTGAAGGAGTCGAAAATGCCCAGCCCCGGTATGCGAATGACCTCGGACAGCGCCGCCGCGTAAGGACTGTGGCCGCCCGCTCCATCCTCCGCAGTGTTGCCGGGCTGCGTGGCGAACGAGATCAGTGTGCCTTCCGGGGCCTGCATCTCGGCAAGTCCGCCGCCGCCGATGTCGCGCATCTTGACCATCTCGTTGTCGCGGCCACGGCCCATGGCGATCGCCCGCCCGCTGAACGGATCGTTCCGACACGCATCAAGGATGACGATATTGAGCTTCGTTCCGGTGCCTTCCATCTGACTGACAATGAGTTTGGCGTCGAGCATCTGTATGCCGACGTCCGCTTCACGGCTCGGGTTGGCATCGACCGGAACGAGATAGTTGACGCCCCGCACCTGGACGCCGTGGCCGGCGTAATAGAACAGCCCGACTTCGGCGCCCTGGAGCTTGGCGCCGAATTCCTGAATTACTTTTTCGAAAGACTGCTTGTCGAGATCGAGCTGCGCTTCGCCGCGGATCAAGGTGAAGCCGACCGATCGTAACGCTTCGGCCAGAAGCCGCGCGTCGTTTGCCGGATTTTGCAGCGGCGAAATATGGCTGTAATTGCCGTTGCCGACTACCAGCGCAACGCGCTTTTCCGCCAAGGCGGGCAACGAAAATACCGCCGTCAGCAGGAACGCCAACGGCAAGAAAAGCAGCCGACGCATGAAGAATACCCTCAATGCCTGGTTGCCTGCCCCCAAGGCATTTGATTGCGCCGAATTTCAAACACCAAGCTATTATCACATCGCATCGGCGTCTGAAACGCGGATATTTGCCGCATGGGGGCGACAGCGTTGCAAAGGCTTGCAGATTCGCGGTTTTCCCGGCGCAGCTTTGGCCGCAAACAACATATTGCGAAACCCACCCCAGCCCGCCTATTTATGGCCGCATGAACACGATGACCGCAGCGGCGCCCGTAGCGGGCGCCCAAACACCGGAAAATGCCCGCCACGCCGTGATCGACGTGCGGCTGACCGAAATCGAGACCGTCGCCCGCGACACCAACGTTTACACGTTTGCGCGTACCGACGGCGGCAAGCTGCCGCCCTATAAGCCCGGCGCCCATATCGACATCCATTTGCCGAACGGGCTCATCCGGCAATTCTCGCTGCTCAAGCCGCAGGCCGATCCCGAGCGTTACGTCGTCGCCATCAAGCTCGATGCCGGGAGCCGCGGCGGCTCGCGCTACATTTTCGACGAACTGCGCGTCGGGCACGCCCTGAAGATCAGCGCGCCGCGCAATAATTTTCCGCTGGTCGAGAATGCCGAGCACGTCGTGCTGTTCGCCGGCGGCATCGGCATCACGCCGATCTGGTGCATGGGCCAAGAGCTCGCGGCGCAAAACCGCTCCTGGGAACTCTACTATTCGTGCCGCTCGCGCGCCGATATGGCCTTTCTCACGACGCTGGAGACGCTCGGCGTGGAACGCGTCCACCTGCATTTCGACGACGAGGCGAAGGGCACATTCCTCGACCTTGCCGGTGCGATCGCCAAGGCGCCGGCGAATGCGCACTTCTATTGCTGCGGTCCCAATCCGATGCTGGCGGCGTTCGAGGCCGCGGCCGCGAGCCGGCCCAAGCCCAATGTGCATGTTGAATATTTCACGCCCAAAGCCGAGGCGGCGACGTCCGGCGGCTTCTGGGTCGAGCTCGCGCGCTCGGGTGAGGAATATTACATCCCCGAGGGCAAGAAGATCCTCGAAGTGCTCTACGAAGCCGGCGTCGATGTCGACTATTCGTGCGAGCTCGGCATCTGCGGCGAATGCGTGACGCGGGTCATCTCCGGCATCCCCGAGCACCGCGACTCGGTGCTCAGCGAGGAGGAGCAGGCGGCCAACGACAAGGTCATGATCTGCTGCTGCGGTAGTAAGACCGAGCGGCTGGTCTTAGATATGTAAGCTTCTGGACATGTAGGCTGCTGGATCTTTCGAGGTGCCTTCGCATTGGGATGATGCAGCCGACATTGTCGTCGTCGGTTCGGGCGCAACCGGGCTGCCGGCCGCCATCGTCGCCCGCGAGGCCGGCGCGTCCGTCATCGTCGTCGAAGCGGAAAACCATATCGGCGGCCACGCCATCTGCAGCGGCGGCAATCTCCCGCTGGGCGGCGGCAACAGCTACCAGAAAAAATACGGCGTCGACGATTCGCCGGATTTGCTGTTCCGGGACTTGATCGACTGGTCGGTGGTCGAGCCCAACGGCGCTCCGCCCTATCGCTACAACGACCACGAGATCGTCCGTGCCTTCGCCGACAATAGCGTCGCCGCGTTCGATTTCCTGCTCGCGCACGGCGTGACGATCGTCGATCAGGCGCCGGACAATCTGAGCGGCCACGAGATCGGCATGTCGGCGCCGCGCACGCTGCACTGCGCGATCATGGATTGGCCGATGATTCAAAACGGCAAGCTCGCCGATCCGGCCGCCCGGGCGACGACGTCGTCCGGCAGCGGGCTGATGCTGCCGCTCCATGACGCAGCCCTCAAGGCCGGCGTGAAAATCCTGCTCCGGCATCGGATGACCGCCATCCACCGCGAGGCGCCGCAGTCCGGCCGCGTGACCGGTATCGCCGCCGACCACAACGGCGCCAAGCTCAACATCCGCGCGCAGAAGGCCGTCATCGTCGGCACCGGCGGATCGTCCGGAAACGTCAATTTCCGCCGCATGTTCGATCCGCGCCTCACCGAGGAATATTGCGGCCTCGCCGGCATGCCCTGGTCCGATCAGGACGCCAGCGGCGAGCTCGCGGCAATGGCGATCGGCGCGTCGCTCTGGGGCTTGACCAACTTCGCCGGCGAGTATGGCACCGGCATCACCAAGCCGGGCGCGATCGGCTGTCAGTATGGCTACGCCAATCTGCGCTGGCTCCCCGGCAGCGAGGTCTTCGACAAAGCCCGTGCCGTCGGGTTGAAGGTCGCTGATTGGCAGGACGTCATCCTGGTCAACATGCTGGGCAAGAGGTTCTATGACGAGACCGGCCGCCAATTCACGCCCAATATCTTCGGCAGCTTCGCACCCTACGCGCCTGGCAGCTTCCGCAACGCCGAGGCGGTCAAATACGATCCAAGTAATTTCCTCAACGCGGCGTTGGCGGGCATCGGCGATGGGCAGAACGGCGGCGGGCCGATCTGGGCGATCTTCGACGCCGACGCGGTGGCGCGCCAGACGTGGGAGCCGACGCCGCCCAATGTCGACACCGACGCTGGCTTCTTTTTCAGCGCCGACAGCGTCGAAGAGCTGGCCGCCAAGATCGTGATGAAGCATCAGCGCGTGCCGATGCCGCCGCAGAATTTAGCAGCGACGGTCTTGCGCTATAACGGCTTCGCCGAAGCCGGTGTGGACGCCGACTTCGATAGGGCCAAGCCGCGCTACACGATCGCCAAGCCGCCATTCTACGCGGCCTGGGCGACGCCGGTGATCCACGACACCCGCGCGGGGCTGCGCATCAATGCACGCTGCCAGGTGCTCGATCTCACCGGAGCCGCGATCGACGGCCTCTATTGCGGTGGCGAGTCGGCGGGCGGTTTCAGCCTGCACGGCCTGCCGCGGGCGATCTGTCAGGGCCTCATCGCCGGCCGCAACGCCGCCGCGGAGAGAGGCGGCGCCTGAGACTTCGACGACGGGCTTGGATCGAAGGCGTCTCGTGGAGGCCAAACCACCCGTATCCCGTTGCCCTGCGCATGCAATTACGCTAAGTCCGCGCGCGACGGCGCAAGTTCGGAGATACGCGATGGCCGACCATGGTGAACTCGAGTATGCGAGCGCGACGGGCAACGACTATCCCGCGCACGAGCAGACCTACCGCAATTTCGTCAATCTGGTGAAAGGCGTGCTCGCCGTCGTCGTCGTCATTCTGATCCTGATGGCGTATTTCCTCGTCTGAATTGGACTGACGCCCGCGGCCCGTAGCCTACCGGACGGGCTGGCAGCCAATAACGTTTCGTTTGTCCCAGGCCGACACGCGCGCACGCAGCCGTCGGAGGAATCATGAAAGTTGCGGTTGCTGCCGAGGTCGATGGAGGTGAGCCGCGGGTCGCCGCGACTCCCGAGACGATCAAGAAGATCATCGCGCTCGGCGCCGACGTCGCCATCGAGCCGGGCGCGGGGATCAAATCCGGAGTCCGCGACGCCGATTATTCCGCCGCCGGCGCGACCGTGACCAAGGATGCGGTGAACGGCGCCGATGTCGTCCTCAAGGTGCGGCGGCCGCAGGCTTCCGAGCTTGCGCATTACAAGCGCGGCGCCATCGTCATCGCCATCATGGACCCTTACGGCCGCGAGGACGCGCTGCGCGCGCTGGCGGATTCCGGCCTTATCGCCTTCGCCATGGAGCTTCTGCCGCGCATCACCCGCGCGCAGGGGATGGACGTGCTGTCGAGCCAGGCCAACCTCGCCGGCTATCGCGCCGTCATCGACGCCGCAGCCGAATATGGCCGGGCGCTGCCGATGATGATGACCGCGGCCGGCACCGTGCCGGCCACCAGGGTGTTCGTCATGGGCGCCGGCGTCGCCGGACTGCAAGCGATCGCGACCGCCCGGCGGCTCGGCGCCGTCGTCACGGCCACCGACGTGCGGCCGGCGGCCAAGGAGCAAGTCGAGAGCCTCGGCGCCAAATTCATCGCGGTCGAGGACGAGGAATTCAAGGCGGCGGAAACCGCCGGCGGCTACGCCAAGGAAATGTCCAAAGAATATCAGGCCAACCAGGCGGCTTTGGTCGCCGAACACGTCAAGAAGCAGGACATCGTCATCACCACAGCCCTCATTCCCGGCCGGCCGGCGCCGCGCCTGATTTCCGCCGACATGGTGACCTCGATGCGGCCCGGCTCGGTGATCGTCGATCTCGCCGTCGAGCGCGGCGGCAACGTCGAAGGCGTCAAGGCCGACACGATAGCGGACGTCGGCGGCGTCAAGATCGTAGGCTTTAGCAACGTGCCGGGCCGGCTCGCGGCCACGGCCTCAAGTCTTTACGCCAAGAATCTCTACGCCTTCCTCGAAGTCCTGATCGACAAGAAAACCAAGGCACTGGCGATCAATTGGGACGACGATATCGTCAAGGCGACGGCGCTCACCCGCGACGGCGCCATCGTGCATCCGAGCTTCAAGCCGAAAAGCGCAGCGTAGAGCGGAAGGAGGCCTATCATGGTGACTCTCTCGGTGCTCGCACAACTCGACATTATTTCCACCGCCAGCGGCGGCGCGATCCATGCGGTTACCGACGCGGTCGATCCGTTCGTGTTCCGCCTGTCGATTTTCGTGCTCGCGGTCTTCGTCGGCTATTACGTCGTATGGTCGGTGACGCCGGCGCTGCACACGCCGCTGATGTCGGTCACCAACGCCATCTCCTCGGTCATCGTGGTCGGCGCGCTGCTCGCGGTCGGCGTGACGCTCGTCGCCGATGATGCCGGACCGATCTGGGCGCGCGCGTTCGGCTTTGTCGCGCTGGCTTTTGCCTCGGTGAATATTTTCGGCGGCTTTATGGTGACGCAGCGCATGCTCGCCATGTTCCACAGGAAACCGAAGAAATCATGAGCGCCAATCTCGCCGCACTGGCCTATCTGGTCGCCGGCGTCCTCTTCATCTTGGCGCTGCGCGGGCTCTCGCATCCCGACACCAGCCGGCGCGGCAACCTGTTCGGCATGATCGGCATGGCGATCGCGGTCGCGACGACGCTCGCGGCGCATCCGCCGGCCGGGCTCGGCGCTTGGGCCTTGGTCGTTGTCGCCGTCGCGATCGGCGGCGGCGCCGGCGCGGTGATCGCGCGGCGCGTGCCGATGACCTCGATGCCGGAACTGGTCGCGGCCTTCCACTCGCTGGTCGGCATGGCGGCGGTGCTGGTCGCCGCCGGCGCGCTTTATGCGCCCGCCGCCTTCGACATCGGCGCCGAGGGCGCCATCCACGGCCAGAGCCTGATCGAAATGTCGCTTGGCGTCGCGATCGGCGCCATCACCTTCACCGGCTCGGTGATCGCCTTCCTGAAGCTTTCGGGCCGGATGAGCGGCAAGCCGATCATCCTGCCGGCGCGGCATGTGATCAACATCGCGCTTGCAGTCGCGCTCGTGGCCCTCATCGTCTGGTTCTTCGAGGCGCAGCACTACACCGCCTTCT
>Ga0209006_10003197_pt1 | contig 14877 bp, 15 predicted proteins | sample JacPin_JW_Ref_O2_FD_188567 | JGI IMG/M metagenome (GOLD analysis project Ga0209006, IMG submission 188567) | Forest soil microbial communities from Algoma, Ontario, Canada - Jack Pine, Ontario site 1_JW_Ref_O2 (SPAdes) (version 2) | ecosystem: Environmental > Terrestrial > Soil > Boreal... | reverse complement strand
CTCCGCATGACTCGGGGCCGATGTGGGTCGCTATTCCACTGTCGTATGACTCTTTCATTCACTACACCTCACCGGTTTTAACCGGCGCACAAGGAGAAAGACATGTACCTCAATTCCGTAACCATCGTAGGATTCGCCGGAGCCGATCCCGAGCCGCGCCAAGCGAAGGGCAATGGCACGAAGTTCACCGTACTTTCGGTCGCCACGCAGCGCTCCTGGAAAAACGCCGCCACGAAGATCACCTCGTGGTCCATTCGGGCCGACGCCGTGCGCCGGCTCAACCGCGGCGAACCGGAACCGGAGGCCATCACTTCCCGTTCCAGTGCTGCGGAGGAAGCTCCCGAAACGTCGGGGGAGGCTCCCTACTGAGGCATCGCCACACCGGCCCCGGCGAGAGCCGGGGCCTTTTTTTTGTGCCGGCCGCACTTCCGACCGATCCCGCAGAAGTTCGCCGCTGCCGCAGCTGGCGTAGCAGTATTTCTTCCTGCACGTGCGGCCTCCGTTTCCGGCCGCTCGTGCCTCGGGGACCGCGCCTTGCGAGCCAGCGGGCTCGGCCCCGAAAACGACTGGCGCCGTCCCCCTCCCGCCGTATCCACCGAACCATGTCCGAGCATACGGAACAGGCCCGTTCTCTTGGCAAACGGCCCTCGGCGCCGGAGCAGCGTCATGATGGCCGGAAGCGACTGCGGTTGCCTGATCTGCCGTCTGGAGACGAGTCTCCTCGACGAACTGCATCATGAAAAAGCTTTAGAAGAATACCGGCTCTGGGCGGCTTCGAGCCGGGTCCTGGCCGCATTTCCGACCCCCGCGGAACTGGTCGCGCACCTTCACCGCCAGCACAGCGATGAAGGAACCTCGCCAGTCGATGAAATCCTGGCGGAGTTTCTAGGAACCGGCAGGAAGGGACCGTTCGATTCCATGCGCCAGCAGATTCTGCTCCTGGTTTTTGTTCCCACCATTCACCGCACCACCAGCCAGATCAGCGCGGCATTTCCTGCACTCGCGCGCGAGGACACGGCCCAGCACCTTTTCGCGATTCTTCTGGAATTCCTCGATTCCCAGGAACTGCGCGCGCGCAGGTCGCATCTGGCTTTCACGATTGCACGAAAGATGCGCCGCAGCGCGTTCCGCTGGGCCATCCGCGAATCCCGCATCAAGCTCGCGGACGAGCCGGATCGCTCCCGCGCCTCGCCCGACGAGACAGCAACCGGCGGCGACGCGTCCCAGGCAGCGGTTCTCCTTTCGGACTTTCTCGATAAATGCCAGCACTGGGGATGGCTCACCGAGGAAGAACGGCAACTTCTCATTCGATTTAAACTCGAGGGTCTGACCGGCGCGGAGCTCGCGCGCCCCGGTGGCCGTTCCGCGCTTGCCATTCGCCACCGCGTCCACCGTTTGCTCGAAAGACTGCGCCGTATCGCGCAAAAGCCGGGCGCCGGGATTCCGGAGCAGCTGGACCTGTTCCGGCCATGACTGGAATTGGTTTCTATTTCGCCGCAGTGCGGCGAGCAGAGTACTAAAGAATAAATATTTCACTGGTACCCGGTCCGTTTTTGTTTTCCGTGGCTGATTAGTATAGTGAGGGGAGTTCCCGCCGGTTACTCCCGCAGACTGAAAGCTTGGCCGATTGCATCAGCTGCTGGTTTTGGTCGCGCGTGCGGCCTCCAGGCGAGGCACGGACGCGATTGTGGGGAAGACGCTGTCTCGGAGCCAACGCTCCAAGTGTGCCCGGACGAAGACGTCCGGCAAACCGGCGCGAACAGCCGCCCCCCGCGATCGTCCTCCTCGGTCTTCGCCTGAGCCATGTCCCACGAGGACTCCCCTCCTTTTCAATCTCGGACGAAAAAGGGAGAGCCTCATGAAACGAGTTCTTGGGAAATGCCTTCGGCACTTTTCGCCGCGCGCACCTGTGATCGCAATCGGTTTCGTACTCTTGCTGGCAATCCCCGCCTTTGCCCAGGCAGGCAATTCTCCGTGGGAGAACGCCGTCAATGTCCTCATGACAGCGTTTACCAGCACCATCGCGCGCGGACTCTCGCTCGTTGCGATCGTCGTATCCGGACTGACCTTCGCTTTCGGCGAGGGTGGCTCGAAGCGCGTGCTCGCGGGCGTCCTGTTTGGCGTGGGGATGGCGATCGCCGCCGTGAACTTCTTGGCTTGGCTGTTTCCTGGAGCGTGAGGCAGAAGATCTGCGAAGGAGAAGCTCATGGCGGACACCAGACGAATCAACAAAGTGCATCGTTCGCTCTCCCGGCCGCTCACCATCCTGGGCGCCGAACGAAAGCTTTTCTTTTTCGCCATGTGTTTGGGCGCTGCGACGTTCAACCTTCTCGGGAGTCTCCTCGGAGGCTTGTTGATGTTCTTCCTGCTCTACTCGGTGGCCCGCTGGGCGACCCAGACCGATCCGCAGATTCTGCGCTTCTTGCTGAGCGCGGCGAGGCTGCGCAGGGAGTACGACCCCGTGAAGTTCAGCCCGATTGTGGTTCGGAAGGCGAGCGATGCTTAAGCTCCAGCGGATTTTCAAGAACTACCAAGAAACCGGCTCGCTCGCCGAACAGGTGAATCTCTACGGATTCATCGGCCCCGAGGTGTTCTTGACGAAGTCGGGAGAAGTCGGAGTCGTTCTCGAAGTCCGCGGAGTGGACTACGAGTGCCTGGATCAGGCCGCGATCGATGGCTTCACCAAGCGACTGGAGTCGGCGCTCAAACTGTTCGATGAAAATTGCCGCCTCTACCAGTACTTGTTCAAACGCGACAACCAAACCATCCCCTACCAGCTCTACGCGAATCCAGTTGTGGATGCGGCCATTCAGAATCGCATCGCGTATCTCCAAGCGAAGGCGGGCACGCTTTTTGCGCTCTCCGTGTATCACGTCTTGCTCTACCAGAGGTCGGAAACCTCCGAGCGCCTGGAGGCTGCTCTTTCGCGGTTCCTTGCGCATCCCGCGCAGAGCTTCTTAGAAGTCTGCGCACAGTCTTTCTCGACCAAGAGGACGGTTCTCGTTCTGGGGAAGGATTTGGACGAAGCCCAGGCGGCGGTTCTGCAGAAGGCGCGCAATTTCATCCTGCAGGTCAACGACTTTCTTCCCGCGCGGATCCTGGGTAAGCAGGAAGCTTTTGCCGTCTTGAAACGGACGCTCAACTTCGATCCGCAAAAGCTTGCTGCGGCCCGCTTGAAACACGACACCTTTCTCGATTATTACCTCCCGGAGTCGCATGTCGAATGCCACCGCCGCCATCTGCGCGTGGACGAGGACTACGTGAAAGTCCTGACGCTGAAAGAGCCTTCCGCGCAGAGCTTCCCGCTGATTTTCCGCCGATTGCTCGAAGTCGAAGCGAATTACCACATCGTGACCGAGTGGAAGAAAGAAGATTCCGGGAAGACGCGCCGCGCGATCCAGGCCAAGCGGCGCCACTTTCACAACACCAAGCGCTCGTTCGCAAGCCAGGTGAGTCTCAACGACGCTCCGGCCCAGGACATCCTGCTCGATGACTCCAAGGAAGCCCAGGTGCGGGAGCTCGGAGAAGGCCTTCAGGAGATCGAGATCGCCGGAAATTATTTCGGGCTGTTTTCACTGACCGTGGTGATCTACGACCGTGATTTAGCCAAAGTCGAGCGCGCTTGCGCCGAGTTTTACAAAGTCTTCAGCGTTCATGACGCCCAGCTCTATGAAGAAAAATACAACCTCCTCAATGCGTTTCTGGCCGCCGTTCCCGGCAATCACGCCTTCAACTTGCGCTACTTGTACCTGGCGAATACCAACTACGCTGATTTCTCCTTTCTCTTCACGCTCGATTCGGGAGAAACGCGCAACCGCCACCTGCGCGCGGAGTATCTGGCGGTCCTTGAAACCAACCACCACACGCCGTATTTCTTGAACCTGCATTACCGCGACGTCGCGCACACCATGATTTTGGGGCGGACCGGCGCAGGGAAGTCGTTTTTACTTAATTTCCTGATCACTAGCCTGCAGAAGTACTCACCGAACACCTTTATCTTCGACCTGGGCGGAAGCTTTGAAAGCCTCACGCATCTGTTTGGCGGCTCCTATGCGCGCGTGGGCCTGGAATCCCAGGATTTCAAGATCAATCCCTTCTCGCTTGCGCCCACCAAGGAAAATCTCGATTTCCTCGCGCTCTTTGTGAAGATTTTGATGCAAGGTCAAAAGGCCGGTGAGCTTGATCCCGCGGCCGAACGCGATCTCTATCACCAGATCGAAAATCTCTACTCGGTCGATCCCGCGCTGCGCACGCTCGGCGTCCTGGCGAATACTCTCGGCCACGATCTTTCGGGCCGGCTCGCCCAATGGACCCGCGGAGGTCAGTTCGGCTTCTTGTTCGACAACGCCGAAGACACCATTTCGTTTTCGCGCTTCCAGTCCTTCGACTTCCAGCGCATGAGCGGGTATCCGGAGCTTCTGGAACCGCTCTTGTTCTACATCCTGCATCGCGCCAATGCCGTCATCTCAGACCGCGAGGTCGGCTCCGTCTTCAAAGCCTTCTTCATCGACGAAGCCTGGGTGTTTCTGAAGAACCCGAGCATCCAGCGCTACGTGGTCGAGGCCCTGAAGACCTGGCGCAAGCACAACGCCGCCATGGTGCTTTCGACGCAATCGCTCGACGAGCTGAAGCGTTCCGACATCCTCGACGTGATCATCGAAAGCTGCGCAACCAAGATCTTCCTCGCGAATCCCGATATGGATCGCGACCTCTACCGGCGGCAATTCCACCTGAACGGAACCGAAGTCGAGCTCATCGCGAATTTGATTCCCAAGCAGCAATTCCTGATCAAGACCCCCGAACTGGGGAAGGTCGCGAACCTGAACGTCGATCGCAAGAGCTATTGGCTCTACACCAACGATCCCTACGATAACAAAAGAAGGAAAGAAGCGTTTGCAACGCACGGGTTTGAGCGAGGCCTGGAAGTTCTGGCAGGAGAACGCCCGTGATTCCGGCTTTCCCAGTGGCGGAGTCTCTCGGTTGCCGGGCGCTCAAGGATGGAGTGCTGTATCTGGTGTTCCTTTTTGCGGCAGCGGCGCTGCTGGCCGCCTGCTTTTATGCGGTTCCGCGGATCGTTCGATTTTTCGACGACCACAGTTCGGCTTCCCGGAAGCAGACAGCATTTTCAAGAGGAGTGAAACGATGAAGCGAGCTATTTCCTGCGAGTGGTATTTGGTTTTTGTGCGCGCAGCAGCCATCGGCGTCTTGCTTGTGGCCCTTCCGCTTTCCGCGGCGCGAGCCGAAAACGAGGCGGCGCGGGTGGTGAAGTATTCCAAGGAGGATATCGTTCCGGTCCGCGCGAAGCTGCGCTTTTCGACCTTAATCGTTCTTCCCGACGATGAGGAGATACTCGATTTCACCACCGGCGACAAGGAATTCTGGATCATCAACGGCGCGCACAACCTCTGCTATGTGCATCCCGCGCAGGCCGGCATCCGCAGCAACTTGAACCTCATCACCGCGAGCGGCCACGTCTATTCCTTTCTTCTGACCGAAATCAGCAACCAGTTGAATGTCGAACCCGATCTCAAGATTTTCGTCGAGCCCAAGGAAAGTTCGGGCTTTGCGGCAAAGACGGGCCTAGCTGGGTACGTCAGCGCCGGAGAAGCCGAAGCCTACAAGAAGGAACTTGCGGCGCTTCGGACCCAGACAGCGGACGAAATTCATGACGCCGAGGCCCGCGCCGCGGAGGAGGAAAGCCGCTTTCGCGCGGGCTATGCCGCGAAGCTCGTCTTCGACTACCTATTTGATCCCAAAGCCGCGCGGGAACCGTTTCTGGTGTCGGCGATCTATCACGACGACCGCTTCACCTACATCCGCTCGGCCGCGCGCGAAAAGCCCGCCCTGTATGAAACCAAGGACGGCAAGCCGAACCTGATTTCGTTCCAGCTCGAGAATGGCGTGTACATCGCACCGAAAATTATCGACGCGGGCTACCTCGCCGTCGGCAAACGAAAGTTCACCTTTACGCGGCGCGCTGCCGCGAACTGAGGACCCGTGCCATGGTCGAGACTCCGCAGGTTCAAGAAAAGGCCCCCAAGCCCGAAGGGCTTCTGCCCAAGAACGTGCAGTCCTGGCTTCTCGCGGGCCTGGCGTTTCTCATGGTTGCGATCATGTGGCTCACCGGCGGCAAAAAACCGCAGCCCCCGCGGTCCACCCCGTCCGCCGCTTCGCCCGGGGCACCCCTCGAAGTCAACGAAACCAAGATTGCCGAACTGCAGAACCGCATCGAGGAATTGCAGCGGCAGCAGCTGGTGGCGCAGACGGCTCTCGCCCAACAGACTCACTTGCTGGGCGGCACCCAAGATGCGCCGCCCTCGCAGCCAACCGGCGCAGCCGCGGCGGGAGAGGAGCCGCATGAAGATCCCATCGAAGCCGAGCGCAAGAGGCGTGCGTACGTGTCTTTGTTCGCCTCAAATGTCGCTCTCAGTTACCGTAAGACTCCCGCACGCTCTGCCGAGATCGAGACGCCCGCGGCTCCGGCTCCGCTTGCGGCCGCGCCCGAGGCGCCACAACTGGAGCAATTGCTCAAGCAAATGCAACCGGGTCTCGTTCCCGTGGGGCCGGCTCGCAACGATTCCGCGGAAAAACCGAACCAGAGGAAGGAGGAACCGAAAAACCCTGCCGCCGTTGCGGCTGGCGCGGCCAACGCGGCGGCAGGAAAAACCTACATGCTCTTTGAAGGAACCATTCTTGAAACCGTTTTGATCAATCGCCTCGACGGGGGCTTCGCCGGTCCCGTCGAGTGCCTGCTCTCGAGCGACGTTTACTCGAACGACCGCCAGCATCTGCTCATTCCGGCGGGCTCGAAGTTGCTCGGTGAGACCAAGAAAGTTGACACCTTCGGCCAGACCCGACTCGCCGTTGTGTTCCATCGCGTGCTCATGCCCGACGGCTATTCCGTCAACCTCGATCAATTCAAGGGACTCAACCAAATCGGCGACACCGGGCTGCGGGATCAAGTCAATAACCACTACCTCCGCATCTTCGGGGTCTCGCTTGCGATCGGAGCTCTCGGAGCGGTCGCCGAAGGCGGAACGACGGGCTCTCTCAATGCATCCGGCAGTGACCTGATGCGCCAGGGATTCGCGCAAGGAACTGCGCAGTCTGCGGCGCAGATTCTTGACAAGTTCCTGAACATCCTGCCCACGGTGACGATCCGGGAAGGACACCGCGTGAAAGTCTATCTTTCGGGCGACCTCGCGTTGCCCGATTACTCGAACCACAAAATGCCTTCCGACTTGTGAAGGCAAAAAGGAGAGAAGTTCCATGAAAAGAAGGATTCTGGCCTGCTTGCTTGGGTTGGGATTGGGAGTCGGTACCGCGACGGCGCAATTCGGGAACGGCGTCGTTTTTGACCCAACCAACTACCATAACGCGTTGCTGCGCTACTACCAGCTCCAGCAGCACCTCGCGGAACTGCAGAAGAGCTACGCGAAGATCACCGGGCAGCTCAACCTCGCGCTGCAAATGGCGCAGTTCGTCAAAAACATGCCCGCGCGCTACCGCGCGCTCTTTTCGCAGTGGCGGACGGTAACCTCGCTCAACAGTTTTGGGAACACCGTCTCCTGGATTAACGGCATCAACACCGGCGTGCTCCCCAACATCAACACGGGCTATCTCCAGTCCACCACCCAGCTCTTTCCCTATAGCTCCTACGAGCTCTCCGGGATGGATCCGATGGAGCTGGGCCGCGTGCGATCGCAGTATGCCTCGATCGAGCTCGCCGACGGCGCCAACATCAATGCCATGGCGACCATCGGCGCGATTCGCGGCACCGCGGGCGGCATCCAAACGCAAATCGGAAACCTGGAACAAGATTCTTTCTCAGGTGACTCGAGCCTCAATAGTGAAGTCTCCGTCCTCAACAAGATCAACGCCGCGGGCGTCCTGACGCTGCGCACTCTGCAGGACTCGAACAAACTTCTCGCCTCGCTCCTGGAACAGCAGACCATCGTTGCCAAACAGCAGCGCGACCAGACCACGAACGCGATCAACGTCGATATCGGACGGGACGCGAGGCTTGCGAGCAACATGTCCCAGGTGACCGCAACCATCACGAATTCACTACAAAACTTCCGCATGCCGTAAGCGTGCGGACCGGGACGCCCAGGGTCGAAGGAGCCGACGGCAGTGCAAACCGACTTTCTGCAGTTTATCTTCCAGGCCATCAACACCCTGCTTACCCAGAACCTCGGTTTCTTCGACACCATGGGCCAGAATCTCTTCCGGTCGTTCGCAACCATCCTGATCGCTTGGTTCGGGATCAAGTCCGCTCTGGCTTCGGCTTCGGGCCGTCCCGCTTTCCACTTCGATCATTTTGCGAGCCTGCTTCTCACCATCAGCTTTGGTTTCGCGATGGTCAATTACTACAGCACGCCCATCCCCGGCATCGGAATTAGCTTTCACAACCTGGTCACGAACGAAGCGCAGTTTCTATCGAGCCAGATCGATCAGGCGCAGCTCCAAACCGTGATCACGCAGGTTGCCAACTTCGAAGCTCGCATGGACTCCCCCAGCTGGGGAGACATTCTGGGAACCGCGATTTATGTGATTGTGACCATCCTGCTGGCCGCGGCGCAGGCCATCGCGATCGTGGTGATCGCCTACGGGTTCATTGCTACGGCGGTCTGCGTGCTGGTCGGCCCTGTCTTCGTTCCTTTCTTCATCGTTCCCAAAATGGAGTGGCTCTTCTGGGGATGGTTCCGCTGTTTCATTCAATACGCCTTCTACCAAGTCATTGCGGCAGCCGTCGTGTACATCATCGGGAATCTCATGCTCGGCGCGCTGCGCTTGCCGCCCGCGGGCACGCTTTCGACCGTCCAGCTGATTGCCTGGTTTCCCGTCCTCTTTATTACTTTTCTCGCTTCGATCTATGTGCTGCTGAAGATCCCGGCGCTCACCAACCACATCTTCAGCGGCACCGCGGGCGGGTCTTCGGCCGCGCTCCTTGAAAAGGTGTTCGGATGAAGTACGACGCGAGCTTTGAGGACGCCAAGCGGCTCTACCTCGAACAGTACGGGGATCCCATGGTGACCAACACGTATCTGAAGATTGCCCTGGTCCTTGTTTCCTTCGTGGCCGCGGGCCTGGCCCTGGTCGATTTGAAGACGATTCGCACCTTTCAGAACTTCCGTCCCCTGGTGATTCGCATTGACGATCTTGGGCGCGCCGAAGCCATCAACTACCATAACCTTGAATACAAGCCGCAGGACGCCGAGGCGAAGTATTTTCTCGCCGAGTTTTGCGCGTTGTATTACCGCAGGAATCGCTACACCATTCAGGACGATTTCTCGAAGTCCTTGTACTTCCTTGACGGAAAGCTGGCCGACGGGATTTTCGACGCCTACCGCAAGAACGACATCCTCAAGAAATTCCTAACCAATACCGCAGCACCGGAGATCGATGTCGAGGTCAAGAAAGTTGCGCTTGACGAGATGCAGACGCCGCCCTTCCGTGCCCGCGTGGACTTCTATATGGTCTACTACTCTCCCGCCGACCACAGCGAGCTCAAGCGCGATCTGTACACCGCGAACTTTGTCTTTGTTTTCAAGTCGCAGGTTCCGAACGAACTGATTCCCATCAATCCCCTCGGAATGACCATCACCTACTTCCGCGAAGACGAGGCGTTCAAGTGAGAGCCCGGGCCAACATTCAAACCGAAGAGGTCGCGGGCGGACGCAGGCGAACGTCGGCCCAAGCTCGGAGCGCCAGCGCCGCCCTGCTGCACCAGCTTTTGCCTTCACAACGGTCACATCCCCACTCACCGGCTTCTGCCATCAGAACAACCGGCGCCCCTCACGAGGGCCTCTTTTTCGCCCCGCTTACCGCCCGCTCCCGGCAAAACTCTGGATTCACAGGCAAACCCCCAAGCGAATGGAGGGACCGGTAATGGTTGCGAATGCTCTCCTGTTCACCATCGCGATCCTGCTCGCCTACGGATTCTGGCTCCTCGACGAGTTGAAGTTCATGGCTCGCTACAAAGCCGTCGTGTTCCATGCCTACGGCCCATGGATTCTCGCTTTCGGCGCTGTTCTTTTTGTGAACCTGTTTGGCCTTGCGCTCGCGGTTAGCCGGCGATTACTTCTCAAGAACACCGGGCGCAAACTTTCGCACCTCGACAAGCAGTTCCATGTCGGCCATGTGGACATGCCCCTGCCCCTGAACGACGGGGAGGCGGACTGATGTCGCGCGATGCGTTTTCCCGCGATCCGCAGGACACGCGCGAGCCGTCCCCGTCGCGTTCGGCACGGCGAGACAACCCCGACCGTTCCCTTCGGCGGAAGGACGCGAATACCAGAGGCGAAACGGGCCCTCGCCAGCAGGCCCGTTACGATCGCGAGATCGACAAACCGCGTGACGCGCAAAGTGGCGCCGAACGCGACTACTACGTCCGCGATCGCGCCTATCGCCTGCGCGATTCCGAAATCCACTCGATGAAAGAAATCGGAAAGTTCCGCGTGGTCCGGGCGCACGACCTTGCGCAATACGCCTATGACGGAGATCGCGAGCGCATGGAAGTGGACCTTCGCCGGCTCAAACGCGAGGCTCTAGTTGCGGAAAAAACCCTCGAAATCTCGCAGAAGAAAACGCTGCGCGTCTTAGCTCTTACCAAGGCCGGCCATCGCCTGCTCGAACGCACCAGGCAGCTCCCCGACGATCAAGTCATTTACCACGGTTTGCTCAAGTCGCGCGAGGCGAAGCACGATGCCGATCTCTATCGCCTCTATCAAAAAGAGGCTGCCCGCATCGAGCGCACGGGCGGCCGCCCCGTTCGCGTCATCCTCGACTACGAAATCAAACGGAATCTGAATCGCGATCTGGCTTTGCTGGGTCCGGAGAAAGACGACCCCGATCGCAAAGCCGAGGTTGCCGAAAAGCACGGACTGGCGGTGGTCAACGGGAAGATTCCGGTGCCGGACATGCGCGTGGAATATGAAGACGCGGAACTCCTATTGCAGCGCGTGGATCTGGAACTCGCCACGCGCGAGTACCGGCCGCGATCGCTGGCCGAAAAAGCCAAGGCCGGCTTCGCTATCTATGGCCGCGCCGAAGACGCGTCGCGTCTGCGCCGGATTCTGGACGAGCGCGAGCTGACCCGGGAAATCCTCACGCTATGAATATCGCGCGCTCCCACCTCGATGCCTTGGAAGCCGCCGGATACACCGAGGCCGAGGCCCGCTTTCTTTACATCGTAGCAACCCATTCGGGCTATTTCGTCGCGCGGCAGTTCCTCGCCTTCCGGCGAGTCCATTGGGGCAAACGCACCACGGTCTTTTGGAACAAACTCGAGCGGCTGAAGCACGCCCGCACCGAGCGCTTTCCGAAGAGTGGAACGATCTACCATCTCTGTTCGCGCCAGCTCTATCGCCAGATCGAAAAACAAAATCTTCGCAATCGTCGCGTCCACGAAATCGAATTCATCAAGCGGCGGATCGCCATCCTAGATTTCGTGATCGCCAATCAGCAATACGAGTACTTCGAGACCGAAGCGGAAAAGGTCGCGTATTTCGGCGAGGAACTGGGCATTAACGAGAGCTTTCTACCGGCCCGGCTCTACCTCAATCGGAACATCGCACGATCGAGCGTTCGCTACTTCGTCGACCAGTTTCCGATGTTTCTCGCCTCTCCCTCGCCTGTGGTGACGTTTACCTATCTTCATGATGGGGCGAATGGATTTTCCGATTTCCTGCACCACTTGCAGACCTACCTGCCGCTGTTCCGGCAGCTTTCCGACTTCCGCATGCTGTACCTCTCCCGCGGCGATTCCTACTTCGCCCGGGCCACCGAAATTTTCGACTCGGTCGTCCGGATTCCGCTTGAATCCGACATCGCCGAGGACCTGCTGCGCTATTTCCGCGTGCGCCAACTGTGGAACCAGAAGCGCTACGCCGAGGTGACAGATGCCGAGCTGATCTTCCGCAACCAAGCGCGCAGCCGGTTCAAAGGCGAAGTATTCGATGGCTTGTATCGCGGCTGGCGCATGGGCCTGGTTAGCGCCGACGCCATCCGGGAGCGGCTGGGCACGAATGACCGCAAGCACTCGGTCGCCTTCCGAACCTCGAAGCTCTGTCCTTTGCGGGTTCCTGGCAGGGAACTGATGGAGGTCGAGTGAAGTGGTTGCAAATCCGCCCTGCACCTTCGCAATTGCCGCGGCTTCACCGGGATGCCGTTTGAAGTTCGCGGATACCGGAGAAATAGCAAAGCAAGGGCAAGAAAAGTCACCGTGGAAAAAATGCAAAATCGGGCGGGAGGGGCGACCCCACTTTTTCGGCTTTCGCCGCCCAAAAAGTGTCGTGGGGTCTCTCTCCCGCCCTCCGGCACGACGCGTCGTGCCGCGTTTTTTCCACGGCCACCAGGATTTTGCACGAAGCACAAATCATGACAGGAGAAACGCTATGCCCATCGTAAAGAAAGCACCGGAAATAATGGTTCGGGAAGTAAGGCTCGAACAACCCGTGAACGAGTTGCTCGAGGACTATGCGCGGTTCATTGAGAGCGGCCCGGACCACGTCATCAATGCCGTGCTGAAAAAAGTGCTTTGGCGGGACGCCGATTATCGGAAATGGCGCGGGGAACGGCGCGCGGCGCAGCCCGGCTCGGACAAACCGCAACCCGTCGACGGACGCGGCCGAAGCTGATGCAAAGAATCCTACAATCGCGCGCGTTCCTTGCGGCCGTTCTGGCCATGGGCACGGGTGTATTTTTGTTTTACACGCGGACCTTTCCCGATGACCAAGTCTTCTTGCGGGTGATCGCCGTGCGCGCTCCCCAAGCCTTCTTGACCTTCAAGTATCTCTACTACACGTTCTTGTTCACCACTCCCTACTTAGCCTACTCGACCATGCTCTCGGGTCTTTACATTTTCACGCTCAAAGCGAAGCGGCACATTGAACCGGGGCGGCTGCCTCTCTATCCCGATCCATCCTCGAGAGACGATCTGTTTCTCGTCATCGGAGAAGTGCACAATCCGCGCAAGCCGGAACCCGCCAAGGATCCCTATTGGCTGACACTTCCTGAGCGCGGATTGTTTACTGGAATCGCGATCTTTGGCGCCGTGGGCAGCGGGAAAACCAGCTGCTGCATGTTTCCCTTTGCGGAACAGATTCTTGCCTACAAAGCCGACGACAAACAAAAGCGCATCGGCGGTTTGGTTTTAGAAGTCAAAGGGGACTTTTGCCGCAAGGTCGAAGGTATCCTTCGCCGTCATGGCCGGTCCGAAGATTACATCGAAATTGGCCTCGATTCCGAGTACCGCTACAACCCGTTGCACAACAACCTGGACGCATACGCCTTGGCCTATAACATTGCCTCGCTCCTGAACAACCTCTATGGGCGCGGCAAGGAGCCGTTCTGGCAGCAGGCCTACACGAATCTCGTGAAGTTCATCATTCTGCTTCACAAGGTCGCCTACGACTACGTCACGTTGTTCGACGTCTACGAATGCACCATCTCCCCGTCGCTTCTCGCAGAGCGCATCGAGGAGGCGAAGCAGATCGTTCTGCGACGCCAGTACGTGGCAGTGACGACGAAGGTGTATGGCGAATACGCCGACGATGTCACAGGCCTCGGTTTCGTTCTCGATGTTACGAAAGACCGGTACCTTGCAACTGCAACCCCCCAACTTCAGGACGCACTCAAAAGGAGAGGCATTCGATGGGAAGCTCTGACGGTCCAAGACCGCGACGTGGGGGATCCCGATAAAGTCGCACAACTGGATGCGGTTGAGCGCTGGTTCAAGGACGACTGGAGACGAATTGAGCCGAAGCTCCGCACTTCCATCGTCGAGGGAATTTCCGTCTTTCTCTCGCTCTTTGACGACAATCCGAAAGTGAAAAAGGTCTTCTGCCCGAAGAAGGAGTGCTACGACCCGGGAAAGAATGCCAACCATCAGTTCGGCAAACCCTTGCCATCTTTTGCCTGGTTGATCGAACATGGCGCGATTTGCGCGCTGAACTTTCCTATCGGAATGAACGCGGGTCTTGCGAAAGCGCTCGGCGTCATGATGAAGCTCGATTTCGAGCGCGCCGTGCTGAACCGCGTGCCGGAAATGGAAGCCCGTCCTCACGACCATTTTCGCGAGGTTCTCTTCCTCTGCGATGAGTATCAGCACTTCGCGACGGTCGGTGAAAGCGAACCCATCGGGGATGAAAAATTCTTTAGTCTCTCGCGCCAGCCCACGTGCATTCCCATTATCGCGACGCAGAGCATTAGTTCGCTCAAATCGGCGCTTCCGGGAGAAGGTTGGCGCACCTTGCTGCAGACTTTTCGCACCAAGATTTTTCTCGCATTGTCGGACGATTTTTCCGCGCACACCGCGAGCGTACTGTGCGGGCGGGAAGACCAGCTCAAGGTCAGTTACAGTTTGTCCGAGAGCGGCCACGACACCCAGGTCAGCTGGCTCACCGGCCAGGCGCTTTCGCACAAAGCGAATCTGGTCGCTTCCAAGAGCTATAGCACGCAGACCGATTACCGGTTTGATATGAAAACCTTCACGGAATTGCGCAACGCGCAGTCCGTCACCATCGCCTACGACGGAATCAATCCCACGCCACCGATGTTTTGCTACCTGAAACCCCACTATAACGACCCGAACGACTCGTACTTCATCCAGCTCGCCAAAGGAAAACTCTGATGAATGGATTCGAAATGATCCTGCCATTCTTGAAGCCCATCGAGCACTTGATTCTCGATGATTCAATCAGCGAAGTCATGGTGAACGGTCCTGACCGCGTGTTCATCGAGAAAGCCGGTTTCCTTCAACAGGTCCAGGGCGTTTCGATCGGCGAGCGATCCCTCATGGTGGCTGTGAAGAATATCGCCAGACGCCTCGGTGACGACATCTCGGAATCAAAGCCAATTCTCGACTCGCGATTA